>Ga0209403_10001720_pt1 | contig 27742 bp, 23 predicted proteins | sample ArcticOcean_MG_C_8_FD_187440 | JGI IMG/M metagenome (GOLD analysis project Ga0209403, IMG submission 187440) | Marine microbial communities from western Arctic Ocean - ArcticOcean_MG_CB11_86 (SPAdes) (version 2) | ecosystem: Environmental > Aquatic > Marine > Oceanic | place: Arctic Ocean... | reverse complement strand
GGGCGTCGCGAGCGAGATCAACATGATCTCGGCATTGGACTACGCCTACAAGATGACAACCGGGGACCGCGGCAAGTAGCGTACGGCCTCCGGCTGATTAACTACGCTAGTGCTCTTCCCGTACGGTTTCTATCTTGATCTTCAGGAATACCCCAAGAGAGATAAACAGCAGGATGCCACCCACAATCGAGTTCACAATCGGCAACCGAGAGGATAAGTAGAAGGTCCCGTGCCCGAAACGACCGAAAGTTACTATTTGTTTGTGTAGTCGCGCACCAATGGGCCAAAACAACGTTTGATCAAAGGTCCGTCTGCCCCGTCCGGCACAAAGATATTCCGGGTCATGAGAAGGCTCTCAGGTTAGATTTCGCCATCTCGCTACTGGTCACGAATTCCAGCAATGCGGAATTACCGTCTTCGGTTGCCTTCCTCGCACGTTCTAACGCGGGTCCAACGTCGTTTGGGTCGTCCACCCGCTCACTCCATCCGCCCATCGCACGCGCCATATCGGCGTAACGTCCGTAGAGCGCACGCGACCCGAATCGGTCGTTAGAGAGTTCCATGTGTGGGACTTCAACCGCCATGTCGTCGTTGTTCAGGACGACGGTGCAAATCGGGATGTTGGAGCGCACGGCAGTTTCGAAGTCGAGGCCGGTCATACCGAATGCTGCATCTCCCATGAAGTTGACGCAGAATTTCTCAGGCTTTGCTAACTTCGCTCCCATGATTAAACCGAGACCGGTGCCAAGCCCGTGTGACTTGCCCCAACCAAGATAACTTCGGGGGCCGTCAGACCGGTAGAAGGGCATGATCTGCATACGTGGACTGCCGGAGTCGTGCGTGACGATCGCGTCGGATGGATCGACCCTGCTCATGAACTCGCCGAGGACCCTATACGGCGTGATAGGGGACTCGCTTGATGTGAGCTTTGACTCCCACTCTCCGTACCACGCTGATCGGAGTGCGGAGATGCGATCGGCAGTGTCTGGCGTTTCGCGCTGCCGGGTAGAAACCAACTCTTTACAGGCTTCGATCATCTGGCGCAGCACAATCCGAGCGTCGCCGAGCAACGGGTGATCTGCGATGTAGTCCTTGTGGAGGTCGATCGGGTCGTTCGTCGCGTGGATCATAATCTTGCCAGATGGATATGGCGTCACCATGCCCTGGATGGTGAAGCTTGTGCCGATGCCAAACAGGACATCAGATTCCCGCATGTAGTCCAACCCAGCGCCGTTCATGACCTCCGAAACCGAACCCACGGACAGTGGGTGCATCTCGGAGAAGGCACTCTTCCCGGCCATCGTGGTGCTGACGGCAACTTGGAGGAGCTCAGCGAGTTCCGTCAACTCAGCACTGGCTTCGGCGTACATAACGCCCTGCCCGGCAAGAATGAGGGGCCGTTTGGCGTCAAGCAATGCCTTCGCTGCCTCCATCACGTCGTCCTCGTCCGCACCAGAGATGGCTGTCTTGACCGGCACGTAGCTGTCGACCACCGACCCATCCACCTCCATCTCAGCGATGTCCGCGGGTATCTCTAACATGGCTGGTCCGGGCTTGCCCAAGCGCATAGCAGAGAAGGCCCGTCGAAGGGAGGCCCCCACCCTTTCCGGCGAGTTGATGCGCTCTATGTGCTTCGTCACGGAGTCGTAGCTCTTCAGGGAGCTGTACATCGGCGCGACGCTTTCACGCGCCGATGGATGCCCTAGTGGCAGGAACAGCATCGGCACGGAGTCTGAGAACGCTGTTGCGACGCCCGGGTATGCGTTCTCCGCGCCGGGTCCATACTGCATGGCGAACACGGACGCTTTGCGGCCGTTCGTAACGCGCGCAAAGCCGTCTGCGATATGCACACCGACGCGTTCCTGACGACAGATAACCGGGCGTACACCTGTCGCCGCTATCGCCTCGATAACCGAGGTCGTCGGGAAGGCGCTGAGGAATTCAATGCCCTCTTTTTTCAGGATAAGGGCCATTGCGTCGATCGTGCGCAAGATGTTTCTCCTACCGCCGGTTCACCGGATTTGATTTGGTGCTCGAATCTGAATCCTGATTAATCCTCGTCGTTCACCGCCTGAAGCAGGGCCGCAATATAACCGTAGCAGAAGGCGAAGGCCACGCCGCTCCCGTTCGGACCGGAGATGTCAGGCACGTGGTCCGGCATAAGCATGTACTTGTATCCGACCTCCTTGTAGGCCCTAATGGCCTTCAACATGTCCACATCACCCTCATCTGGAAACACCTCAACAAAATCTCCTACCCGGCCGCTTATGTTTCGGAAATGGACGTTGAAGATCTTCTCCCGGGACCCGAAGTAACGGATCACGTCGTAGATCTCCTCGCCCGGACTGTCCAGCATCTCTGACACGGTGCCCTGGCAAAAGTTCAGTCCGTGGTACTCGTTCTCGTGCAAAGAGACGAACTTCTTGAGACCCTCGACCGTCCCCAGTACGCGGTTAACGCCCATGAAGCCGTCGGGCGTGCTTGGGTCGTGCGGGTGGCAGGCGAGGCGAATCTTGTTCTGCGCGGCGACCGGGACCACGCGCTCCAGAAAGTAGTCGATCCGATCCCAGAACTCATCCGACGTTACTTCTCCGGCGATGGTGTGTGCCTGATCCGGATCGGCCTCTGCGTATCGCCACGTTGAGTTGGACGAGCCGCCCCGTCCTTCGGTCCGCTTCGTGCGCGGGATGCCGATCAGGTTCATGTTGTATTTGACGGCGGGAATCCCGGCCTCGGACACCATCCGAATAATATTCTGGATAGATTCGATCTGGCGATCCCGATCAGGGCCCTGTGCCAGCATTATTGCCTGGCTCTGGTTCTCTTCCACCGGCCGAGAACTGAGCGGCAGTTGGACCATGTCAAGCGACAGGCCAAAGGACTCCACCTTCTCCCGGTGATCCTTCAGATACTGGAGAGTCCAGTCATGCGGATTGGCCGACGGGTCTGCGCATACATTCTTCAGACCGAGCTGCGTCCATACCTCAAAGTCTGTGTCGTCGCGTGCCCCGACCTGTGTTCCTACGTGCATTCTTGTTCCTGTCGTTATCTGGATCGATAGATGGACGTTAACCGCGTGCGGCGACGACCTTATTTAGCATCATTGGTGGCAGGGGGAAGATCCAGCCCCGGTTCCGGATGATCGCCGCAGCAAGGGCCGGAGCGATGGCGACGATAATCTCTGCTTCAAGTGAAAACTGTCCGGTAAAGCCGCCTATCGCCGTCCGTGCGTGAACGCCGGCATAACCTCCGGGGTCGTCACCGTCGACGGCAAACTCGCTGAGCGCGCCACCGAAGACCGATTGCCATCGGCCGGAGAAACCGTTGACCACGGCCGGACCTGAGCTGAACTCCACGTCGGTTGATACAACCATGCCAAGTGCCTTGACGGTGTAGAGAACGTCGTTCAGGTCGCCACCTTCGCCGCCACAGGAGATCGCCCAGTGCAGTCGTCTAAGGTGTCCGTTGGCGATCTCGGTCCCGGCGTCCTGCCCGTGCTTTACACGATTACCGTCGTCGTTCATTGGATGGCTGCCAGCGACCATGCCGGAGAGGTAGACGAGGCCGCTCTCGTGAAATACGGCGCTGGGGATGTTGGCTCCGGCCAGCGATACGACCGTATTCTCAAAGGTTCCCAGGTCGATACCCAGTTCTGAAATACGGTCATACACATCAAAGGCACGTCGTAGTTCGTCCGGGAGGATGCCCTCGTCGTAATACTTGCCCAATGTGTTCTCCTGGAACCTGAATATTGCGTTGCGGGATGACCGAAACGACCGAAACCACATGCAGCATAAACCGGAACACGAAATAGCGAGTCGAAATTAATCGAGGCGACGCGTTACCTGCCCAATGACGGCGTTCGCTTTCAAAGGGCCGTATCTGCGACTGTCAATGATCCCGGGTGCCGCACGGTTATCACCGAGGACGATGTATTCGTGGTCGCGCGTGCCCCAGGTATGAAGCCATTGCATCGGCATATGGTCAGCTATATGCGGTTCCTGCACGACCTCTCCGTCAATCCATAATTCGCCATCACGAATCTCGATTAGTTCTCCGGGCAATCCGACGATCCTCTTGATGTCTTCCACGGCAACGCCGGGAGGCCGCTGGTCGACGCCGGGAGGACGGACCACCACAACATCAAAACGGCGCGGTTTGGTATTTCGGTACCGACGTGGTTCAAGCTTGGCACGGGTGCCTTCTGAAAACGTCGGTTCCATGCTGATATTGGTCACCGTAATCACCACCCCGAACGGGCGCTCAGTGAGGTTCCGCCATAATCGATTCAACAATCGCACGGGTGCATCCTTGGATCGTCCTTGATCCGGGATTGATGTGTGATAGATTTACCCCGCATTTTCGAGCCACGACCATTCATTAGACCTTCGCCATCGCTTCTTTATTGACGCAAAGGTGATGGTGAGTCCGGGAGGCACAATGATGTCCCTACTTACGAATCTGACCGATCGCATCGCCCCAAGAGCCACAGTAAACGCCCACTGTGACGTTCCCTGCGGCATCTACGACCCGCACGACGCACTCCAGGCTGCGCAGACCTGCATACGCATGACCGAGTTGTTGCTCGCAGGCGAAAGCGACAACAGCCTCGCCGCCCAGAACACCCGAGTACGGCAGGTCCTGGCGAAAGAGGAGCACGCGAAGAAGGCCAAGGACGACATCCTCGTCATATGGACCGACTACTTCAAGCCCCCGCACCTCGAGAAGTACCCGGACCTCCACGAGAAAGTGTGGAAGGCCTGCCAGCTTGGTTCGGCTGTAAAGATCGGTGTCAACATGGACACCGCAGTTGCCTTCAAGGCAGCGCTTCAGGAGATCGGCGATATCTTCTGGGAGACCAAGGCTTAAACCCCACCTAAGTGATCATTTGAAAGGCCCGGTCGTCACGACCGGGCCTTTCTGTTCTTTCCATCTCCCGGTGGGTGCCAGGGCGGGTGTCGGTCGATGCAAGATGTGTGTAATGAAGATCCACACCGTCGGATTACAAATCGGCAGTCTGCATGGGAGCCGAACGTATCTGTATCGTCGGCAATGAAGGCGTCCCGGCATGACAGGGTGTGGCGCCCGAGTTTGATCAGTTTGTCTCTCGTTATTGGCAAAGTTGATAACGCATACGTTTACGAAGGGAATTCATTTTTGCCGGCGGGAATGTACCATAACGCCTCACCAACATTTATGGAGTAAACGTCGTTTGGCCAAAATTGATTCGCATCTCCACGTCTGGACACTCGACGACGAGCGATACCCGATGCTTCCCGGACGCGTCCCTAACGTACCCGGTGATGTAGACAAACTGCTTTCTTACATGGATGAAGCAGAGATAGACGGGGCGCTGATAGTCCAACCGATCTTTCACGGTTTCGATCACGGATACGTGAATGAAGCAATCAAGGCACATTCCGACAGGTTCAAGGGAATGGCGCTAATTAACCCGCAACGCAGGGACGCCGTTGACCAGTTGGACCACCTCGTAACCGAAAAGGGCTATAGCGGTGTTCGGTTTAATCCGGCGATGTGGGTCCTGGGCGTCATCGAACACCTGGATCTCACTCCTGCGGAAAGAAGTAAACACTTCGAAACATGTGCTGAGTGCCAGCTTCAGCACATGAACGACGACGCGGGCAAAGCGATCTACGAGAAGGCCGGAGAACTCGGTGTTCCTGTGGGATTTATGGTCTCTCCGAAATATTTCGATCAAGTCGATGATCTGCTGCATGAATTCCCTGAAACGCCCGCCATCATCGACCACTTCGGTGGTTGTAAGGTGGCGGATGGACCGCCCGGAACAAATGTGGACTTCGATGCGTTGATGGCCCTTGCGAAGCACCCACAGTTACGCGTCAAGGTTTCAGGCTTTGTAGGCCCCAGCGACGGTGCGATGCCACATGAGGACACCTGGCCTATGGTGAAGGCGTTGGTGGGCGCGTACGGTGCCGAGCGCCTTATGTGGGGGACGGACTTTCCGTGGATTCAAAGTCACGGTGGTTATTTAGATGGGACCCGGATCATCGATCAAATCCCAGACATCTCGGACGAGGATCGAGGCTGGCTGATGGGCGGCACGGCAACATCGCTATTTGGCGACTGGAATTAGACCGGTCGGGTCAAGGGGCCCGAATGAAGCATCAAAGTTAACGATCTGAGTTACGGGAGCGGCGATATGACGACGACTGAACGATCGACCCTGGCTTTGGCGCCCCGGACGGCCGCGGCAATGGCGCAGGCTGCGAAAGCCCTAGTAGCGGAAATCGGTAGCGATAGTCGTTTCCAATTCGAGTTCGGTAACGAACAGCAATTTGAGTGGGACTATCGGCCCCACGTGCGTGCAGGCGTTCCACTCATGGATATGAACGCGGCCGGCCGTAAGGCAGCCATGAGATTGATCGAGGTCAGTGTTGGCTTCCGGGCCAACGAAAAGGCTAACTCGATCATGATGCTAGAGCACACCCTTGCCGATCACGAAGCACTGGACGGCAACGGGGTCGCCGGACGGCCTCGTGACCCGCAGCGTTACTACTTCGTTATCTACGGAGACCCGGGCGGTACCGCACCCTGGGGATGGCAGGTGGACGGCCACCACGTATCGCTCAACTACACGATCGTCGACAACGAGTACGTCGCCGTAACGCCGACCTTCTTTGGTGCCAACCCGGCCCGTTCCCTTCATGGTGAGAATGCTGGATTCCGCGCTTTGACGGAAGAGGAAGATGTGGCTCGAGACCTTCTTCATACGTTGACGGATGATCAGCGAAAGATTGCGCTACCGGACGCCGTTGCGCCCTCCGATATCATCACCGACAGCGCTGCAAGAGTGACGCCAGGCGAACCGATCGGAATCGCACTTTCGGCGCTGGATGACCCACAGCGCGAAAAACTGATCAACCTGATCCACGTGTACGTGGACCGGATGACTGACGAGATCGCCAGCAACCAGTGGATGCGTATAGAGGGCGATGGGCTGGACACTGTGACGTTTGCCTGGAAGGGCGGACAGAGTGTGGGAGACCCCCACTACTACACTGTTCAGGGACCGCGTTTCTTGATCGAGTACGACAATACCCAGAACAATGCCAACCACATCCACTCAGTGTGGCGTGACTACATCAGCGACTGGGGAGATGACTTGATTGGACGGCACTACTCGAACGTAGGTTTAAATCACGGCCACGATCACTAAAAGATTTTGCCCTAAACTGTCTGATAAATAAAAACAGGGGCACATGGGTTAACCATGTGCCCCTGTTTTTATTTACTCCGGTTGATGGTGGATCGCTGATGCTCTGTTTGATTAGATGACCAGAGACGCTATCCCGAGGGCGCAGAAGCCAACTCCTGTTCCGGTTCGCGCGGTCAAACGTTCTTTGAACAGAGCGACAGCAAGCAGGATGGCGAAGATCGGCGCGGTGCTCTCAAGCATGGCGACAATCCCAGCATGTGCGTACTTGATGCCAACTGTGTAACCGACGAGGGCAAGTCCACCGAACGTAGCGCTGGCGGCGAGTAGTTTGGCGTTTGTTGGGTTCAGCGCCATGATCTCAAAATGATGCCCACGTACCGCCCACACGATGTATGCGAGGGCGGGGAAGAGATATCCGATAGTCGAACCAGCTATCGGGTCGACGTTATCGAGGGCCAGGTCAAATCCTATCAATCCCGCTGCCCACATTAAACCTGCAAGGAGGACCGTAGGTGTTGCCGCGAGTGTGGATCCGGGAACTGCTGTTGTGGGACCGTCGTGTACACCGCCTCGTGTCATGTAGACACCAAAAAGAATCGCCATTGCACCGGCAACTGTCACCTGTGTGACGGGGTCTCCAATAAAGAGCCATCCTGCCAGTAACGTGAATAGCACAAACAGCCCGCTCGCGACCGTGAACGCCTTACCCGGGTCCAGGTGCGTGAAACTGCGGACTAGGAAAATATCGCCTAGAACAACGAATGTTCCGGACATTCCCAAGAGTAGGACCTGCTGCGGTGCAATAGGCGTGAGTTCGCCTAAACGATCGAACGCTATGAGCAGTACTAGTCCTACCAATACGGCGACCCACGCGTGCATGGCAACTATGGTGCCGGGACGTATCGACCCGATCATCGGTTTTGCAAGCACAGTTGCAAGCGCCCACATAAAAGCGCTGCCCAGCACTAAAGTCTCGCCCAACGGCGTGCTCCCCCGTATGTTAATGCCCGTTCCTGGTCGGGATCGCGTGAGGTCGTCAAACGCCCTCAACGTGCATGCCCCGTGGTTGAAACCTCGGACATGGCCCGACCGGGTCGGAGCGCCCCCCAGCGCTGTCGACCCGGGCCCCTCATGAAAATGTACTGTCCGCCAATATGCGCTAAATGCCTAATAAATCGCCAAGGGGAAATGTGACGTGTTAGGCGCTTTTCACCGAGGTCCTTGCGATTGAATCCACGATTAGAGCCGCGGATGAGCCACCGGTACCGTGTATGTAGTAGTACCCAATATGAAACCGGCGCTTAATTTAAAACTCCGACCGCGTGAATATGACCTGATATCGGGATAAGAGTTAAAGACTCTGTGACACTGCTATCCCGCGTGCCTTATCGGGTTGGTGTTTCAGGAATACACGGCGTGGTCTGTTGTGTGGGCGTTGATGTAGTCCCAGTCCAATGGAACGCCAAGCCCCGGACCATCTGGTACTGACACCTTGCCGTGCTTGTCGATCGCTGTCAGGTTGTCGACGTACCCGTCTTGGTAGATCGGGGGCTTCATCCCGGGGTGTTTCGGGTGAAGCAATCCCATCTCGTAGAAGTTCGAGTTTCGCATGGCCGCCATCGTTTGCCTGCGATCGGGCCCGGCCACGTGGACCTCAAGGTCCAAACCGAGACCCTCGGTGGCATGCGCTAATTTCATGAGGCCGGTGATACCGCCATCGTAGTCCGGGTCGCCGCGCACGAAGTCGGTGCCGCCGGACAGGACGAAGTCCACGTGCTGCTCTAATCCTCGGATATGTTCCGTCTGGAGTATTGGGGTGTTGATGATCTCCCGCAGTTTCTTGTGGGCGAACGCTGAGACACCACTGTCCCTGAACGGGTCTTCGTACCAGTAGTAGCCCCACTCGTCGCAGACCTTGCCCACTTTTACGGCATCGCCAAAAGTCTCGTATGTACACACTGGGTCAAGCATCAGATCCATCTTCCCGGCCATGCGTTTGCCCACGGCGGCCACCATTTCGATCTGCTTGTTCAGTGGCTGTCCCATCCACGGGTGAATCTTGAACGCCGGGTATCCTAGTTCAAAGCACTGTTCTGCGAAATCGGCCATCGCTTCTGGGCTGGAAAGTCCTTCTGGGTCGAAATCGGAGATGTATGTACTTGCGTAGCACGTCAACTCTTTTCGATAGGTGCCAAGTAATTGATGAACTGGCACATCCAACAACTTCCCTGCGATGTCCCATAGGGCGATGTCGATCTGCGACCGGCCCATACTGGCTTCCTGTCGTAACGCTTGCTTAGCATCGTTGTAGAACAACTCCCTGTTGAGTGCGTTCTTGCCGATCAGCAACCTGGAGAGCCCGGGGATCGCCGCGTATTCCACCGCATTGCCGCCGAAGTACTCGCCCGTGATCCCGGCGTCGGTGTTGATACGAAGCACATGCGCTTTACGCCGGATCGAAGAGCCCTTCTCATAGATCGGCATTCCGATTATCGGTTCGGTCGTCATGTTGTTAATTTTAAATTCGATCTCGTTGACTTCGACGCTTGTAACGATCGGTGCTTTCGCCATATCTTTTCGCCTCCATGCGGTTTCAGTACTACCCTCAGGGGATTGGGGGAGCGGACGGCGCTAGGTTACTCTTACCGGCCCCAGTTCGCTGAAATTTACCAGCACTGAAGATCTATTGGTCCGGGATGGTGGGTCGCTGGGCCGATTGTGTCCTGATCAAAAATGTGACCCTACGGAGTGCCGACACGATTTCCTCTACAGAACACCATGATGTTGTTGTTATTGGCGGTGGCGTGGCCGGACTCGGCGCTGCCTCGCTTCTTGCGGGATGGCGCCCTCGCCTTGTCGGTCCGGTTCCCGATTCACTATCGCATCCGTCCCTGGCGCCGTTCGTGGAGGCAGCTAGAGACGACCTAATGGGCATGGACATGTCCGGTGTGGCGTCGATCCCGGTCAGCCCGTACGACACCTTCCGAATCCTTCATCACCCGCAACGCGAGTACAAAGGACTGGACGCTTACCCAATGCGGTGGGAGAAGCGGGCGCCTCTGGACTGGGCACTATTCACGGATGGACCACCGGGGGGGTTGTGGAACGATGTCCCGCGTAATCAGCTGACGCTTTCTCCGGCCCACTGGATGGAGTTATCTGCGTACCCGATAGCGCAGTTCTACAAAGACCACGGCCTGGACCGTGATCCTAACGATCTGGTCGTAAAGCAAGACCTCGTGTCGTACTACCACGCACTACCGGAAAAACTTGATCTGACATCCGGAATCCGGGAAGGATGGACGATCACGTCGCTCAGCCCCCTTGATACTGATAACGGCCGGGGCTTTGAACTGAAGGCCACGCGAAGTAGTGATAATCAGATTCGAAGGATCACGGCTAATTTCGTTATATACGCGGTTGGGCCTCGGACCTTAAAACGCCGGTTGGACGTGCCGGGTGAGTTCAACCAACCCTACATCTCCCGGCATTACGACCACTGGGACGACTTTCCCGGGCAACGTGTGATGGTAGTAGGCGGCGGTCGATCTGCCGATTGGGCGGCGACGGAGCTACATGACAACGGACGTGACGTTATTTACGTTATGCGACAGCCGCAGGAACGGCACTTGAGGCTTATCGAGAACAGCCAGTACCTGCCGTACTACGTCCGGATTAATGCGATTCTCGCCGAGGAAATCCGAACTATCGATACACGATACGCGACCCAAGTCACCTCGTTTGGGGATGACAGATTTGTGTGCATCAATTCCTCGGCCGGCGAAGAAATTATCCGGGTAGATCACGTGCTTGTCGAGATAGGCGCTCAGCCCAATTTCGGATTATTGGAGTCTTGGGGAGAGCTAAGCCTGTTCGAAGGTCGTGATGCGTACCGTCTACAGGTGCCGCAGTTGAAAGTACATCCTCACAGCTTTGAGTCGATCAACATCCCTGATGTATATCCAGCTGGATACCTCGCCGAGAACTTGGGAATATCGGTGCTTGGAATGCACGCGACTTGCTTTCCTATAGTCGCCGATATCGAACGAAAAATCGCCGCCAGAGCTCGGGCCTAATCCCCGGCTACCACAGCCGATCCGTCGGAATCCGTTGAGACATCGTTCATCGCACGATCCCAGTCTGGGATAAGAATGCGCTTTGTCGTCTCGAGCACCAGGATAGACGCCGCGCCCAGTAGGCTGAAGATCGCCGAGAGCACAATTGCCGTCGCGTATGAACCGGTCAGATCGTAGGTAACCCCGGCTATCGCCGCCCCTAGTGCCATCCCAAGTCCGGCGCCGGCAAGCTGCCACGCAAAGGTTACGTTCTGTGGCGCCTGACCAAAGTACTGGCGGTTAATGACCGAAAACACCGAACCTTCGCCGCCGTATCCAATGCCGAATGCGAATGCGAACACGTAGAAGGCGAGGACGGTGTCGGCGTTTAGAAGCAACAGGACGGTGACACCCTGGAGCAGGTAGGACACGAACATTACGCCCTTGCTACCGATACGATCGCCCAGTATGGGCGTCCCGAATCGTGTTAGAAGGCTTACGGCGGACATAGTACTGAGCACACCTGCGGCGGTGGTCGCTGAGAGGCCCTGAGACGTACCGTACGGAACGATCATCACGAGGATTACGGCATGCCCGACGCAACCGAGGAAATGGATATTGATCAGATTCCAAAAGGCGTTCGTGTGCCTGATGTGGCCCTGAAACTCTTTGGCCTTGCCGACGAATTTCTTTCCGGACGTGACCTGGGGGAGATCTCCCAGCCTCCATCCGTACGGTTTTGACCCTTGTTCATCCGGCGAGTTACGAAACACGAAGATCAGGCCCAGCATGATCACCGTGCCGACTATGCCTGTTATCTGGAACGTCCCTTTCCATTCAACCGAGACGATCAAGTACGCCATCAACTGGACCATGATCGCCGGGCCAAGTCCCCATGAGATCATGACGAGCCCGGACCCGAGCCCAAGGTGGCGTCGGAACCACATCGCGACAGCGGGCATCACGGGGATCAGGAATAATGACTGTGCGATGCCAAGGGCCAGCCCGTACCAAAGGTAAAGGTGCCACAGCTGGGTCATCATCGATGTACCCATCATTCCTATGAAGAAAAGTACCGTCCCGGCAAGCATCGCCTTGCGGGCGCCGAATCGGATTCCAATGTAACCGGCCACCGGCGAGAAGACGGCAGTTACAACGGTGCTGGCTGAGTAGGAAAGTGAAACCATACCAGGAGTCCAACCGAACCCCTCGACTAGGGGGTCGATGAACACTCCGAAGGCCATACGGATGGAGCTTCCAACCATTTGTGCGACGGCGGCGACGATGACGATCACCCAAGCGTAGTGTCGCCAGGTGTGCTTGAAGTACGTTCCCGGTGATAGTTGGTTGTCAGGGTTGGACTGTCCGGAACCGATCCCAGGAGCGCCGTTTTCCGTACTCAGTTCAGGTCTCCCTTTAATCCGACTGGCCCGATGTTTACGGGAGATCAGATATCTATTTAGTGGAATGGACAGAGAAAGAGAAACGAGCTCTCAATCCCCGTGGTTTCACCGTTCGCCAGCGCTGCGGCACGTGCGTCCGGCGAGAAACCGGTATTTTCTATCGATCGCAAGGACCGAGCATCAACCTTGGCCGATACCGCCCATGCGCCGAAGTAGATCGCCAACACTACCGCCAACAGTACTGATGAAAGCAACATCAACAGGCCACGTTGAAATTGCATACCGGTTCGCCGTGTTGGATGCGTCATTGAATTCGTCGGTTATCGAAAGGTCTTGGAATACTTCGGAACAGCAGGACGAAGTCTAACCCTCGCCCGGCGTGAATCACAGCAACATTAGATTACTTAAACACCTGAACCGTAATGATGTGGTTGCACCGATAGCCCAGGGGGGTTATTCAAGCGTTGCTGTGCGGTGCGCTCCGATCCATTCCTCGTCCAGTGAACATCCAAGTCCCGGCGTTTCCGGCGCATCCAACATCATGCGGTTGTTTAGTCGATAGTGATCGATTAGCCCGAACTGGTGCGCCTCCTCAGGCATCCACCATTCGTAATAGTCGCAGTTACCTATTGAGCAGATGACGTGCAGGTTGGCAGCGTTAAGCGATGAGTTGCCCGCCGTTCCGATCTCACAGTTCAAGCCGAAGGCCTCCGCCATACCGGCAATCTTCCGCATGCCTGTGATCCCGTGTTTCCGCGCCGTAGCCCTGAGAATCCTGGGCGCGCCAAGGCGAATGTAGTGGGCAGGCTCTCGGAACAGGTAACCGGCGAGGTCGCTCATGGCAAGCGGCGTGTCGAGCCTGCGTGACAGCTCAACTACCGCATCGAAGTCGTCCCATGGCACCGGATCTTCGAACCAGTGAAACCCGTTGTCGTCCAACGCCCTCCCAACCGTCAATGCTTTTCTAAAGTCGTAGTTGTTGTTCGGGTCGAACATTAACGTCATCTCGTTACCTACTTCCTCCCGCACTGCATCGACCATCTTCACTGTGTCAGCCGTAGACAACATACCGGGGTGGATCTTGTAAGCGCGGAATCCGCGGTCTGCAATATCTCTGGCTTCGTCTACCCAGCCCTGGGGCATCTCGTGACGCGGAGGGTACGTGGCGTACACCTCGGCCCCCTCTCTTGCCGCTCCCAGCAACCGGAACACTGGCATCCCGGCGGCCTTTCCGGCGAGATCCCACAGCGCCACGTCGACCGGTGCCCACGCCGGGAATGTGAGGCCGCGACGGGCGCCAAGAATGCCGAGCCGATTCCACAGCCACTCCCGCGCGCTGGCGTCTTTTCCAAGTAATTCCGGTTTCAGCACCTTGAGAATCGGATCGAAAAGGCTCGCACCTCCGGACCTAAAATCTCCGATGAAGCATTGTCCTTCCACCCCTTGATCTGTCTTGATTCTCAATAGGCCTTGCGTCACTTCGCCCCCGAAACGTCCGAGATCAGATTCGAGGCCTGTTCCTCCGACATCACGGCTGATGACATCGATAGTGATATCTCTGATTTTCAAGGAAATGTTCCTCTTCTTGCGCGTTGCCCGATGTCGAAATGGATCAGGCGAAGTGTCTGGTAACGCCCGGTGCGGCCCGCTGGATAGCAACGGATGCTAACCTGCGGACGTATTGAAGGGGTTGGATATGCCGGATACGAGAGACAAAGACGACAGGCACCACAACGAAAATTGCAGTGATGCGGGTGGTTCCGTTGCCGGTAATGCCGGTGATGTCGACCATGCCCTGTCGAAAGCCGCCACGGATATCGCTGGTCTTGGCACAGATCTACTAGGTGGACTCGCAGGCGCGCTAGGTGGTCTGGGCGGTGAGAGGATATCGACGCGCCGGACTAAAATCCATCCTTGGAATCTTCCGGCAGAAACGCTAAACGGTCGCTCTCCTGATAAGGACCTGAACAAGCCGCACGAGTACGACGAAGCCGACGACCGGATCCACTAGTTAGCGTTTGCCTCTATTGGCGACGCCCGGGACATCTCATGTCATCTAACTCTGGGAACAATTCGAACATGCCTCCGATGGCCATAGCCGCGCTGGCGCGCTTTGGCGACCGCCTCGACGATGAGCAGCGCGAATTGCTCATTAAGACGGCGGCCCAGTTTGAGGAGGCCGCCGAAGATCTGCGAAAGTGGGAACTCACCAACGGTGCCGAGCCTGATACATCATTTAAGGCTATCGAAGGGCAGGACTCCTGATGGCGCCAGACCCACTTCTCGGCCTGTCGATCGGTGAACTAGGGGGCAAGATCCGCTCAGGTGAAACCTCCCCAACTGCCCTCGCACGGGCAGCTATCGAAGCCTTGGACTCCGCCGGGCGTGAGTTGAACGCTGTCACAACGGTGATGGAAGACCGGGCGATGCGGGCGGCAGGACGGGCAGAAGCCGAGCTGGCCGCAGGGCACGATCGAGGACCACTACACGGAATTCCTTGGGGAGCAAAGGATCTGCTGGCCGCGGTGGGTGCGCCAACGACATGGGGCGCAACACCGTTTAGGGAACAGGTTTTCGATTTCGATTCCACAGTGGTCAAGAAGCTGGAACAGGCCGGGGCCGTCCTCGTGGCAAAGTTAGCGATGGTGGAGCTGGCAGGCGGTATGGGGTACGAAGAGCTGGACGCCGCGTGGACCGGTCCGGGACGTAACCCCTGGGATCACGATTCATGGGCTGGTGGTTCGTCTTCAGGTTCAGGTGCTGCCGTGGCGGCTCGATTGTTGCCTTTTGCCATCGGGTCAGAGACATTTGGCTCCATAGTCACACCCGCTTCTTATTGCGGCATCTCCGGCTTGCGCCCCACGTACGGGAGAGTAAGCCGCTTCGGGGCAATGGCACTCTCGTGGACGCTGGATAAACTTGGGCCACTGGCCCGTAGCGCAGAGGACTGCGGACTCGTACTGGACGCCATCTCAGGTCCAGACGAGAACGATCCCACATGTGTAACCAGGACTTTCCATCACCCGGCACCGGAGGGCAGGCGTGATGGCTTCAGGTTCGCTATTCCCGCCGATTGGAAAGAGGGTGCCGAGACGGGGATAATTTACAACATGGAGTCGTCTCTGGAAACGCTTCGGGAGATCGGGACCGTGGAAGAGATAACGCTGCCGGACATGCCTTCAGGACAGGCGGCACGGATCATCATCGCCGCCGAGGGTGCGTCGGCCTTCGAAGATATCATTGAGGATGGTCGCGTCATGCAACTCACCGCGCCGAGCTGCCGGGTGAAGCCGTACGTGCATTCAATGATCCCGGCCAGCGACTATCTCCGTGCGATGCGTGTACGACGGCATATATCCCAAGCATACGACCGCATCACTGCCGGGTACGACGCCATAATCGGCCCAACCACAGGGAACGTATCGCCGTTGCTGACTCGAACGCTCGATAGGTCGTCACGACCAACAACATCGGCGCCAATAGGAGCGCCGGGCAACCTTGCGGGACTACCGGCAATTGCTGTCCCAAACGGTCTGGGAGACAGGGGTATGCCGACCTCTTTGCAGTTCACCGGGCGGGCGTGGACGGAGTCACGGCTACTGTTTATTGCCTCGGAGTACCAGTCGCGGACGGAGCATCACATGGCTGTGCCATCCGCGTAATGACATTTACTCCCGGCCTAACCTCAAAGCACGACCGGCTCTTGCATGGGTGTGGACGCCGTCCCGCACTACCAGAACACCATTCACAATTACGTGTGGCATGCCCATGGGGGGCGTCTTAGGGTCTTCGTACGTCGCTGTGTCGATCACCGTCGAAGGATCAAATATCACCAGGTCGGCGAATGCGCCTTCTTTGACAACACCCCGACCTGCCAGTTGGAACTTGTCTGCGGGCATCCCTGACATCTTGTGTATGGCGTCCGGGAGGCTGATCACGCCTTCATCCCTGACATAACGACCCAGGATGCGCGCGTATGTGCCCCACGCTCTCGGATGTGGCTTTGATCCAACGGGTATACCGTCCGTACCGATCATCGTCGTTGAATGGGCCATGACGCGGCGCACATCGTCCTCGTCCATCATGAAGAGCACGACGTATACATCATCACCTCCCTCGTCCATGATCTTTTGAGCCGCGTCTTCGGCGGGCAAATCCCACTCTTTAACGAACGATGCCAGAGACCGGCCTTCATGGGATGGATATCCCGGAGCCGTGGCAATAAGCACATTCTCGGCGTTAACCAGGCCAAAACCACCGCTTCCGTCAATCAACGCTCTGTTTTGGAGCACTGCCGACAATCGAGTGCTACCGCTGGTATACGGATACTGGTCGGCGGTAACGTTTAACCCGCGCTTCCGGGCGGCCGCAATAATTTCCAGAGTTCGTTCAATCCCGCCCCAGTTATCCCTGCCGGAAGCCTTATGGTGTGAAATCTGCACTGAACAACCGCTCATCTCGCCAACGATGATCGCTTCTTCCACGGCCTCCAGAAGCCCTTCACCCTCGTTCCGAATGTGGCTGGCATATACGCCTCGGTACCCGCCAGCCACCGTTGCCACAGCTGCGATCTCGTCTGTCGTGGAGAATCGCCCTGGATCATAGACAAGACCCGTGGAGAACCCCACCGCGCCTGCATCCATTCCCTCGGCCACCCACCCGGCCATGTGCGTCACCTGATCGATCGAAGGCGGGACCTCCTGGTTGTCACCCATCGCATCTAATCGAAGCGTGTTGTGGCCTATGAGAACAGCCACATTCAACGAAGGTTTGACGTGATCGATAGTTGCCAAATATCCAGCGTACCCGTCCCACGGTTTCACTTCTGGCGGCAATTCGAATAACTCACCGAGCAGACCTGCAGCCGTCTCGTACGGCGCTGCGCCAAAGCCGCAATTTCCAACTATCAACGTTGTGACACCTTGGAGGGCGTTGTGCTCAACGTCCGGACTCGAAAGGACGTGGAAATCGTCGTGAGAATGGACGTCTATGAAGCCCGGTGATATCGCCATTCCAGAGGCGTCGATCTCGTCGTTAGCGGTCGCTGAGGATAGGTCTCCCAGTGCCGAAATACGATCTCCTGTGATCCCAATATCTGCGTTGAACGGCTCGTTTCCCGTGCCGTTGTATACGGTGCCGCCGCGTAATATGAGGTTGAAATGATTGTGTGAAGTACTCATTGGGACGGGTTATATCACTAGCGAACCCGAGTTGCATCACAACGGACAGTGGCTGGGCTATCACTTGTTGCATCTGGCGATGCCCCGTCGTACCGTCTTCGGATTGCTTACTGGAACAGCATGTATAGACCGGAGCAGGCTTTGAATCCCACAAAGATTGAGAAAATCGAGACCATCCTCTGGAGCAGGTGGCTGCTTCTCAAGATCCACTGCGAGGACGGAACGGTTGGTATCGGAGAGGCCGGAGTCCACGGCTGGCAGCGACCGACAGAGACGATGATCAAGACGATGGAGCCATACCTGCTCGGCAAAGACCCGTCGAAAATCGAGCACCATTTCCAGTTCCTGTACCGAAATTCCCACTTCATGGGCTCGGTGGTGAACGCGGCGCTTTCTGCGATCGATATCGCTCTGTGGGACATCAAGGGCAAGCGGCTCGGTGTGCCTATCTGGGACCTGATGGGCGGCAAAACACGTGACCGCGTGCGTTGCTATATCCATGTGAACGGCGATACCACCGAAGAGCTCGCGGCCGACGCCGCCAAAGCGGTGAAGGACGGATTTACGGCGGTCCGCTTTGCGGCTTTCCAGCACGACTACCCATCGTTCCACACCTACACCGAATGGGCGGACAACGCTGTTGAACGGGTGGCTGCAGTGCGGGAAGCGGTCAACCGGGACGCCGATCTCTGCGTAGAAATTCACCGACAGATGAACCCCGCCGAGTCGATCTGGTTAGGGCGACGGTTGGAGGAATTCAACCCCTACTTTTACGAAGATCCGATGCTGCCGGACAGTCCGGCGCGCATGGGAGACGTGCAGGCGCAGTGCAACATCCCAATCGCCACAGGTGAGCGGTTCACGACGATTTACGAGTTCCAGCAGATTCTTGAGAACAAGGGTGCAGCATATGTGCGCCCGGACGTGTGCCTGGTCGGTGGGCTGAGCGGAAGCAAGAAGGTTGCGGCGATGGCCGAGGCTCAGCACGTCAAGGTTATCCCGCACAACCCTCTAAGCCCCGTCAGCACGGCTGCATGTGTTCAGTTGGACGCATGTATACCGAACTTTGCTCTCCAGGAGTACACGGGCGAGCACAGGGAGCCCAAGGTGGATCTGATTGAGAACCCTATCGAACTAAAGGATGGATACCTGACAGTGCCGGAAGGTCCGGGTCTTGGTATAACGCTGTCTGAAGAAGGTTTGAAGAAGTGGCCGTTCGAGGACAAGCACATTGAAGGTGCGACGCCGATCAAGCAGGACGGATCGGTAGGGGACAGGTAAACACTGGCTTTTCCGTTTGACTGTTCGCTTCCGTCTCTCTCCCAGCAGGAGAGGTTGAGGAGCCTGCCATTCCGAGGCAGGATTAATGCGACTTCGAACTGATCGTATTCGGAGATCGAGATCTGGGTAGGCGTGCAATGGTGATAGTGATTGATGCGAATCGAGGAACAAAATGACCGAATCACGACTGCCGATTAACCCGATCTACGAAGAGATCGGCATCCGTCCGATGATCCATGCCGGTGGCACGAATACGGACCATGGCGGATCGAAGATGCGGCCTGAGGTTATCGAAGCAATGGCCCATGCCTCGCAGTCGTATGTACCGATCGCTGAGTTGAACGGCAAAGTCGGGGATTTCATTGCTCAATTGACCGGCGCAGAGGCAGGGATGGTGACGGCAGGTGCTGGCAGCGGTATCGTCCTATCGTCAGCCGCCTGCATGACCGGCACCGACAAGGCAAAGATTCTCAAGCTTCCCGATACACGCGGTATGAAAACCGAGATCGTGATTGCCAAAGCGCACCGTGGCGGCTACAGCCACATGTACACGTTCTCCGGAGCATCGCTGGTTGAGGTCGGCGATGCTCATGAGTGGAGCACCGACGAGTTGGATGCGGCGATCAACGAAAAAACTGCGGCCGTGGCGTATCTACTAGCGCCGCGGGTTAGTAGGCGCGGGCCGACCTTGCGTGAGACGGTTGATGTAGCTCATGGGCGTGACGTGCCAGTGATCGTAGATGCCGCTGCTATGCTGCCACCAAAGAGCAATCTGGGACGTTATATCGCCGATGGAGCCGACCTTGTGACCGTGTCAGGCGGCAAAGACATCCGCGGGCCGCAGGCGACCGGGATGCTGTTCGGTAGAAAGGATTTAATCGACGCCGCATTGGCCAATCACAGCCCGAACCACGCGATCGGCCGACCGCAGAAGGTCTCTCGTGAGCAGATGGTTGGCCTCTGGATGGCGCTCAAATTGTACGTCGAGCACGACGAAGATGCGGAAATTGCCGGATACCGGGATGCGCTAGGCCCTGTAGTGGAGGCGTTGGAGGGCATCGACGGTATCGAAGTAACGATCCGCCAGGATCACTTTCGATTCTTCCTTCCAAACGCCGTCGTGAAATTCACCTCAGGTTGGAATGGCCCATCTGGATCCGATGTCAAAACCGCCATGATGAACGGAGACCCCCGCATCGGCATCCGGTTCGATCCGGATCACAACGAACTGGAGATCAACGCTTTCAATATGCAGGTGGGTGAGCCGGAGATCGTTGGTGCGCGGTTGCGTGAAGAACTGCAACGGTGGTAGAGCGTTAGAGCTTTACCGGACGCCCCCCTCAACCTAGCCCGCTCCTCGTGGGAGAGCGGATCAAAAAGTTTCCTTTTGAGGGAATTGAAACTTTCTAACCCACCACTCCAGGTCGTTGCTTCCAGAAACTTGTGGCTCCCTCGAACGCGTGCGCCAGTTGTAGCAGTTCGAAGTCTGTCCTTGGTGCCGATACAAGCTGGAGACCTACCGGAAGACCCTCAGGAGTGAACCCGGCCGGCACCGAAATTGCAGGGCAGGCGACGACGGTGATATCCATGCATGGCCACATCCAGTCGATATACGTTTCCAACTCCACACCGTTTACAACCGTTGGGTAAGGGATGTCCACAGGGAACGGCGGAAGGCTCGTCACCGGCAGCGCCAGAAAATCGTACTCATCAAAGAACGCGACCATCCGACCGAACAGCTTGGTCCGTTCCTCTTCCGCCTTCGCCACGTCTAATGCAGTCAAAGCAAGACCCTCTTCGGCGTTCCATATGACCGTGTCCTTGAGCAAATCCCTATGCTCAATCAGATTGCGTTCCTGACTGTGTGCGAATGAATACGCACGCAAAACCTGGAACACCGAATCTGACCCGCGCAGGTCCGGTTCGGCGTCCTCAACGATGCAGCCTATGTCCTCGAAAACATGCCGTTGGGCGTCCAGAACATCCGTCTGGACCGGCTCGATGGGTTGACCACCGAGATCCCGGCTCCATGCGATTCGGGTCCCTGCAAAATCTCGCCCGAGCGCGTCAGTGAACCGAGCCGGGTCTTCGTGCAAGGAGGAAGGGACGAGTGGGTCAGGACCGGCCTGCACGGAGAGTTGCAACGCCACATCGGCGACTGTGCGACCCATGGGTCCGGCGGTGCTCATTGAGGTCCACGGCAGGGCACCGCTGGAAGGCACACGTCCGGGTGAGGGGCGTAAACCAACCACATTTGACCAGGCTGCCGGATTCCGTAGCGAACCGCCAAGATCGGTCCCGACGGTCGTAGAGAACATGCCGCACGCCAATCCGACGCCAGAACCTCCGCTGCTGCCCCCGCATGTGCGGGACGTGTCGTACGGATTGAGGGTCGCTCCGAAAACCTGGTTGAAAGTCTGGGAGCCGGCGCCGAACTCGGGCGTGTTGGTTTTGCCAATCACGATCGCACCGGCCGATTTCATTCGGCTTACGATGCCGGCGTCGGCGTCAGGGACGTTGTCTGCGAAAATCGGGGACCCCATGGTCGTCCGGATACCTCTGGTTGCGACAAGGTCCTTGATCCCGGCGGGCAGTCCATGCAGTGGTCCAAGTTCGTTGCCATGCGCCTGACGGTGATCCGCCTCGATTGCACTTGCAAGCGCCTCGTCAGCGACCAACGTGACTATTGCATTTACTGACGGGTTAACGCGCCCGATCTGATCCAGATGCGCTTTCATAAGCTCGACCGCAGAGATTTCACCGTCCCGCACCATGCGGGCCTGTTCGGTCGCCGGCGTGAAACAAATGTCGCTATCGGGCATGTGTCAGGATTCCTTGCGGTAGTAAATGAGATCAACGGCATCGTATCAGTGGAATGGGTAACACTCCCGGAATGATCCGACGAATTAGTCAGTAGATGAAGGTTCGGACACGGGCGCGCGATGGGCCCCGGAAGGACCTAGATAAGCGCCACGCGGGGGACGAATTGGCCGTCTTGCGAACAGGATCAAACCGGCTCCGATAAAACAGGTTGTTGCTGTGATCAAGAACGCCCACTTGTAGGTCCCCTGGATGTCAAAGGCCAGACCGACGAGCACCGGAGTGGCTGTCATTCCGATGATCATCGGAAAGCTGGACATCCCGAGAATCGAGCCAAAATATCGACTGCCGAAATAGTCACCCCTGAGCGCATGAAGCACCGGAGTCCGGCTGCCGAATCCGACGCCCCACATGACGGCAAAGGCAACCGCCCAAGTGTAATCGGAGGCGTATGCGAGCACGATCATCGAACAGGCCTGTATGAGCATGCTGACCGATAACATATAGCGTTTGTCCAACCTGTCCCCGAACAACCCGCCGGCCAGTTGCGCGAAGAATGCAAATCCAACAAATATCGGAATAATACCCGCCGCTTTAATGTCGGGGATTCCAATGTCAGTCAGGTGGAGCACGAGGTGTGCAGAAACAGCCGCCGTGGAGAGATTGGTCAGTGTATGGGTTATCGATATCACCCAGAATGTCCGAGTGTGTAATGACTCGCGGAGGGTGAACGAACCGTCGTCAATAACAACTGTTGCGGCGGTTGAATCGGCCATCAGTGCGTCACTTGGCCGGACTCCGCGCCGGGACATCGCCCAGAAGAAGGCGGGAGCCGCCACGATCCCTGCGACGCCGATGGCAATCATCGTCCCCTCAAACCCGTGGTGCTTGATGCCCCATGAGATGGCCGGGACCATGAAGCCGCCGATGCTGCTTCCCGCGAGCACGACGGCTATCCCGGTGGCACGGCGTGAAGGCAACCACTTGGCAACAGCGGCCGTGGCCGGCACGAATCCACCCGCAGAGAAACCCAAAGAGAGTATGAAGTAGGCGATGTAGTAGATCATCGGGCTGTCGCCCATTTGAGACAGCATGATGAAGCCAAGCCCGCCGATGATCAGCCCGACCAGCATCATCCAGGCCGCGCCGATGCGGTCAGCCAGGTAGCCTTCTACCGGGCCGAGCATCGCTCCGCCAAAGCGCCCGAACGTCCCGACACCTGATACAAGTGTGCGGCTCCAGCCGGTCTGAGCCTCCACAGCGGCAAAGATGACGCTCTGCGCATGGAAGGTGGGGCCGGACGTCAACGCCATGTTGAGCGATCCGGCTATTGCGATCCACCATCCGTAACTGGTTGAGCGTACCTTTGTTCTCAGCCGGTTCATTTAAGTTCACTCAAATGACTGCTCGGAGGGGTTGCGCTCGACACCCTTAATTCGCCTGCATTTCATCATGACCGTGTAAGTAAATTCACCTACATGTATGTTGGCACGGAAAAGACATCGTTACGAGTAGGACCCGGTACCATTCTGGCCCGCCGGAAAACAGCGTCGTACGTTCCGGTCCTGACCAAACCGCGGCGGCCTAGAGTTCCACTGTCGATGGAGGCATGGAGGCAAAGTTGCGATCGTAAGTGGTGGAGCCTCGGGAATCGGAAAGGCAACATCGCGGCTGTTCGTTATAGAGGGTGCACATGTTGTCATCGCTAATGTAAGCGAAGAGCTCGGCGGCGCTTTGCGATCCGACAATGGCGGTGTTGTTCAGATGGGTTCGATAATCGGTCGTCCAACATCAGGCCCGCCGATATTGGAATCACCGGAACCGGCCATGTGGCGCTTTAGTTCCTCCTCGACGCCGAGAATCCGCCCCACGGTCCATGAGACATCGAACAACCTTGCCTGATACACCTCACGCCTGGCCGCAGCGAGCCGGCCATGTGGGGCGATAACGGTGGTAAGGACGTCGTTGCCGGAGTGACTTGAAGTGTCGTCCTCAATATTGCCGTGGTCTGATGTGATTACGACGTGGTAGCCGAAATCTCTGGCCACCGTTACGAGGCGACCAACCGCTATGTCCACTGCCTCGTACGCAGCGACCGCCGCTTCGAAATGACGCGGCAGTAAGTGCCCGAGCATGTCCGTGCTGGCAAGGTTTGCGCAGATCAGGGGATAGCGTCTTGCGGACATCGCTTCAACAAGCGTTTTGGTGATTTCACCGGTGCGCATCGGCGGCACTTTGTAGACATCCGCATCGTTGACAACGCCTTCTTTTTCCCCAAGTGACGGAATGATATGTCGGACCTCGCAGGTAGAGGTAGTCGGATCCTCTCGGCGCCCGCGAATAAAATAGCCCATGTGCAATTCTTTGACCGATTCACCAACCAGCAGATACTGATCGTCGGGGGCGAACGACGGGAACAGAGAAAGCAGGTTGTCCCTGTGGGGTCGGTTCGGAAACGCTGCCTTTACCCCGTACCGAGACCCCAATTCTGGGTGGTAATCTGCCAGTCCACAGATATCGAGGTTGAGGTCTGAGCGCATCCATCCAAATGTCCAGTTTCGACCACGCGAGGTTGATTCCCTCATGAGAAAGTTGCGAGCGCCGGCGAGAGAGGCGATCTTTGCACGCTGACGGTCAGCCCGAAAATTCAGATTGACGAACGAGTCTCGGGGGGCGATGCGTGCGGCTTGACCGTCTCCGTGAAGCAACGCTATAGCCGGGACATCACCGTCCATAACACCGTCATTGTGCAGTCGTGTCAGCGTTCGCTTGAGGTCTCTAAACCCCTTCACGGTATCGGTGTTTCCCCCGGTCATTGACAGATAGTCCGCACGAATGTTCGGTTCGCGATAATCACGATCCATCGCTTGGTTTCGACCGATAACCCACGCAAGGGACCGACCTGCGCCGTAACATCCCAACAGCTCTTCGAGACGTTCGATATATCCACCATCCAATCCGCTGTCCGCATCCGTGGGGGATGTCATCGAGGAGGTGTCGGGCGAGTCGCGGCCATCCAAAATTGCCTGCATATGAACGAGTCGGGGATCGGCCTTGTGGACTTCAAATACCAAACGCAGGAACGCTTCGAGGTGATTCCAGGCCGAATGCACCCTGCCATCGGAGCCCCCAACCCCCGACAACAGGTACGTGAAATTCAGAGGTCGTTGATCGGAAACGGCGCTAGACACGATGCGGGCAAGTTCTGGGTTTCTGAAGAAACTACCGTTGTTGATAGATTCTGTTATCTCTAGCGGAAGCTGGGGAGCCAGCCGAAGGTTGGTAATTTGCTGATGTCCTGTATCGGAGTTGCCCTGCACGGGCGGGAAAACGTCTTCAAAGCCAGCCCACCGCCCTGAAGCACTTGTCGGGATGGTCAGGTTTGAGTTTCTAATCTCGGCAAGGTGTTCCGCCTTTGCGGCGGCGGGGACATAGCGCATCTTGACGGCCTGCGCCCGGACAATCTCGGCCACTCTGTCCATAACGTTTGTCCCGGCTGATGCCGCTGTCAGCGACTCAAGCGACTTCAGTTGGGCTGTGGCTTCATCAAAGACGGCGTTTTTCGGCAGGTTCTCGGCCGCCACCGGGAGAAGGGAATCCTTAGCCAACCCTTCTGGATCCCTGTTAGTCGAACCCTGGTTGCGTTCGAGCACGGACTCCGCCTGCGTGAGCAAAAGGGAAGAGACAGTTGGTGGAAGAGACTTCCAGGCATCTTCCTTGAGAGTGTCGAGACGATCCCGGCTGTACCCGAGGCCATCAAGCACGATGAGTAGTACACGGCGTTCAGCCAAACGGCTCCCTCCCGGGACTTCCCGGATAACTCGGGATAATTGTGCGCAATATGTGGTGGACGGAACCCGGAGGGAATGTGACACCATAGTCCGCATACTCGTAGGACTGGGATAATTCATGTCCCCGGCATCAGAAATAACGACCTACGCCACGTAACCACCCATAATAACGGCCTCATGGTGGATCCGATCCATGATGTTTGTGATTCGTTGACGAAGTGAGGAGACGAGATGCCCCGACGCGATCCGAGCGTGTTCACCGGCACATCGAAACGTCCTGCGGACTTTGATAGTTTCTGGTTTGACACCCTTGCAGACCTGGCCACTGTGCCACCCAATGCGACCTTCAAGAAGGATGAATTGCGGTCCGACGAGGCTGTTGATGTCTTTGATGTCCGGTACGACAGTTATGGAGGAATGCGAATCGCCGGCTGGTACGCACGTCCGGCAGGCCGGAATGCACAGATGCCTGGGCTACTGACCGTCCCCGGTTATGTCAACGAACCAAAAATTCCCAAAGATTGGGCCCGCCTCGGGTACGCGGTGTTCAGTGCAGCGCCACGCGGCAAGTTGCGATCAAATTCAGATTTTAATCCTGGTTATCCGGGTCTCCTGACACACAACATCACGGACCGAGATGGTTACGCATATCGTGGGTTCTACATGGACGCGCTGCGAGCCTTTGACATTTTGGCGGCGCTCCCGGAGGTGGATCAACGCCGGGTTGGCGTAACTGGCTCGAGCCAGGGTGGGGCGCTGACGCTCCTGATATCTGCTTTGCGAGTGAATTCGGTTGCGGCCGCTGCAGCGGGTGCGCCCTACCTTTGCTCGTCCATGGCTGCCGCTTCACTAACCCATTCGTACCCGTACCAGGAGATTAACGAGTACCTGAGGATCAACCCGGAACACGAGTCGATGGTCCGGGAGGTTCTGAGTTATTACGATATTCAACACTTTGCGTCCGCTATCCGGACTCCAATTGTCGTGAATATTGGACTTCAAGATGACGTGTGTCCTCCCGAGACCGGGTTCGCCGTGTTCGCACAGATCGGTAGCTCGGACAAAAAGTTATATCCGTACGACAAATGTGGCCACGACGCAGGCGCAACTGTCGGCCATCAAGAAATTATTGAGGACTTCCTGTCGCAGCAGTTGAAGCCCGTAGCTATCACAAAAAATGTGCCGGCAATCGTGCCTGAATCGGCTGCTGTGGCAGACGAGGAATTTTCAACGTTCTGGAGTGAAGTGGACAGGCAAGTCAAGGGACTCTCTTTCGATGATGTGGTCCTTGAACGGTTGCCATTTCGTTCCACGGAGGGTTCCACGACGTACACGCTCCGCCTCCCGTCCATCGGCGATGGCTGCATTTTCGGTTACTTCTCGGTACCGGTTGGTGACGGTCCCTTCCCCGGATTGCTGGAAGCGCCGGGCTACGCGAGCGTCGTGCATATATCGCCGTATGAACGGAGACAGAGATACGCCGTTCTTACTCTTGTACACCGAGGCCAACGGCTGGCCGATGAAGAGTACGCTGCGGAATATCCGGGGTTACTTACAGATGGGATCGACAATAGTTCCACATACCGGTACAGGGATATCATCGCCGACGTGCTCACGGGTCTCGAATGGCTCAGCGGTCGCCCGGAAGTAGACGCAGGTAATCTCGGAATCGCCGGAAGTGAATCCGGTCTAATAGCGGCTTCGTTTCGATCGAACGCAGTGAAAGCGGTGCTACTGTCCGCACCACTCATCCTTCGTGGCGCCAACGGCAGGAACTCATGGCCTGACTACTATCCGCTTGAGGAGCTGAACGACTTTGCCCGATCCTATCCTGATAGATCAGCAAAGGTCTCTGAGACCCTCATTTTCTTCGATCCGCTCAGTTTTGTGTCGGAATACAGCGGTGAAATGTTGGTGGCCTGCCCGAAATGGGATAAAGATATCGCATCGCCGCTTATTTCGAGGCTGGGTGGATCTGGGGAGTTGTACTTGAACACCGGCCGGGGGCATGAAG
>Ga0209403_10001717_pt1 | contig 27754 bp, 25 predicted proteins | sample ArcticOcean_MG_C_8_FD_187440 | JGI IMG/M metagenome (GOLD analysis project Ga0209403, IMG submission 187440) | Marine microbial communities from western Arctic Ocean - ArcticOcean_MG_CB11_86 (SPAdes) (version 2) | ecosystem: Environmental > Aquatic > Marine > Oceanic | place: Arctic Ocean... | reverse complement strand
AACTAAATTCTTGTTCTCCAAAACCCATACAAAGTAAATTTTCAGGCTCAAAATTCGGGGCGTTTTAATTAAAATCATTAATTATCTTAAAACGGAATTAAACATGGAAGAAATTACTTTAGATATATCCTCTACTTTAAACGAAACTATTAGGGATTATACTCCCGGTTCTCCAGAGCGTATAAGTCTCAAATCCAAATTAGCAGAAATGGAAAATGAATCCTATGACATCCCCATCATTATTGGTGGAAAGGAAATATTTACAGGAAATAAAGGACAATGCCGCAAACCTCATGATCATGAAGATATTCTGGCTGAATACCATAAAGCTGGTGCGACTGAAGTAAATCAAGCCATTGATACCGCACTGGAAGCCTGGCATTCATGGTCTAATACTCCTTTGGAGGAAAGAATAGTAATTTTTCGTAGAGCCGCTGAATTATTAGCTGGTCCCTGGCGGGATACCATAAACGCTGCCACCATGCTCGGTCAGAGTAAAAATGTTTTTCAAGCTGAAATTGACGCAGCCTGCGAACTGATAGACTTTTTTAATTTCAACTGTCAATTTGCAGAAGAGATTTGTAATAACCAACCCCTCATTTCGCCAGAAGGTATGCATAACAGCTTGGAATATCGTGCCTTAGAAGGATTTGTATTTGCCGTATCCCCCTTTAATTTCACCTCAATTGCTGGCAATCTGCCCTCCGCACCTGCTCTCATGGGTAATGTGGCACTTTGGAAGCCCGCCTCATCTTCCGTTTATTCAGGATATTTTATAATGAAACTTCTTCAGGAAGCTGGATTGCCCGATGGAGTTATAAACTTTCTCCCTGGATCTGGCGCTGAAGTGGGTGATCCTGTAATGGACAGCCCCCATCTTGCTGGAATCCATTTCACCGGTTCAACAGCAGTTTTTCAGGGAATGTGGAAACGTATCGGAGATAATATTTCAAAATACCATACCTATCCACGAATCGTGGGAGAAACCGGAGGGAAGGATTTTATTCTTGCCCATGAATCTGCTGACCCATCTTCATTAGCTACTGCTATGGTGAGGGGTGCATTTGAATATCAGGGACAAAAATGCTCGGCTGCATCACGCTGTTATATTCCAGAATCACTTTGGAGCGATGTTAAAGAAAAATATCTTTCTCAAGTGGCTGATATTAAAATGGGTGATGTGAATGATTTCTCAAATTTTATGAATGCGGTCATTGATGAAGCGTCTTTTGACAATATTTCCAGCTATATTGACTATGCAAAGAACTCACCTGAAGCAGAAATCATTTCTGGTGGCGGGTATGATAAATCAAAGGGGTATTTTGTAGAACCAACTACAATTCTCACGATCAATGCCCATTTCAAAACCATGGAAGAAGAGATTTTTGGACCCGTTCTCACTATATACCTTTATAATGATTCATGGGAGGATATCTGCACTATTGTAGATGGCACTTCTCAATATGCACTCACGGGTGCTATTTTTGCTCAAGATAAAAAAGCTGTAGATTTGGGAAGAAAAATGCTTATCCATTCTGCTGGGAATTTCTATATAAATGATAAGCCTTCTGGCGCTGTAGTGGGTCAACAGCCATTTGGGGGAAGCCGTGCATCGGGAACAAATGATAAGGCAGGATCTCCCATTAATCTTTACCGTTGGCTTTCCCTTCGAACTGTGAAAGAAACATTTGATCCTCCAATAGATTACCGTTATCCATTTATGGGTGAAAATTAATTATTACACTGTTTTTTCTAAATCTAATTAATTGCTTTTTGACAAGAATTGATGGCTGATAATAAAACCGTTATGATTGCACTGGGTGGAAATGCACTATCACCCAAATCAGAAGCTGGTACCATTACTCAACAGTTCAAGCATACAAAAAATAGCTTAAAAGGAGTTATGCATTTCGTTCGGTCTAATTATAATATTTGCATCACCCATGGAAATGGACCCCAAGTTGGAGCTGAACTTTCCAGAAATGAAATTGCCGCTCAAAAAGTACCACCTCTTCCCTTGGGAATTTTGGTTGCTAATACCCAAGGTGCAATGGGATATATGATTCAGCAATCCCTGCAAAATGCCCTTTATAGTGAAGATTCAAATCGGGAAGTAGTATCATTTATCTCTCAAATGAAAGTAGATGGAAACGACCCTGCCATTGGAAATCCGTCAAAATTTATCGGTATTTCCTATGATGATAAACAAGCCAAGAAATATATGGATAAATATGGTTGGGATATGAAAGAGCAGGAACCGGGATTGTGGAGACGAGTAGTGCCCTCCCCTGCTCCGCTTTACATTTTTAATGGAAAGTCTATCAAACATTTAGTGGATTTCGGCACCATTGTCATTGCTGGCGGTGGTGGCGGAATTCCTGCCTATAATTTAGAAGATGGTTCACTTGAAGGATTGGATGGTGTAATTGACAAAGACATGACGGCTGCGTTGCTGGGAAGAATCATTAAAGCTCAGGAACTATTTATTATTACGGATGTAGATAACATCTATTTGAATTTCAAAACCGATTCGCAGGAAATTATTAGAGATACCACTGCCAAAGATATGGAAGGTTGGCTTAAAGATGGGCAATTTTGGCGGGGAACAATGGAACCTAAAATAAAAGCAGCTTTATATTTTCTACAACATCATGGACAAGAAGTTATTATTACATCCATAGAAAATATTGAAAATGCCATTCAAAAAAAGGCTGGTACTCGAATACTTAAAAATTAATTGAGGGAATTATGAAAATACATGAATACCAAGGCAAGGAACTTTTTCGAAATGCGGGAGTAACTGTTCCAAATGGATACCCCGCATTTAGCGTAGATGAAGCCATGGAAGCGTACCAAAAGCTGAATACAGAAAAGGTTGTGGTAAAAGCACAAATACATGCTGGAGGTAGAGGTAAAGGTGGTGGAGTTAAACTTGCCAATGGTACTGAAGAAGTTCAAAAATATGTAAATGATATCTTCGGTATGAATCTCATTACCCATCAAACTGGCCCCGAGGGGAAAAATGTACAACGCCTTCTTATTGAAGAAGCCTCAGATATTGCCAGAGAATTATATGCGGGAATTGTATTGGATAGAAGCAGCGGCAAATTTGTATTTATGGTTTCATCTGAAGGAGGTGTCGAAATCGAAAAAATTGCGGCTGAATCTCCAGAAAAAATAATTAAAGAATGGATTGAACCTAACGAAGATTTAAAACAATTTCAAGCACGTAAACTTGCGTTTGCACTTGGACTTTCCGGAGTACAAATTAAACATGCGGTTAAAACATTTTTATCCCTATGGAAAGTTTTTAAATTTTACGACTGCTCACTCATGGAAATTAATCCATTAGTGGTAACTCAATCAGATGAGGTCATTGCCCTAGATTCAAAAATAAATTTTGATGATAATGCACTATTTCGTCATAAAGATATTCAGGAAATGCGGGATTTATCAGAAGAAGAACCATCAGAAGTTGAAGCTGACTCCTATAATCTAAACTATATAAAGCTTGATGGAAATGTAGGTTGTATGGTTAACGGTGCGGGTTTGGCAATGGGTACTATGGATATCATTAAATTATATGGTGGTGAACCTGCAAACTTTTTAGATGTTGGGGGAGTTGCAAATGCAGAAACTGTTGCTCATGGTTTTAAAATTATTTTATCCGATCCCAATGTAAAAAGTATTCTCATTAATATTTTTGGTGGTATTGTTCGCTGTGACCGTGTAGCTCAAGGTGTAATTGATGCACTCGCGCAGGTAAAAGTTACAATTCCGGTGATAATAAGACTCGAGGGCACAAATGCAATAGAAGCCAGAAACCTACTGAAAAATGCAGAACATGATTTTATTGTTGCAAGTAGTTTAGCAGATGCCGCTGAAAAAGCGGTAAAAGCTACAGGAGAGGATATTTAAATGAGTATATTAATTAATAATGAAACCAAATTAGTCGTCCAGGGAATCACAGGGAAAGAAGGTGCATTTCACACACAACAGATGGTTGAATACGGTACTCAGATTGTTGCCGGAGTAACACCGGGAAAAGGTGGACAAATAGATGATAATGGAATTCCTATTTTTAATACGTTAGAAAGTGCAGTTACTGAAACCGGAGCAAATGCCTCTGTAATTTTTGTTCCTCCTCCATTTGCAGCTGATGCCTGTCTGGAAGCAATTGATGCCGGAGTTGACCTTATCATCTGTATTACAGAAGGTATTCCAACTATGGATATGGTTCCTGTAAAAGATGCATTGGATAATTCTCATACCCGAATGATTGGTCCAAATTGTCCTGGCATTATTACACCTGGTGAATGCAAAATTGGCATCATGCCTGGCTTTATTCATAAGCCTCATGGAAATGTTGGTGTTATTTCTCGATCTGGTACTTTGACCTATGAAGCCGTTCACCAATTAACAGAGCAAGGCATTGGACAATCAACCTGCATTGGAATAGGTGGCGATCCCATAATTGGAACTACTTTTATTGACTTGCTTTCCTTATTCAAAGATGACCCCCATACTGAGGGTGTTGTAATGATAGGTGAAATTGGGGGAAGTGCCGAAGAAGAAGCTGCACAATGGATGCAAAATAATAATTTCGATAAATCAGTGGTGGCATTTATTGCCGGCCAAACCGCACCTCCAGGACGACGCATGGGTCATGCAGGGGCAATAATTGCAGGTGGAAAAGGAACTGCGGCAGACAAAATGACATCCCTGAGAAATGCAGGAATTACTGTTTGCGATAGTCCTGCAGAAATCGGAAAAACCATGGCAAACTCATTACAATCAAAAATGACCGTATAATTAAGGAAGGAATCACATGTCGAACTTAACATTCGCAATAATCAAACCAGATGCAGTAAAAAATGGAAATACCGGGAAAATTTATGACCGAATTAATTCCGCAGGATTCAAAATATTGGGTGCAAAACTAATTAGAATGACACTTGCTCAAGCACAGGAATTTTATGCAATACATGAGGGAAAACCTTTTTATGAAGAATTAACTGAATTTATGTCTTCCAGCCAAGCAATGGTCATTGCGCTTCAAAAGGAAAATGCAGTTTCGGCCTGGCGAGAAACTATTGGAGCTACAAATCCAAAAGAAGCCGCTGAAGGAACCATACGCCGTGATTTTGCAACCAGCATTGGAGAAAACGCAGTACATGGGTCTGATTCAGATGATAATGCAAAAAAAGAAATAGGATTTTTCTTTTCAGAGTCTGAACTTATTACCAATCAATAAGGTTAATATTTGTGCGAAAACATATTTACTTAATAATTCTAATTATTTTAACAGCCTGTGGATCAAGCCCAGAATACAAGGAGGTAATGGTTAACAAAACTGTGAAAGTTTTTTCACAAGATTACCATGACAATGCTGAGAATTATACCTTCAAATGGGAACCACCAATGGGCCCTACCAAAGATGCAATTCCATTTGATTTAAAAAGTGATATGCTCATTTTCTCACCAGTGAGTGAAGGTGATTACCAAATACACCTTTCAATTACAGATATATCAGATGAGGTAATTGCGGAGGAAATGTTTTATTACCGTGCTATTCCTGAAACATTAGATGTTCCCATTACAAAAGTAAAACCAGAATTGGAAATCCCAAAGCATCAATCAGCAGTAAAAAAACCAACCAAAAAAGATAAGTCCAAAAAAGAAAAGGGGAACCGATCCACTCTCACCCGTATGAAGAAGAATAAGACTGTGAAGGAAACTAATGAAATTCATTATACCATTCAAGTGGCAGCATGGCCATCTTTGGAACTTGCAAGAATAAACCAATTAATGCTTATTGAAGAAGGATTAGATGCTTATATTCAACGACATTACAGGAATAAAAAAGACGAGATATGGTATCGTGTGAGAATCGGTAATTTTATAAGTAAAACTAGAGCTCAGAAAATCCAAAACCAGATTGAATCAATCACCCATGCAAAAACATGGCTAGATGTCATCCCTACAGAAAAGAATTAGCTTTGGACTTTTTCTTGTTCACATTACTTTTAAACCCCTAAATTTCTTTGCTGTGTTAGTTTGCAATTAACCCAATTTAGAAGGATTTTTTTAATATGGCAGTACCAAAAGGAAAACATTCGAAAGCGCGAAGTAGAAAGCGCAGAACTAACTGGAATTGTGCTACCCCTCAAGTAGGTGTTTGTGCACAATGCAGTCAACCAAAATTACCCTATAGAGCATGTCGAAACTGTGGGTATTATAAAGGACGACCCGTCATTTCAGCTCAGGCAAGTTAAGCCTATCCGCTTATGAAAATAGCATTAGATGTACTCGGTGGCGATAATGCACCTGAGTCGAATATAAAAGGTGCATTTGCTTACTTAGATCATTGTGGCGATTCTGCCGCAGAAATCATACTTCTCGGCGATAGATCTTTGATCGAATCCACAATTAAAAACCTCAAACGAAATGTCTCTGATGTCTCCATTATACATACAACAGAAATGGTAGAGATGAACGAACGTGCATCCAGAATTTTTAGAGAAAAACCAGACTCTTCCTTGGTCAAATCTATTCAATTAGTAAAAACTGGTGATGCACAAGCAGCTGTAAGCGCAGGAAATACAGGTGCGTTATTAACTTCCTCCCTATTTCTAATCGGAAAAATTCCCGGAATCCGAAGACCAGCATTTGCTCCTTTTATTCCAACCAATAATGGTGGATTTATTTTATGTGACGCAGGGGCTAATGCTGATTCCAAACCTCAACATTTAGTACAATTTGCTCTAATGGCGAGTGCATATATTGAGCACTTGGAAAACAGACCAAATCCAAAAGTGGCTTTATTGAATATCGGTAGAGAAGAAAATAAGGGAAATGAACTATCAACAAATGCATATCCAATGTTAAAAAAACATGTTCGTAATTTTATTGGTAATATTGAATCCCGATATATTTTGGACGGCGAAGCCGATGTTGTAATTTGTGATGGATTTACAGGAAATATAGTATTAAAACTCATCGAGGGGATAATATCTCACCTAATGGGTTGGATTCATGAACGAGTTCAGGCACATTCTACTGAGAAAATTTCATCCTCAATTTTTAATTCTGTTTTCAATGATATTACAACTACATTAGACCATGAAGAACATGGAGCAACTCCTCTATTAGGTATAAATGGTGTGGTCATGAAATGCCATGGATCATCCACAGAAAGAGGAATAAAAAATTCACTCATTGCCGCCCAGAAAACTGTGCAAGAAAACCTAATAAAAAATATTGCTGAAAGACTTTCCAGGCATAGTGAAATTTTTGAAAATAACACAACTATAAGTGAAACAAACACAGCTTAAAGCAAATATCACGGCTACGGGGAAATACCTCCCCAAAAAGGTATTAACGAACCATGATATGGAAAAACTTGTAGAAACCAGTGATGAGTGGATCCAAGCTCGTACTGGAATTCGTGAAAGACGAAAAGTGGAAAACGGAGAAGCTACGGTAGATATGTCCACGAAGGCTGTTATAGATTTAATGGAAAAATACGATTTAGATCCCAAAGAAATAGATGCAATTATTGTTGCCACAGTAACACCAGATATGATACTCCCCTGCTCAGCTGCCCTTATTCAAAAAAATATAAATGCTGTGAATGCATGGGGATATGACCTATCAGCTGCTTGTTCAGGGTTTTTATTTGGGTTAGAATCTGGGGCAGCACTAATTGAATCAAAAAGGTGTAAAAAAGTTATAGTAATTGGTGCAGATACCATGAGTTCCATTCTAAATTATGAAGATCGTAATACCTGTATCCTTTTTGGAGATGGTGCCGGAGCTGTTTTACTGGAGCCATCTGAAGAATTTGGAATTATCGATTCAGAATTAAGAATTGATGGTTCCGGTGGAGAATTTTTAAGAGTTGATGGTGGCGGTAGTTTGAATCCGGCCAGTCACGAAACTGTAACTAATAAACTGCATTACGTTAGACAAGATGGGAAAACCGTTTATAAATTTGCAGTAAGAGGAATGGCAGAAATATCCTATAAAGTTGCTGAGCGAAATAATCTCAGGGGAGATGATATTTCTCTATTTATCCCACATCAAGCTAATAAACGGATAATTGATGCCGCTGCAAAAAGACTGGGTCTGAAAGAATCTCAAGTTATGATAAATATTGATGCTTACGCAAACACTACCTCGGCTACTATCCCTATTTGTATTGCTGAAGTAAGTGAAAAAAATATGCTTAATAGGGGCGATAATGTCATCATATCTACTTTTGGCGCAGGATTTTCCTGGGGAGCCATGTACTTAAAATGGGGGATGGACGCACATGCATAAAGCATTTCTTTTTCCTGGCCAAGGTTCCCAATATGTTGGGATGGGTGAAGATTTCTATACCAATTCTGACTTTGCCCGGGAAACTTATGATAAAGCCTCTAATCTCCTAGGTTTCGACTTGAAGGAAATCTCATTTAACGGTCCAGAAGAAACTTTAAAAGAAACCCAATATACACAACCAGCTATTTTTGTTCACTCAATTATAGTTGATAAATTCTTAAAAGAAAAAGATAAAATACCTGATGCGGTTGCAGGGCATAGCTTAGGTGAATTTACTGCATTAGTCTCTGCGGATGTACTTTCCTTTGAAAATGCATTGAATATTGTAAAAATCCGTTCTTCCGAAATGGCTGAGGCAGGCAAAATTTTTCCTGGTACTATGGCTGCCATTTTAGGTGCTGATGATGATCAGTTGAAAATAATTTGCAATCAAGATGGAATAGTTGTTCCTGCCAATCTTAATGCACCGGGACAAGTGGTGATTTCAGGTGAAATTAAAGCAATTGGAAACGCCATTCTTACAGCAAAAGAGATTGGAATTAGAAGAGCATTGGCTTTAAATGTATCAGGAGCATTTCATTCCCCTTTAATGGCTCCTGCTCGTGAACCATTAAAAGAATTGATGAATTCTATAAAATTTAATAATGCAAAAATTCCTGTTTTTCAAAATGTATCTGCTGCTCCTGTTTCAATCGCCTCCGAAATCCGTGATAATATTTTAAACCAATTGGAAAATCCTGTATTATGGTGTGATACAATTTTGAACCTTAAAAAAAGTGGAGTCACAGAATTTTTCGAGGTGGGACCTGGGAAAGTGTTAAAAGGATTAAACAAACGAATTTTCCCTGAATCAACCACATTTACTTGTGATAAATTGGATCATTTGGATACCTGTGAAGTATTATAATTTAACAGATAAGGTTGCTATTGTAACTGGAGCGTCCAGAGGGATTGGAGAAGCAATCGCAACTCAACTCTCAAATTGTGGAGCTAAAATAAATTTAATTGCACGAAATTCAGATAAATTAGATGTTGTGAAAGATGCAATCAATTCAGAAGGAGGAATTGCTGAATCTATGGCAGGTGATGTCTCTAATTTAAATTCATTTTCAGAGATTGTAACCAACACAATTGATAAATGGGGTCGAATTGATATCTTGGTTAATAATGCTGGCGTTGCCCGAGACAATATCATTATGAGAATGAAAGAAGATGATTGGGATAGTGTGATGAATATAAATCTTAAGGGGTGTTTTAACGGAATAAAGTCTGTAACCCGCCCTATGATAAAAAATAAAGCTGGTAGAATAATTAATATTACTTCAGTTATTGGTCAAATTGGGAATGCAGGTCAATGTAATTATGCAGCATCAAAAGCAGGTATATTGGGGTTAACAAAATCTATGGCGAAGGAGTTGGGCTCACGGAATATAACTGTCAATGCAGTTGCTCCAGGATATATTACAACTGATATGACTAATGAATTGAATGATGATACAAAAAATAAAATGAAATCCTCCATTCCACTTGGAAGGCTTGGAAATCCAATTGATGTAGCAAACCTTGTTTGCTTTCTCGCATCAGATGAAGCTGGATATATTACAGGTCAAACCTTTAATGTGGATGGTGGAATGGTAATGATATAATAAAAAGGAGATAGTCGAGTATGTCTGAACAATACGATAAAGTAAAAGAAATAATCATCGATAAACTTGGTGTTGAAGATGGTAAAATAACAATGGAAGCGAAATTTATTGATGATCTTGGAGCAGATTCCCTTGATACAGTTGAACTCATCATGCAATTTGAAGAAGAATTTGGTATCGAAATCCCTGACGAAGATGCAGAAGGTTTACTTTCTGTAGGTCAAGCAGTTGATTATATTTCAACTAAGCTGAACTAAATTATAATATGTCAAGACGTGTGGTGGTTACGGGAACAGGTGTTCTGTCCCCGATTGGTAATTCTACCCAAGAGTTTTTCAATGGATTAAAAAGTGGAGCCAACGGTATTGGCTCCATAACCTTGTTTGATTCAAGCGAATTCAGTGTTCATATTGCAGGTGAACTCAAAATTAATCTGGATGATTATATTGAAAAACGTGATTTAAATCGGATGGATAGATTTACTGCTATGGCATTAATCGCCAGTGCAGAAGCAATTGAACAGGCACAATTCGATAATGATCAGCTTGACAAGTATCGGGTCGGTGTCATAATTGGTTCCGGAATTGGTGGGCTGAATACTTTTGAAGAACAACATAATAGACTTCTCAAAAGCCCCCGACGAGTCAGTCCATTTTTTATTCCTTCCATGATATCAGATATTGCCTCCGGGCAAGTCTCCATTAAATATGGATTTAAAGGACCCAATTACTGTGTGGTTTCGGCTTGTGCTACTGCCAGTCATGCAATTGGGGATTCTTTTAGAATGATTAATTATGGTGATGCTGATGTTATAATTACCGGAGGTACAGATGCTTCCATTACTCCCATGGCTGTAGCTGGTTTTGCAAACATGAAAGCTCTCACAAAGAATGAGGATATAGAATCTGCAAACCGTCCCTTTGATGCTGAAAGAGATGGGTTTGTAATGGGCGAAGGTGCCGGTATCATCGTTCTTGAAGAATTGAAACATGCTCAAAAACGAGGAGCAGAAATTCTTGGTGAATTAGTAGGATATGGTGCTACAGCTGATGCTCACCACCTTACAATGCCTTCACCGGATGGGGATGGAGCTGTGAGAGCAATGGCACGGGCCATGGAAGATGCATCCTGCCAGCCTGAAGATATAGATTACATAAATGCACATGGTACATCAACTCCATTTAATGATAAAACTGAATCATTAGCAATAAAAAAAGCCTTCGGAGACCATGCAACAGTACTCTCCGTTAGCTCAACTAAATCTATGACGGGTCATTTGCTTGGAGCTGCAGGTGGAGTTGAAGCTATAGCATCACTTTTGAGTATTCAAAATAATTTTCTTCCCCCTACCATTCATTATAAAACACCAGATCCAGAATGCGATCTAAATTATGTACCCAACAACGCAGTGGGAAAAGACATTCAATATGCAATGTCTAATACTTTTGGTTTTGGTGGGCATAATGCTGTATTACTCTTCAAATCATTTGAAAATTGAGTTTTATTCGAATAATAAAAACACTATTTTCGAAGAAATCCTTCAAAATTAAGCAATTCGAAAAACAACTCCAATATACATTTAGTGATACTTATTATCTAGAAAAAGCCTTGACGCACCGTTCTATTCAAAACCATTCAGAGGGAAATTATGAACGGTTAGAATTTCTAGGTGATGCAATTATTGACCAAACCGTTTCAATTTGGTTATTCAAAAAATATCCTCAATCTGACGAAGGAACACTTACCAAGAAAAGATCATCTTTGGTTAATCGAGATTTTCTTTCTATGCTGGGTAAAAAACTAAACGTCATGGATGTTATTCGCATTGAACAAAGTGTGAATATAAATGATCCAAAAGTGATAACCAATATTGCTTCAGATGTTTATGAGGCAATTGTGGGTGCAATATATCTCGATGGAGGTTTTAAAGAAGTTTCTAGTTTTATTAAACGGACACTTTGTCTATCGGAACATTTGGCCGATGGAGATTTAAATTATAAAGGACAATTAATCGAGTTTTGCCATAGTAGTAATCTATCTGCTCCTCAATTTTCAATTATTGATTCACGCGGACCTGAACACGAAAAAACTTTTATTATAAAAGTGGTTATTTCTCCGGATAAATCTTGGAGGGGCATTGGTTCTACAAAAAAAGCTGCTGAGCAAGATGGAGCTCAGCGAGCGATTAATTTTTTATTGGGGAGTTGATTTTTTCTCCAACTGCTTGATCCTATCCCTTAATCGAGCAGCAACCTCATATTCTTCTTCAGAAATAGCTTTTTCCAATGCCTCGGAAAGGTTTTCTATCACTGACTCATCATCCATTTCTTTTTTTGATAAATCATCCGATGATAAAGGTTCTGTAACTTCTCCACCTGTTGAATAGTTATCTATTCCAGCTCTTTCCATCACTTCATCTGAAACATATATTGGAGTCATAGTTCTTAGAGCAACGGCTATGGCATCACTCGGACGAGAATCAATCACAATATCTCCAACTTGTGAATTTGAAACCTCAATTTCCGCAAAGAAAGTTCCATTACTCATCCGTGCAATAGTAACCTGTTTAATATCACTCTCAAGGAGATCTAATACATTTATCAATAGATCATGAGTCATGGGGCGTGGCATATCAACCCCTTCAAGATAAAGGGCAATTGCCTGAGCTTCATTGCTTCCTACGATAATAGGAAGACTTCGGTTACTATCCTTCTCCTGTAACAGTACAGCATACCCTTTTGAAGGTGGATAATAGGAAATGCGTTTAACTTCAACTAAATTCATAATGGTAATTTACAATTTTCTCGTCGGAATATCCAATAAGAGATTATTTATTTTTAGATATTTTTATTTTTAATTCCTGAATTCGGTTTACCGGTGTGGGATCTACCTTATTTAGAAGCGCTGCATAATAACTAATCCAGTCGGTATAATGGATTAGTTTTAATAATCGTTCAACTCTATTTACTCCTGACTGGCTGATATCTAATTGGCTTCCTGCACTTGACTCTAGGAGGGTTGAAGAAATTAGCATTCGTGCTTTTATACCCGAATGATCCTCATCATCCTTTAACCAAATTATAGAAAATCTATTCATAATATCCTGATTTACTGTCCAGCCCTCAATTTCATTATGGTTCTGTTCCGGAAAATGATGATGAAATGAAAGCATTTTTGCATTTTCCGCTAATTGTCCTCTAAACCGCAAAGCTGCCACCCACGTTAAATCTTCACTGCCATAAATAATAGGGCAGGTAGCGTGAATATTTTCTGCAATTGTGTATGCGCTGTTTTCACCGTTAATCAATTCCATTGATAAAACCTTTAATGATTCAATAGAAATTTCTAACATTTCTATAATTTCATTTTGTACAAATCCCAATCTATTTAGAAGAATCAGTATAAGGGAAAAAGAAAAACCCAGCGCTGCTCTCGGTTGATAACCAATTGGAATAGAAATCTTATCAAGATCATATTCATCTGCATAATCAGATATTGTACCACCAGTTGAAAGAACAATAATTGGGCAATTCCGTTCTCTGCATTGTGCGAATGCACTTAAGGTTTCCTCAGTTTCTCCGGAATAAGAAGAGGCCAAAATTAGCGTATTTGAACCAACCCACTTAGGGATATTATATGACCGATTCACAAAAATAGGGACAGTGCAGTCATTTTGAGCTATTACTCTAGCTACATCTCCACCGATTGCCGAACCACCCATTCCTAATACCACTATATTTTCGATGTTTTGATAGTTATTTTTTTGAACCCAAGTACTCATTATAGAAAATGAATCTTTAATTTGACCGGGAAATCCTGAAATAGCACCCTTCATATCTGACTGATCAAGGCTAGTATTTAATTCTAATATTGTATCATTCATTAGTTACCTCTTTTTTTAATTAACTTACTGAAATAAAGTAGTTTTTCTTTATCAATAGGTAATTCGTTTAATTTTGTATCAGCTAATTTCAGTATTTCATGTATTTCTTCTTGAGCATCCTTTTTAATTCCTTCATTTTCCAAATACTCTCTGATATTCCCCATTCCCCTTTCAAAATCTTTACGAGCAAGTTCCAAAGCAGTATTTATCAAGTCACTATTTTTATCTAATGCTTGTATCATAAGAAAGGTTTTCTTCCCTAAAACTATATCACTTTCTAATGATTTACCCATGTTTAAACTGTTTGAAAATATTTCCAAATAATCATCCTGAATTTGAAAGGCTCTACCTACCAATCGACCATAATCTCTAACTTTCTCGCAAACTATGGGATTTACTCCGGTTGACACTGCACCTAATTCTGCAGCTAAGCCAATCAAATGTCCTGTTTTTAAATCAATCATTTGAATATACTCATCAAGTGTGACCGAAGATTGGGTTTCAAATTCCTTATCCAGTGCCTGCCCTTCACAGACTGCTAATAGTCCCTCAATAAATATTTTCATTTGAAGATGAGAAGCAACGGGGGTTTGATTTAATAATCCCAAGGCTAATGATAACATTGCATCTCCGGTTAGTATGGCAACACCATCATCCCATTTATGGTGGACAGTTTCCTGACCATGGCGGATACTATCTTGATCCATAATATCATCATGAACCAGTGTAAAATTATGCAATACTTCAACAGCTAATGCTGCAGAAAATACACCAGACTTAGTACCACCACATGCTTCTGCAGAAATTATTGTTAATAAGGGTCTGAGTCGTTTTCCACCTCCTTGCAAAACATAAGCTACCGGTTTTGTTAGTGACTTTGGACCGTTCGGATAAATATCTGACAATCCATTATTTATTTCATTTCTATAAACCAGAATTAAATCAGCAATGCTCAAGTTTTATTTCTCCAAATTCCGATAATTTATCCAAAATTTCATTTTGTATTTCTTCCATACGTTTTGATGTTTTGGCTTCAAACCGGCAAACAATTACTGGCTGTGTATTTGAAGCCCGCACCAGTCCCCAGCCATCATCAAATTTGATACGTACCCCATCTACCGTACTACAATTATAATTTGCAGTAAAATATTCATCTGCCTTTTTGGAAATTTTAAATTTTTCCTCATCATCACTGCATTCTAAACGCATTTCTGGAGTAGAATAATAAAATGGAATTTCGGAGGTAAGTTCAGATAATGTTCTATTGGTTTTAGATAACAGCTGTGCCAAGCGAAGTGACACATATATCGCATCATCAAAACCAAAGAAATCATCTGCAAAAAATATATGTCCGCTCATTTCACCAGCAAAATTAACGTTGAGTTCTTTCATCTTATCCTTAATTAGAGAATGCCCTGTTTTCCACATGACGGGTTTTCCCCCATATTTTAAAATCATATCTTCCAACGCTTGGGAACATTTCACATCATACACGATGACATCACCGGGATTTTTAATAACCTCTGGAAGAAAAAGTGCCATCAATATATCAGATCGAATAATACCACCTTTTTCATCTACTGCGACAACCCTATCGGCATCTCCATCAAAAGCAACTCCAAAGTTGTAAATTCCCGATTTTATTTCGGCAACAAGATCAAGTAAATTATGATCTTCAGTTGGATCTGGATGATGGTTTGGAAAGGTTCCATCTACATCACAAAATAGTTCAGTGGTTTCTATCCCCAATTCTTTGTAAATCTGAGGAGCAGATAAACACCCTGCAGCATTTCCGCAGTCAATTACAGCCTTTATTGGTTTGTCTAATTTAATTTTCTCTTTTAACATTTGCTGATATGGTTTCATAATATCAACTCTCTCCACCTTACCAACACCCATTTCAAAATTCTCAGTTTCTATGAGCTCTTTGAGATCTTGTATTTGGTCACCGTAGAATGCACACTGTTTATACGAAAGTTTAAATCCGTTAAATTCTGGAGGGTTGTGGCTACCGGTAATTTGCACAGCGCCATCCACATCGAAATGAAACATACTAAAATAATTTGCAGGTGTAGTGACAATCCCCATATCCATTACAGTAATACCCGTTTCGAGCAGACCCTGTGAAAAATTCTCCATGAGCCTGGGAGTACTTAAACGAATATCTCCACTGATTGATACCCTGCTTCCACCTGATCTTCTCACAAAAGTGCCAAATGCTCTGCCTAAATTGGTTACAACATCGGGTGTGAAATCTGTTTCCACAATTCCCCTGATATCATATTTTCTAAATATGTATGGATTCATTGATTCTCCGCTATTAAATTAATTTATTATATCCCCCAAAACGACCATCTTCTTTGCCCCCGTTACCGAGGGCATATTAGCTGTAATATTTTGTATTCTGGCAACTCCTAAAACTGCTATAAGAAAAGACTCTTTCATATTGGGAATTATTCCGATTTCGTTGGATGTGTAAATAGTTGATATTTTTGTCCTTTTTCGAATTTCATCCATTAAAATGGGGTGATGTATTCCCCCACCACTTATAATTAGATTGCAATCTGAGGGTTTAAAATTAAGATATGTATAAAGATTTTTAGCAATAGAATAAGCCGTAAAGGCACAAAATGTTTTTATCAAATCATTCGGAGATATTTTTGAATATTTTGATATAATATTTTCAACTAATTCTCTTCCAAATTCATGGCGCCCTGTGGATTTAGGTGGTATTTTTTGGATAAATTTATGGGTGGATAATTCTATAAGAATTTCAGCATTTACCTTTCCGGTTTTTGCGTGAATTCCATTCCTATCCAATTTTTCACCATAAAAATGTTGGCAGCATTCATCAATTAATGCCATACCAGGACCGGTGTCAAATCCTATGATATTACTCCTAAGTGCATATTTTGGAATATAGGTTACGTTTGCTACTCCTCCTAAATTTAAAGTAATGGTATCTTGCTCATTTTCATTAAACAATAGCCAATCCAAAAATGGCATAAGTGGCGCACCATTTCCACCCTCCCTTATATCACCTTGACGAAAATTGGAAATTACTGGTACATTAAATGTATCATTGAGATATTTTGGATTACCAATTTGTAAAGTGGAAACACCATCTTCATGGGCAATAGTTTGTCCATGAGATGCAATTAAATCAATTTTTCTACCTTTAAGAAACTTTTCTGATATCGTTGAATATTCTTTACCCAATTCCATATCTGTATCCTTGATAATTGACTTTTTTCCTTCAATTGCCAACAAGATAGAATTACGATTTTTTTCAGAATAAGAAATCATATTAAAATCAATACATTTCCAATTCAATTTATAATCAGAGGATAGGGATATTTCAAAAAGCCCACAATCTAAACCATCCATAGATGTTCCGGACATTAGTCCTAAAACCCTCATTATTTTAAAGTTATCCACTTATATAAGTTCGTACATTATTATTTGAATTAATTATTTTATGTTTATTATCAATCTAAAAAAGGATCATTTAGAATTTTAATTTAATTCTTAAATTAAGGCAGCTTCCAACTGGAACATTTTTTAATTAAACCAAATGATAAAAGAAAAATTAAATAACCCCGTATTATATTCATTCAGACGTTGACCATTTGCAATACGTGCCAGGATGGCATTGACACAAATCAACCAAACCATCGAACTGAGAGAAATATCATTATCTGACCGTCCAAACCAATTATATCAGATATCTCCCAAGGGTACTGTCCCCGTTTTTTGTCTTATTACAGGCGAAGTAATTGATGAAAGTTTAGATATAATGCTGTGGTGTTTTGATCAAAAGGAAAGGAATACAAATCACTCATCACAACTTGAACTTATAAAATTCATTGATGATGATTTTAAATATTGGCTGGATCACTATAAATATCATGAAAGACATCCCGAAAATTCAAAGGAATACTACAGAGATAAATGTGCGAAGATACTTTCTCAATTTGAAAATTTCCTAGAAAATGCTCCATTTATTACCGGAGAGGATATTCAGTTGGTAGATATGGCAATTTTTCCACTTATCCGCCAATTTATTCATGTGGACAAGGATTGGTTTTTTTCTTCTTTTCATGCTCTGACAAGATGGTATAAACAAATCCATTTTTCTCCTATTTTTACTAGTATCATGAAAAAATATGAATTCTGGAAAGAGGGAAATGATCCCCTATTAATTAATTTTTATCAGATTGAAAATAATGAGAAATTGATTCTGAAAAAACTTTAATTGCAGTTGCCATACACTGTTCATCTAAGTTAAAATCATTTGTATGAATATCCCGGGTCTTGCCATCATTACAACCAATACGAAAATAGGCTCCAGGAATTTTCTCAAGATAATAGGCAAAGTCTTCTCCGCCCATACTTGATTCTGCCATTATCATGACATTCTCTTCACCAAGAATTGCATTTGCCGCCTTAATAATTAAATCTGTACATTTATCATCATTAATAAGCCCTGGAGCAGTATAAGGAATTGACCAGGTAATTTTTGCACCTGTTAATTGTTCAACAGCATGTATAGTGTTGTCGATAATTTTTGTTAATTTACTTTCGAGCTCTGCATTTAGATACCTGAGTGTTCCTTTCATTTTTATCTCATTCGGCAAAACATTGCATGTATATCCACCTTCTACACTTCCAAATGCCAAAACCACACTTTCACGTTGATCGAGATGGTGTTTCAGTGATTCTTCAAGAGAAATAACTAAATGACTTTGCGCCCATATTAAATCAACGGATTCTGCGGGTCTGGATGTATGTCCTCCAGGTCCACTCAAGGTTACATCTATTTGTTCAACTGCAGCTGCCATAGGACCATATTTAATTCCGATTTTATCTGGACTAAGTGAAGGAAGAATATGCCCTCCGATAATATGGTCAACACCTTTAATTGCCCCAGCATCTATCATGATAACTGCACCACCGGGAGCAATTTCCTCAGCTGGCTGAAATAAAAATCGTACTTTCCCGGGAATATGAATTTTAGATTCAACAATATAGGTTGCCAATCCTAATATATTAGCCAAATGTGAATCATGACCACAAGCATGAGAAACACCCGGATTAAGAGAACAATAATCCACTTGATTTATTTCCTGTATGGGGAGGGCATCTAAATCACATCGGACAGCAATTGTTGGTCCATTTCCACTTCCATAATCACAATAAAAACCAGTTTTCATGGCCTTATTCTGGTAAATATCTAATCCAAGTTCACCCATTAAATTCTGACAATATCGGGTAGTCTCATGTTCATTAAAACCAACTTCAGGATGTTGGTGAAGCCACCGCCTTACTTCCACTATTTTTTGAAAATTAGTCTCCAGCCATTTATCTATCATAATGCAACTGCCATTCCTTTTCCTAATTCATTTATAGTTGAAGAAATAATATCCGAATATTCATTGTTTTTATTATAATGCAAAATTTGTCTCTGGTAAGGAGCTTGATTATTATCTACGATATCACCTAATTGAATTAACTCATTCCTGCATCCCAAATCTTCAGCAATAGGCAGAATTTTATCGATGGTTTCCAAAATAGCACCTTTTAAACTTTGAAGACTCCCGCCTTCATCTACAATGATATCGGCATCTATTCCATAACGTGTTGCACGCCATTTGTTTTCCTGAATAACCCATGGATCCAATATTGGTAGTTGTGCTCCATCATCATAAAAATTAGACAATCCAACCACCAAACATTGTATTAATGCAGCCAAATTCACCATTTCATCAACAGAAGGAACTGCATCACAAACACGAATTTCAACTGTACCAAAACCGGGATGAGGTCTTATATCCCACCATACTTCCCGAATTGATTGAATGGAATTGGCTTTTTGTAATGTCCGCATAAATTTTTGAAATTCACTATAATTTTTTAAAAATGGTGGCAATCCAGCTGTTGGTAATCCTTCAAATATTTTTGTACGGGTAGAAGCTAATCCAGTTAGTTCACTTCCAAAATAGGGTGAATTTGCCGACAACCCTATAAGCAGAGGAATGTACCGTGTCATCCCATTGGTGATGGCGATGGCTTTTTCTCCAGATTCTACACCAATGTGTACGTGCAATCCTGAAATTATTAGCCTTCGTACAGGCCATTGCATACGTTCTAGAAAATTTATATAGCGACCAGATTCAGTTATAGTCTGATCTTTCCAACGGGCAAATGGATGTGTTCCCATTGAAATCAATGCCATATTCTGCTTTTCAGCTATTTGTTGAACCTCTGATATTCTTGAAGTCAGATCAGTCCTAACCTCCGAAATATTATCACAAATATCTGTATTGACTTCAATAATACATTCTAATAATTCTTCCTTAACATGAGCACTTTCTGGAAATTCTTTCAATATAAGCGGGGCACCTGGACAAAGGTCAAATGAATTTTTGTTAATTGTAAAAAGTTCAGCCTCTACACCAATTGTTGGTTTTGGAGAATGATTAAAATAAATTCTACCCTTATTCATAAATTATTGTGTCATTATTTTTTCAAGCGAATTAAAATAGGCATTTTCCAGTTTTGTTCTGGAAATATCAATCTGATCATTAATAATCAATGAATTTGTGTCAGTCACTCTTCCAATTGTCTGGGTATGCATATCCAATTTCTGAGCGAGGAGAATCAATTCATACAAGGCTCCTTCCTCTAATGTCACCACAATAACTGATTGACATTCTCCAAATAATAATTCACTATTTTGTAATTTTCGTACCACATCCAACCGTGCACCTAAGCCTTTTTTAGAATGAATTAGGGATTCACTAATATTTACTGCCAACCCACCATCTGAAAGATCATGTGCTGATTTAATTATTCCTTTTTTTATGGCATCCAAGCAAAGCTCTTGTATTCCCATTTCCAATTCTAAATTGAGATGAGGTATTGGTCCCTGAATTTTTCCATGAATAGTACGAAGATACTCCGATCCGCCTAAACATCCATTCAAGGCTCCCAGGGTCACGATAAAATCACCAGCATCCTTGTATTCGATAGTAGTACTTTGTTCAATATTTTCCAATAATCCCACCATGCCAATAACAGGTGTTGGGAATACAGCTGTATCTCCTGTTTCATTATAAAAACTCACATTCCCCCCAGTCACAGGAGTATTCAATGCACGACAGGCTTCTCCTATACCCGTAACTGCCTCTTTAAATTGCCAAAATATTTCAGGGTCCTTGGGGTTACCAAAATTTAAACAATTTGTAATCGCCAATGGTTCACCTCCTGAACAAACTACATTCCTGGCAGCTTCTACTACCGCAATTTGACCACCTATTCGCGGATTCAAATACACATATCTTCCATTGCAATCCGTACTCATTGCCAGTCCTTTCTGTGTACCTTTTAAACGAATGACTGCTGCAGCACCTCCTGGTCCCTGTACGGTATTACTTCGTACGGTTGAATCATACTGACGGTAAACAAACTTTTTACTTGTAATATTTGGAGTTGAAAGCAGGGTTAGTAAAGTTTTATTGTGATCTTCATTATCTTTGATGGACTCAATGGTGAAATTATTAACTTCCGTAAAGTATGCTGGCTCTTTAACTGGCATGTCATATTGAGGTGCTCCTCCACCTAATACCAATTCCTCAGATGGTATTTCAGCTACTTTATTACCAAGGTGATACACCTCCAACATTCCTGTATTTGTTACTTCTCCAAGCCGGGTACATTCCAATTCCCACTTTTCAAAAATTTCATTCAACTCTGCATCAAACCCTTTTTCAATAACGACCAACATTCGTTCCTGGCTTTCGGAGAGCATAATTTCGTAAGCATTCATGCTTTCTTCTCTTAAGGGTACTTTATCCAAATCAATTTTTATACCGGCTTCACCCTTAGCCGACATTTCTGAGCAGGAACAGGTTATCCCTGCAGCACCCATGTCCTGGATTCCAACCAGCCAAGACTTTTTACACAATTCTAAGGATGCTTCCATGAGTAGTTTTTCTGTAAATGGATCCCCAACCTGTACGTTTGACCTTTTGGATTCCGTTTCTTTAGTGAGTTCAACGGACGCAAATGTGGCGCCATGGATTCCGTCCCTCCCAGTTGTGCTGCCTACGATATAGACCGGATTCCCAACACCTTTGGCAATTGCAGAAGCAACATTTTCAATTTCTACAATTCCAAGAGCCATTGCGTTCACTAAACAATTTCCTGAATATGCATCTTCAATTACCACTTCACCACCAACAGTTGGAATTCCCAGACAATTTCCATAATCAGCAATTCCTTCCACAACATGATCTAAGAGGTAACGATTTCGTGCACGTTCTAAACTCCCAAATCGAAGACTATTCATTGATGCTATTGGACGAGCGCCCATGGTAAAAATATCTCGCATAATACCACCCACCCCTGTGGCAGCACCTTCATAGGGCTCAACGGCAGAAGGGTGATTATGCGATTCAATTTTAAAAGCGGTTGCTAAGCCGTCTCCCAAGTCAACCAATCCAGCGTTTTCTTCTCCTGCTTCTACCAAAAGTCGCCCACCTTCTCTGGGAAATGTTTTCAGCATTTTAATGGAAGATTTATAGGAACAATGTTCACTCCACATTACTGAAAATATACCCAATTCCACATAATTTGGCTCTCTGCCTAATATTTCCAAAATACGGTTGAATTCCTCTTCTGAAAGGCCATGCTCTTTGGCCATCTGTAAATCAATTGCCGGCTCTTTTAACAAATCAAATTCCTCTTTAGTATAATTATTTGTTGGGTAAATTTTTTCTACTATCTATATTCATTTCATAGACTTTTCTGTTGTCATCCAAAAGCGTAACATGAATTCTATCAGTAGGTTCAAGCGGGCCATTTATTTCTACCCACGAACGCACTCCTTTAGTAAAATATCCACTTGTTGTAATATGAGTTTTAATTTGTCCAATATTAGTTATTAGGTAAAAATCGGTATTCGCAGGTGGAAAAAAGAATCTGTATTTTTCTGGAATATAGATTCGATTATACATATTAAGTGTATGTAAGTCCTCGGAAATAGATAAATATATTTCATCTATGTCATCTGCTTTTTCTAAATCATCCCCCCAAAGTTCGCCTTGAGCAAATGATGGTTCTGAGTGAATGCTTATTTCAATTTCTTCACCCTCTTTAAGATGAAGCGCTTCTGAAATCAAATTCGGTATTTTTACAAATAGACTGTTCCGAATTTTCTCCAATTTAACATGAATTAACCGCATAGCTTAAAAATTACGCCAAATTTAGGTTAATTAAATAATGTCAATTCTGATTTTGTTTCCTCATTGGAATCTAAATTTTCTATTACTGCTTCCTCAACCCATTTAAACCCACTCAGACGAAGGTAATTCCCCAATTTATTACCCAATGCTTTCCAACCTTTAACTTCAACAAATTGTATCAAATTTTCTTTCCGAGTTTTTTTCTCACCCCTTTTGGTTCTATAATTATATTCTAATACTGGAATTTCATCCAAGGTTATGAGAACTAATTTAGAAGCTCGCTCCTCACTGATAAATCCAAATCGTCTTCCAAACGTAGTGGTTTCAACGAGAAATCTTTTTACATAATAAGTTCGAGATCCACCATCAAAATGCAGGGCAGTAAGAAATCTGTTTTGATTGAATTTTTCAATTAGATTGATTTCATTTAGTTTATATCGATTAGTCAGTTCAAAATTGGTCAGTTCATAGGCACCATCTTCATGCACAACCAATATTGCATCATCCGTATTAAAACTACCAAGATATCTACCCTGCTTATCTGTGTTCAGTCTTCCAATGTTTTCATCCAACCATATATCTCGTCCCCCCAGGGTGGATTCCCCCACCTCTTTCTGTGCTACTTTTCTAACTCGGTGTTTGGAAACAATATTACCTTTAACCCCCCGACCTTTAATTGCAAGTTCACCAAAATTAAAATCAAATATTTTTTTACGAGCTTTGGCAGAATTATGCAGATTCACCGTTACCATTTCTGATTCACTATTTGGATTTGCTGTAAAATATAATAATTGTGAATTATCATTACCCTGAGTGAGATCATATTCACGGTCTCGAATGATTGAAGTTACAGAAAAACGTTTTGCATAGGAAATTTCAGATTTTCCATCAAAATAGATTAAATTGTAGACCATGTGTTTATCATTTTTCTTCCAAATAGCGGCATGAATGATCCCCTTTCCAACAAATGTTTTTTCTCCTATTCTGGTTACAATTAATTTTCCGTCTTGTCTCATTACTATTATGTCATCCAAATCGGAGCAGTCACATACAAATTCATCTTTCCTCAGAGATGAACCTACAAAACCGTCAACCCTATTCATGTACAATTTTACATTTGTTGCTGCCACCCTACGTGCTTTAATAGTGTCAAATTGGGCTATTTCAGTTTTTCGCTCACGCCCTGCCCCATGTTTTTTTAGTATTTGTTCAAAATATCTAATGGCATATTCAGTTAAATGATTGAGGTTGTTTTGGACCTCCTCCAAATTTGCTTCAATTTTAGCAATAAGTTCATCTGCCTTCATACTATCAAATTTAGAAATACGCTTTATTTTTATTTCGGTGAGTCTAATTATATCATCCTCATTGATTTCTCGTTTAAATTGAGCTTTAAACCGCTCCAATCCCTTATCAATAGTTGCTAATACAGCCTCCCAGGTTTCACAATCCTCAATGTTCCTGTAAATACGCTTTTCAATAAAAATTCGTTCTAACGATGAGAAATGCCATCTCTCATTTAATATAGATTTTTGGATTTCTAATTCTTTTCGTAATAATTCAACTGTATTTTCAGTGGACATTTTTAGTAGATCATCCACCGGTAGGAAGACAGGAGTATTATTTATAATTACACAGCAATTTGGTGATATACTCACTTCACAATTAGTGAAAGCAAATAGGGCATCTATTGCTACATCAGAGGATACTCCTTGTTTTAAATGAACTAATATTTCAACATTTTGAGCAGTATTATCTTCCACTTTCTTTATCTTAATTTTACCGGAATCATTTGCTTTCAAGATGGTATCAATTAAGCTTCCAGTTGTAGTATTGTAAGGAACCGATGTAATGGATAAGGTCGATTTATCCACAACCTCTATATCAGCTCTCAGGCGAATTTTTCCGCCTCTGGACCCTCTATTATATTGAGTGAAGTCTCCCGTTCCACCGGAGATGAAATCTGGTAGAAGTTTTGTGTTTTTCCCATTTAGAATATCAATAGAACCCTTAATCAACTCACAAAAATTATGAGGCATAACTTTGGTAGAAAGTCCAACCGCAATTCCTTCAACACCCTGGGTAAGAAGCATAGGGAATTTCACAGGAAGAGCAACCGGTTCCTGTTTTCTGCCATCATAAGAATCCCGCCAGATCGTCACCTCTTTATTAAATACCACATCCAATGCAAATTTGGATAATCTTGCTTCAATATAACGGGGAGCGGCAGCAGAATCTCCTGTGCGTGTATCTCCCCAGTTTCCCTGTGTATCAATGAGCATTTCTTTTTGCCCCATATTCACCAGGGCATCTCCTATAGCCGCATCCCCATGAGGATGGTATTGCATAGTCTGCCCTATAATATTGGCAACTTTATGAAAACGACCATCATCCATTTCTTTCATTGCATGCAAAATACGACGCTGAACAGGTTTTAATCCATCGTTATATTTGGGGACCGCTCTTTCAAGAATAACATAAGAGGCATAATCTAAGAACCAGTTTTCGTAAAGGCGAGAAACTGGTCTTGCTTCTTGAATATTATCTTCTGAAGAAGAATTCAATGATATATTTTCAGACCCAATATCCATTTCATCTTTAGGCATGATTTTTCTCTAATTCATCTTCTTCAACACGTAAATTATCTATTATAAATTTCTGACGTTCTTCTGTGTTTTTACCCATATAATATTTTAATAAATCATTTACAGAAGTTTTACCCTTTATGATGACCGGTTCTAAACGCATAGAGTCTCCAATAAAAAGTCCAAATTCATCAGGCGATATTTCTCCTAATCCCTTAAAACGGGTAATTTCTGGTTTACCACCTAAAGTATTAATGGCAACCATCTTTTCACTTTCTGAATAGCAATACAATGTTTCCTTTTTATTTCGAACCCTGAATAATGGAGTTTCTAAAATATATACATGTCCGTTCTTTACTAAATCCGGAAAAAACTGTAAAAAGAAGGTAAGTATTAAGAGGCGAATATGCATGCCATCCACATCCGCATCTGTTGCAACCACTACCTGATTGTACCTGAGGTTTTCCAGCCCCTCTTCTATATTGAGAGCATGATGTAAGAGGTTGAACTCTTCATTTTCATATACCACCTTCTTTTTCATGCCAAAAGAATTAAGTGGTTTCCCTCTAAGACTGAAGACTGCCTGGGTAGCCACATCTCTGGATTTAGTTATCGAACCGCTAGCAGAATCTCCTTCTGTGATAAAAATTGTGGAGTTAAGTCTTTTTTCCGCATCTGCCTTTTCATCATTCAAATGGACTTTACAATCTCGGAGCTTTTTATTGTGGAGGTTGGCTTTTTTTGCTCGCTGGTTTGCAAGTTTTTTTATTCCAGCCATATCCTTCCGCTCACGTTCTGATAGCATAATTCTCTTTAATAGATAATCTGCAATATCCGTATTTTGATGGAGAAAATTATCTAATTCACGCTTAATAAATTCATTAATAAAAATTCGTACAGTTGGACCATCTGAATTCATTTCCAAGGAACCTAATCTTGTTTTTGTTTGAGATTCAAATACTGGGTTTTGAATACGAAGCGATATTGCTCCAATTATGGATGCCCGTATATCAGAAGCATCAAAATCTTTTTTATAATATTCCCGGAGAGTACGCACTATGGCTTCTCGAAATGCAGCTAAATGAGTCCCTCCCTGGGTGGTATGTTGACCATTGACGAATGAATAATACTCTTCGCCATATTGGTCACCATGGGTGAGTGCCACCTCAATATCATCACCTTTTAGGTGAATCACAGAATATCGGATTTTCTCAACATCCGTTTTTCGCTCTAACAGATCTTTTAATCCATTTTCTGAAAAGTATTTTTCACCATTGAAATTAATATTGAGTCCAGAGTTGAGATACACATAATTCCATATTTGATCCCCAATATATTCGGGTAAAAAATGGAAGTTTTTAAATATCTCCGTATCAGGTTGAAAAACAACTTTTGTACCATTTCGAAGAGAGGTTTTTTCAAGTTTATAATCCTCTGTCAATTCGCCCCTTGAGTAATCCACCATTTTCATTTCACCATCACGAACGGATTGCACCGAAAAAGCCTCTGATAAGGCGTTTACAGCTTTAGTACCCACTCCATTAAGACCAACGGATTTTTTAAATGCTTCCGTATCATATTTGCCACCGGTATTTATTTTTGAAACACAATCTATTACTTTACCAAGAGGAATTCCCCGACCATAATCTCTAATAGTAACTTTTTGTCCAGAGACTTTTATATCTATTGTTTTACCATGACCCATGATGAATTCGTCAATACAATTATCAACCACTTCTTTTAGTAGAATATAGATTCCATCATCATGAGAAGATCCGTCGCCTAGTTTTCCTATATACATTCCTGGACGTGTGCGGATATGCTCTTTCCAATCCAGCGATTTTATGGTGGACTCATCGTAAATTGGCTCAGGCATATTTGAGAATTTTATTATTAGGTGTGAATTTTTGCATTTTACCGTCGGGGAATTTTAGGGAATTGGAACGATGTGGAGAAAGAGAAAGTTATGATTTACACCCTTTTATTTAATTTAATTACAATCACATTCTCTAAAAGCGGCAAACACAATCTCGTTTATCTGAAAATCATCCACTGAATTCACCTTTAATTACT
>Ga0209403_10001714_pt1 | contig 27798 bp, 29 predicted proteins | sample ArcticOcean_MG_C_8_FD_187440 | JGI IMG/M metagenome (GOLD analysis project Ga0209403, IMG submission 187440) | Marine microbial communities from western Arctic Ocean - ArcticOcean_MG_CB11_86 (SPAdes) (version 2) | ecosystem: Environmental > Aquatic > Marine > Oceanic | place: Arctic Ocean... | reverse complement strand
AGGCTGCCGGCGCTTGTGCCAGGGTGAACATCTTCGGATATACCCAGGTGCCAAGCGATTCGAACGAGGGACGAAGGCTCAGCAGGCCGCGCACACCGCCGACGAGCGACGGGCTTGCCGACGACAACAGGATCGACTTTTTATCGAGCGGCACCGGCTGAATCCGCGACAACCAGTCGATCGCATTCTTGATATTCGCCGGCGGACCCCAGTTGTATTCGGGTGAGGTCAGGATCATGCCATCGGCGGCGGTGATCCGGTCTGCCAGCGCCTGGGCGCCGGCGGCAACGCCCGACGATTGCTGGTCGTCAAAATTGTACAACGGCATGTCGAAATCGTTCATGCGGGCAAAATCGACATCAGCGCCATTCGCCTCCGCCACCTTGGCGATCGCTTTGGACAGTTTCAAATTGACCGACTCTTCTCGAAGCGACGCTGAAAACACTAAAATCTTCATTCTTGGAATTCCTTTCCGGGTTTTCCGTGGGCGGAACATAACCGGCAAACGGCCCCGGGTCCATTTCGGGAGATCGCTTTTTAGCAGGCCCTTGCCACGCTGAAATTCGCGCCTATTTTGCCCTGAACACGCGCCATAACCCCGAGAAACCATGACACTTACAACAATCAAAGAAGCGCTCAATCCCGCGGACATGGAGGAGTGCTACGCGATCCGAACGGAAGTATTTTGCGGCGAACAGATGGTCAGCCGGGAAATTGAGTTCGACGGTCTGGACGATACCTGCCGGCACTATCTCGCCTGGCTCGACGATCTGGCGGTCGGCACCGCGCGCGTACGCCCCCTGGGCGACGGCGCGGTGAAATTCGAACGCGTCGCCGTGCTAAAGAAATACCGTGGCAAGGATATTGGCCGCGCACTGATGGAACGAATATTGATCGACGCGTCGGACGACGGATACACAATCGGGCTACTTCATGCCCAATATCAGGCTGGCGCATTTTATCGGAAATTGGGTTTCGCACAGGAGGGCGGCGAATTCCTCGAGGCCGGAATTCGCCATATCCGCATGAAACGCCAAATATAAACGGTATACTAACCTATACAGACATATTCATTTTGATTAAGACCAAACAGATAGCGGGTCCTTCGTGACCCCTAAAGGAAGGCATTAGTGACCGACCAGAAAATCCTTATCGCCGGAGCCGGCCTCGGCGGGCTTGTGGCGGCAGGCTGCTTATTAAAAGCCGGGTACGACGTCGAAATTTACGAACAGGCACCACAGCTCGGCGAAGTCGGCGCCGGCATTCAGATGAGTGCCAATGCGATGCATGTCCTGAATTACCTCGGCGTCGGCGAGGAAATCTCAGCGCGATCCGTGCGTCCGGCGGCCTATGTTTTCCGCCTGCATGATACGGGCGAAGTCATCGACAAATTTGCCCTGTCCGATGAGCATCTTCAGCTGCACAAGGCGCCCTACAACCAGGCACACCGGGCCGATCTGCATGACATCCTTGCCCGAGGCGTTCAACTACTCAAGCCAGGCATCGTTCACCTGAACAAAAGAGCAACCGGATTCAAAGAAACGGCAAACGGCGTAGAGCTGTTCTTTGCGGATGGCGGCAGCGCCAAGGGCGATATTCTGGTCGGGGCCGATGGGGTCAAATCGGTAATCCGCGACCAAATCGCGGGCGCGGTTCCAGCAACCTATACCGGCGATTCACTGTGGCGTATCACCGTGCCCAAAGAAAAATTACCGCCCAAATTCATGGAAGAAGTAATGTCGGTCTGGATGGGCCCGGGCAAACACTCCGTATCATACTGGATCCGGGGCGGCGAACTCCTGAATTTTGTCGGCGCGGTCGAAAAACCGGCCGGGTCGGAAGAATCCTGGACCGCTAAATTCCCGTGGGAAGATTTGAAGGCAGACTTCGAGGGTTGGCACGAAGATATTCACACTGTGATTGATCTGGTCGACCGGAATGAATGTTTTCGCTGGGATTTGTACAAACGCCCGGTGGTCGGCAACTGGAGCGCCGCCCGCGTGACGATCCTCGGCGATGCCGCACATGCCACGCTTCCTTATCTGGCACAGGGCGCCGCGATGGCAATTGAGGACGGGGCCGTTCTTTCGCGCGCTTTGGCTCAATGCGACGACGTTTCGGATGCGTTGCAACTCTACCAGCGCAACCGGATCGATCGGACCGCGCGGGTGGTGGACACATCGGATGCGAACCGCGAACTGTTTCATCTCGACAGCGTCGATAAGATCCGGGCGACATTCGCGTCGCGGAATGAAGGCGCCGACCGGAATGAATGGCTATATTCCTATAACCCGCTGACGGTCGAACTGGTCTGACGGGTTACCGAACGGCGTAAAAATAGACAACGCCCAGACCTGCAGCGGCCGCAAGCGTTGGTATCATACCGATCTTAAAGCGCAGTGTTGCGATCAAGGCGGCGATGGTCAGCGCCGATATAGCGGGGTCAACTGTGTGCCATTCCGGCACAAAAAGCCGCACCGGACCCGCCGCGACTTCATTCACCTTGGCAAAGACCACATGTAGTCCAAACCAGACCGCGAGATTCAGGATAACGCCGACGACTGCGGCGGTAATCGCAGACAACGCGGCGTTCAGCGACCGGTTGCCCCGCAGCGCCTCAATGTAGGGCGCGCCGAGAAATATCCACATAAAACACGGAACGAAGGTGACCCAGGTGGCCAGAGCGGCGCCCAGCGCGCCGGCTGTCATCGGATCGATCGTCCCAGGATTTCGGAACGCCCCCAAAAATCCGACATGCTGCACAACCATGATAAGCGGGCCGGGAGTTGTTTCGGCCATACCGAGCCCATCGAGCATCTCGCCAGGCGCGAGCCACCCATATATTTCCACCGCCTGTTGCGCCACATAGGCAAGAACGGCATAGGCACCGCCGAATGTCACCACCGCCATCTTGCTGAAAAACAACCCTTCCTGCACAAACACGTTCCCCGGACCGAGCGTCGCCGCCAGCAGCGCCACCGGGCCTAACCACAAGCACAGGCAAATCACGGTCACGGCGAATGCGCGTCTGAGCGATGGCTGAACATGCGCCAACTGTTCCTGCTCGAGCCGGGTGTCGACAGCATAAGGTCCGCGATCGGCATTCTTGTTGCTACCGCCGTGTTCGGGTCCGGCGAACAACGACGGCCGAACGCGGCCACCGACCAATCCGACAACGGCGGCCAAAACGATGATCACTGGAAAGGGTATTGTGAAAAAATAGATCGCGACAAAGGCGCCCGCGGCAATGGCCATCATCAGCCTGTTGCGAAGCGCCCGGTTTCCTAACCGAAGCACCGCCTGAATGACAACAGCGAGAACCGCCGCTTTGACACCGAAAAAAACCGCTTCAACCAGCGTGACGTCGCGAAACCCCGCATACAGCACGCTAAGAACCAGCATCACTACCGCGCCCGGAATCACAAACAGGGCACCCGCTGCGATTCCACCCCAGGTCCGGTGCATCAGCCAGCCGCAATAAGTCGCGAGCTGCTGTGCTTCTGGCCCCGGCAAAAGAATCGCGTAATTCAAAGCGTGCAGAAAGCGTCCCTCGCTGATCCATCGCTTGTCTTCAACCAGCACACGATGCATCAGAGCAATCTGCCCGGCCGGCCCACCGAAGCTAAGCAGCCCGATTTTGAGCCAGACGCGAAGTGCTTCGCCGAAGGACGGAAAGTCGGGTTTCATGAAACAGTTTTGCTGTGAGGGAGATCGCCGCGCATCTATTTAGGTGCCGAACCTGTGACTAAGCGGTCCCGATGACATCTGCGGCGGGACAAGCCGGCTTTCCGGTTTTTCTGGTTCACCCGGCTGCCAGTTTGCCCGAATTAAAATCGTCGACCGCCTGTTGGAGCTCTTCGCGGGTATTCATGACGAAGGGTCCGTATTTTTCGACGGACTCTCCGATCGGCCGACCCTCGCAATAGAGGATTTCCGCACCCGCGGCGCCGGTCGAAACCGTGACATCGCCGTCGCCGCCGAATACCACGACACCGGGCGCCGTAATCGTCCGGGTTTGGCCGTTGCCGTCCTCGGCGTGAACCGCCCCTTCATAGACGCACATGAAAAGATCATTGCCGCCCGCCGGGGTGATTGTCCAATTTGCGCTGCTGTCCAACCGCACATCCAGCAGCCGAATGGGTATCTGGGGCATTGCCGGGCCTTGCGTACCGTCGAATTCACCGGCAATCACACGGGCCGAACCGCCGTCGAACGTGACCGTCGAAATACGATTCGCCGTAATGTCCTGATACCCCGGCGGCATCATTTTCTTTTCCGCCGGAAGATTGACCCAAAGCTGAAACCCTTTCAGCCGGCCATCGACCATCTCCGGCAGCTCGGAATGGATAATACCGCGGCCCGCCGTCATCCACTGCACGTCGCCAGGCCTAAGCAAACCATCATTGCCGACCGAATCCTGATGCCGCATCAGCCCCTCGAGCATGATCGTCACGGTTTCGAACCCACGATGGGGATGATTGGGGAAACCGGCGATGTAGCTGTCCGGATCGTCGCTGTCGATCCGGTCCAGCATCAGAAACGGATCAACCATATCGAGCTGGGGCGTCCCCACCATCCTGGTGAGCTGCACGCCTGCGCCGTCGGTCGCCGGCATCCCGGGAGAAATAGCGGAAATGTATCTGGTATCGGTCATAGACTGGCTTTCTTCATCGATCCTGCATCTGAACTATGGCGTCTTCGCCATAAATTCAACTGCCATAAACAGCGTCACCAGTCATCGACAGCACACCGTCGGCGTCCAGCGCCCATAACGCCGCGCCGGTGTCGGTCAACGTGCCGCGAAGGGTGAACGGCCCGGTGTCATAGATGGGTTTGTGGATTCGAAAATCGAACTGGCTCAAGGGAGCTCCCTGCCCACCGTCGCGTGCCATTTCGACCAGAAGATGATTGATCAGCGTGCCCTGAACGATCAATCCGGGATGGCCCTCGGTCTCGACGGCATAAGCCCGGTCGTAATGGATGCGGTGTGAATTAAACCGTAGCGCCGAAAATCGGAAAAGGGTCACCGGGTCGGGCTCTATCACTCTTTCCCAGACATGGCCGTCGGGCACAGGCGGCGTCGAGGTATCGAGCCTGTGATCTGTCCCGAAATACAGAAAGCGTCGCTCCTCAATTACCGCAACACCCGAAGGGCCGCTGATTGTCTGGCGGAACATGAGTGACACAACCGGCCCGCCGTCGACCTCTTCGTCGATGTCGATTTCGGCAATCTCGCTGATCCGCGTCATCTCGTCGCCGATGTAGAGCGTGCCGGGGAAGCGGGTGGTCTCCCCCCGCAACCGCTGAATAGGCAGCGGGATGCGCGGCAGAAAACCATCGGCAGGCTGTCCATCGACCCTCATATTCTGCGGGCCGTGGGTCGGCACGAAGAACGGGCCGTGCCAGCCCGGCGGTATCGGGTCACCCTTCATTCGCGCCGGAGGATCTCTCCCAAACGTCGCGGCAAGCTGGGCAATGCCCGCCGCTGTGACAATATCCGCCGCCGTGACGGTTCTGCCGACATAACCCTTCAGCTTCGCAATGTCGTCGGCCATCCGAAGCGCCTTACTCAGTCATTTTGCGCGGCGAGCGAATAGCGCTGATCCTCCGCCAGACATTCCGCTTCCGGGAGGCCCAGCTCCTTGCGCACGATATTCGTGCCCTGAACCATTGCCACCAGCTTGTATATGGCATGACGTCGGCTCATGCCTTCGCGTCCCATGCCGCAATCGGACGTGATAACCAGTCGTTCGGCCGGGATGTGCTTCAAAGCCTCCCGGATGATGTCGGCAACCTGATCGGGACGTTCGACCTGAAGCGTATGGTGGTCGATCACGCCGATCGCGATCTTTTTGTCGCTGCCGATGACCTCGCCGATAGCCTTGAGGTCCTGCGTGCCCGACGAACAGGTCTCAAAAGTCAGCACGTCGGCGTCTACCTGATTCATCCATTCCAGGGTCGGCTGGTAGCTTTGCACATCCTTGAAAATGCGCTGCTGCGCCGGGTTTCCCCAGCAGGTATGACACCAGACCTCGGTCTTGTCGCGGAGACCGGCCACGGTCTTGTTGAACAGCGTCACCAGTTCGTCCTCCGCAAGCTTGCCGAACAACTTCCCGCGCACCGGTGTCATGTGGATCTGAGGTTCCTCCATCTGGATGATGGGGCAACCCGCGTCGGCGAGCTCGTTCAGTTCTTTATTCAACGCGTCGGAAAGGGCGTTCACCAGCTCGATCGGATCGTCGTAATGGTCATTTGCGACCGTTACCGCGAGCAGCTCGGGTGTGACTGTGCCGAACTTGACCGGTTTCTTCGTCATTCTCTGGGCGGCACGCCACAGCGCCGTATACTGGATCTGACCGCGGCCAACCGGACCGTTGACCGGCGGCAGAACGCGGCTTTCAAGAAGATCGTGAAGAATATGGCCGCGCGGGTACGCTGCGGCTCCGGCTTTGTAGACCGCCGGCCGGGGATTGGCGTGATCGAACCCCGTCATACGATAGGGTGCATAGCTCTGCCAGCTGAACCCGGCGACCTGATCGTCGTAATGCGCATCGCCGTCGGTGACGATGTCGAGCCCGGCAATCGTCTGCCACGACAGATAGGTGCTGACGGCGTCCTCGTACTGTTCGCGATAGTGATTATCGATCATCGCATCGAGAAACGTTCGCGTGCCGAGCTGCTCTGTAAACCACGTCGGCCGCGGCAGCGAACCGATGATCGATGTCGGCATGACGGTATCGGCGGAACCCTTGTACATTCTGTTCTCCCTCCCGGATTAATCCGGGTATTTGTTTTGTGGCAGGTTCGGTCCGCCTGCCTATTCCTGACCATATCTATTTCATTGTCGCGGAGATAGAAATGATCGCGGTCTGGCCCACCATCCCGCCGGGCCGATAGCCAAGGTGTCTAGCCCGGCTCCAGAATCGCTTCCACCTCGGGCCAGCGGAAGGCGCCCTGTTCCGCCATCTGGGCCGCGTAGTCGTCATAGGAGTAGTTGCCGAACGCAGTCCTGAAATTGTTCCGGTCGCGCACGCGGGCAAACCAGTCGGTGATGCGCGGACGGTTTCGTTCCCACATCGGCTGGAACTGAAGCTCGGCAACCCGGTTTACGTAAGACGTCAGCGACACATCGGCGAGGGTATACGCGTCTCCTGCAAGCCAGTCGCGGCCCCGAAGGGCCTGCTCCATGTCGTCGAACAACGCCTCGTAGGCCCAAACGGCGTTGACGAAGAGCGGCGACGCAGTGCCGTTCTCGATCATCTCACGCCGCCAGGTCCGGCGCACCGGATCGGGCGTTGCTGCAAGCATTTTTTCTATCTCGTCGGCCGATTTTTCGAGCCACTGCAGGCGGAATGCGATCGCATTGGTGACCGTCGCGCAGGCACGGTGAAGACCATCGTCCGGCCGCCGGGTCCAGGTTCGCATATAAGCCCTGTCGATCGGGTCGGCGGGGCTGAGCGGCGGGTTTGGAAACACTTCGTCGAGATATTCGCAGATCAGCGCGGATTCTATAACGGGCCGCCCGTCATGGACCAGCGTCGGCACGTAACCCTTGGGGTTGAGTTTCAGATACTCCGGCGATTGCTGTTCGCGGGCCCGCAGGTTCACATGGTGCTCGACAACATCCAGCCCCTTTTCGGCAATAACCAGGCGTACTTTCTGCGCACAAATCGACCAGTTGGAGTGATAGAGTTCGAGCATTACAGGCCTTCGTTATGGTTTCTTGGCGGCTGACCGTGCCGACAGTATCGTGGCGATCTTCTGTATTGGCGTACAATCAGGCTCGGACCAGATCGGCCGCTGTAATCTGCTTGTTATGACCGCCGCCGACGATAATCGCGTCAAACCGTTCCATATCGCTTATCCCCGATATGCCGCGACGGTATGCGCAAAGGCCCTAAAATCTGTCGGCGGACGTCCGAGAATCCATTCGAGCACCCGTGAGCTGCCGACGAGCCCGTGGATATCGTAATGCGCAAACATCTTGCGCATACAGTCTTGGCCGTAAGCGCCGACACCCAAATGAGCAGCATGTGCGACCGCGTCATCCGCTGGCAATTTAAGGGCCTTGATGGATTGGCCGAGGATTTCCGACAGTATCTCCGCTTTTTCGGTCAGCGTAATAACCGGCCCGCAAATCTCGAATATCCCGTTCTCGCAACCCGGATCGTTCAGCACCCTGAATGCCGACTCCGCCACGTCGCCGAGATCGACCAGACTCATTCGTGCATCTACGTCGTAAGCCATCGTATGTATCCCGGTTTCCAGCATTTTAGGCCAGCCCGGCAGCATATTCTGATAGTAGGACCCGACCTGAAGAATGCTGAACGGCACGCCGGACTCGACAATCGCCTCCTCGACGAACATGCGGGTCCAGTGATGCTGCAGGGCCTGCACCTGGGTATGGAGCACCGAATGGAACACCAGGCGTTCAACGTCGGCGGCCTTGGCGGCGGCGATAACGTTTTCCCCGATGACTTTCTCATCCTCGCTCATATTCGGGCAGATGTAGTATATCGCCCGGCAGCCGCTTGCCGCCTCGGCAACGGCATTCGCATCTGACAAGTCAGCATGGACGACTTCGACGGCGCCGAGGGCCTGCAGCGCGTCATCTGCCTCGGCGTGGCGCATCATCGCGCGTACTGGCTCGCTCTGCGCCGCAAACCGTTCGATCATCGCCTTGCCGGTCTTGCCGCCGGCGCTGGTCACCAAAATCATCTTTTGTCCCCTTCCGGCCGAAATAATAGCGAAACCGAACATTGACGGCCATCGCCCACCGCGCCAGAAAAGCCGTCAGGAATAAACAAGGGAGAATCCGATGTCCAATATCCAGAGAGCCGATCCGGGTCCGCGTATGAGCAAAGCGGTGCGGCATGGCAACACGATTTACACGATGGGCCATGTCGCCCGAAACCGCGACGGCGATATCCGGGAACAAACAGCCGACGTCCTAAAACGCCTCGACGCAACCCTGGAGGAAATGGGATCGGATAGATCGAAGCTGCTCTCGGTCACGATTTACCTTGCCGATATGGCGGAATTCCAGGGAATGAACGAGATCTGGGACGGCTGGGTCGACGGCCCCAATGCGCCGGCGCGGGCGACAATCGGCGCGCCCCTCGCCACACCCGAAATCCGGGTTGAAATAACCGCGATCGCGTCGGCCTGACGCAAGGCTTTGTAAACATTTGTTGCCTAATGTCGAATTATCGAATTTGACGATGACCCGAGAACGATATTCGCGACTGCGAGCGCCGCGAGGATTTCGGCCTCCGCTTTATTGACCTTGCGCGCTCGGTGTATCGGCTGAACGATGACCGGGCGAAAATAAAACGGACGATCAATACGCTGCTAGGCGCCCGGATCGTCGAGCAAAAATCTTACGCAGTCTACTGAGCGGTGTCGGATCAGTCTTCCTTGGGCTCCAGTTTCAGCGATGCCGAATTCATGCAATACCGCTGGCCCGTCGGCCTCGGCCCGTCCGGGAAGACATGCCCCAAATGGGCATCGCATCTCGCGCAATGTACTTCGGTCCGCTTCATCAACATCGCCCAGTCGGATTTGGTCTCGACCGCGTCATTGTCCAGCGGCTGAAAAAAGCTCGGCCAGCCGGTACCGGAATCGAATTTATGATCCGAATTGAACAGCGGATGCCCGCAACAGATACAGTTATAGACGCCGTCATCCTTGCAATCGTTGTATTCTCCGGTGAAGGGGCGCTCGGTGCCATGCTGACGTGCTACATAGAACTGTTCTTCACTGAGCTGTGCCTGCCATTCCTCGTCGGTTTTCTTGATCTTCTCAGCCATCTTTTCTCACTTCCCGCTCACGCCGTTCAGGCGCTCTAGAACTTCGCCGAAATCGCGCAGCGCCTGCGCTCCGTCGCCGGAAAAGCTGGACCCGTGCATGCAGGCCAGCGTTTTCGGCTGCAGCGCCGCAAGGCTGTCGAGGATCGGCCTAGTTTCAGATGTAAAAGGCACAGATCCCGCCATCGGCCCATCCGCCTGGCGCGTATTGTACTCGTCCGAACGCCCGACGATATCGCCGTCGTACAGCGCTTCGACATTCCCCCCGTGACCCAGCAAATCCGAACAGAAGAGGGTCGAAGCGGTTTCTTCATATAATAGGCTCGCATCCCAGCCATGGGGGACGTGTTTTGTCTCAATCACCCGGAAACGGTGCGCGCCGGTTTCAATCCGCTCGTCGGCCTCCAATACCTTTGGCGGCCGATCGGCAAAGTCCCCGACGCTTGTCCGCGCGCCGACAAAGCTGCAGACAGCTTCGGCATGCGGCGCAACAGCGAGCCAATCGTTCAGCGCGCCGCATTCGTCGGATTCGAAATGGCTGAAACCGATCCAGCGAAGGGTCGCGCTATCCAGGACGGAATCGACACCTGCTCTGATTTCGGGAAACAAACCGCGCAAATTAGTGTGATACAGCAGCGGTTCATCGTCCCGGACCAGAAACGATGAAAACTGGAAGTTCGCCGCCTCTACGAAGCAGGTAATCCGGAACAGATCCGGCGCGATTTCGTCTACGGTTGCTGTCATCTATCAATACTTATATTCGGTTGTCACATCGTCAAGCTGGCGGATCAATGACGGCCATTCCCGTTCGCCGCATCCGTTGTCGTCATACTGCTTGGCGGTATGCGCGCACACTTCTCTGGACGGATAGCGGATATTCTGGCCGGATGCCGCGGCGGCCGACAGCAACGTCAACTGGGCCGAACATACCTTTTCGAAGAAATACATTTGCACCCAGGCATCAGCTACCGTGTGACCTGTGGTCAGTAAACCGTGGTTACGGAGAATCATCACCTTGTTGTCGCCGAGATCGTCAACCAGGCGTTCACGTTCGGTGAGGTCGAGCGCGATCCCCTCGAAATCATGATAGGCCGTGTGGCCATAAAACATCATCGCGTCCTGGTTGGTGTAGATCAGCCCGTCATCGAGCGCCGACACCGCCAATCCGGCTTCGGTGTGGGTGTGGATCACGCACATCGCGTCGTCGCGCGCCGCATGAATCGCGCTGTGAATCGTGTAGCCCGCGTTGTTGATCTTGTGGGGCGTGTCATCGAGGATATTGCCGTCGAGATCAATCTTGACCAGATTGGACGCCGTCACCTCGTCCCAGCGTAGACCGAACGGGTTCAGCAGAAAATGATGATCCGGCCCGGGCACGCGCGCCGAAATATGATTATAGATCAGCGTTGACGTCCAGCCGTGCAAATGGGCGAGGCGATAAGCCGCGGCCAGATCCACCCGAACCTTCCATTCCTCTTCACTGACCCGGTCGCGAAGCGACGGACCGGTGATATCGCGTATTGCGGTGGCATTCATGATCGGTCTCCACTGTTGAACAGGTAAAGTTTAGCACAGCAAATTTCTGTTTGCGCGGCAATGTAAAGTTAACATCCTTCGGCATGCAACAGCATGATGGACGGCTTATCCCCGCTGTTTTAGGTTCCCACATTAGCTATTGGGGAATACTCGAATGGCCATTACGGCAAAAGCAATCCGTGTCCACGAATATGGCGGACCGGAAGTTCTGAAACTTGACGAGATTTCGGTGGGGACGCCGGGACAGGGCGAGGTGCTGATCCGTCACCGCGCGATCGGCGTCAATTTCGCAGACATCCACACTCGAACTGGCCGTTACCCCTTGCCCATTTTACCGCATGTCATCGGCGGGGAAGCGGCGGGCGTGATTGAAGCAGTCGGCGATGGGGTGACCGACCTGGAGCCCGGCGACCGGGTCGCCTATTCCAGCGGCGGTCATGCGTTGCCACGCGGATCCTACGCCGAGGCACGGGTTTTGTCGGCCAGCAACCTCATTCTTCTTCCCGATCAGATCGACGACGAAACGGCGGCGGCCATGGTGACCAAAGGCCTGACCGCCCATTACCTGCTGCACGATGTCTTTCCGGTGGGCCCCGGGCAGACAATACTCGTGCACGCCGCCGCCGGCGGTGTCGGCTTGATCCTGTCCCAGTGGGCGAATTATCTCGGCGCGCGGGTGATCGGCGTTGTCAGCTCCGACGCCAAGGCGGAAATCGCAACGCAGCACGGGTGTCACCACACAATTGTCGGCGACATCGGGAACATCCCGGCGCGCGTTCGCGCCCTGACGGGTGGCGCAGGCGTGCCCGTGGTGTTCGATGCGGTAGGCCACGACACGTTCGAGGCGTCACTGCAATCTCTGCGTCCTAAAGGCACGCTGGTTTCCTACGGCACCGCGTCAGGGCCAATACCACCGTTCGACATCTTCCGCCTCAACGAGATGGGATCGCTGTTCGTCACCAGCGCCGCGTTTCACTGGCACCATCGGAACCGCGAAGAAGTCCTGTCCCGGGCGGCCGACCTGATAGACGTCGTTCTTCGCGGCGAAGTGAGGATCACGATCAACCAGCGTTATGCCCTGGAAGATGCCGCACAGGCGCACCGGGATCTGGAATCTCGGGCGACAACTGGTATGAGCGTTCTTATCCCCTGAGAAACAGCGGTGATTTATGCCAAACTAAGGTGCGCACCGAATTCATGTTTTTGACCACTTATGGGTCCGGCTTCATAAACACATTAACGCTGAGTATGTTTGCTCTATAATTTGGCAGTGAGTGCGCACTTAGGAACATCACGTTCATGACCGGCACGGCAGACCTTATGCTGCGCGATCACTGGTATGTGGCCGGATGGAGCGGAGACGTCACCCGGGCGCCGCTCAGTCGCATCATTCTCGGTGAGATGGTGATGCTGTTCCGGCGCGAAGACGGTACGGCGATTGCCCTTGAGGACCGATGTCCGCACCGGAATCTTCCCCTTTCGGAAGGCCGCGTTGTCGGCAACCTGGTCGAATGCGGCTATCACGGGCTGGTTTTCAACGAGTTCGGGAAATGCACCCATCTTCCGGGCTCCGATACAATTCCTTCATGGGCCGGCGTCCGCCGGTTCCCGGTCATCGAACGACAGGGCTGGGTACTGATATGGATGGGCGACCCCGAAGATGCCGAACACACCGACGGGGCCTCGGCACCGGACTTCGCTCTCCGTCGTGACGATCCCGACTGGCTGACAATCAGTGGCTACGCCCATGTGAAATGCGGATACCGTCTGGTACTCGACAATCTCCTTGATCTGTCTCATCTCGCGTATGTGCATTCTTCGACCACCGGCAACCGGGCGCTCGCAGAGAATGCGAGCTTAGACTGCACGGTCGATAGCGACCGGGTGCGCGTAACGCGCTCGATGGAAAACATCGAAGCCGCGCAAGCATTCGTCGACTATGCCGGTTACGGCGGCATGATCGATCGCTGGCAGGGCAGCGAATTTCTGCCGCCATCCTATATCTACGTCAATTCCGGCAGCGACAGCGTCGATAGCGGCGCGGGCCCCGACACCTGGATGAACGAGCAGGGTCGATGGGGATTTGTCGTGTATCACGGGCTGACACCGGAAACAGAAAGAACCACGCACCAGTTCTGGTCGGTGTCGCTCCCGTCGGCCTGGGTCGATCCGGCGAAGCACGATGTGTTCGTCGACCAGATGAAACAGATACCGCTTGAGGATCTCGCGGTATACGAAGCGCAACAGCGCGCCATCGATCTCGATCCTGGCGCGGTGGACGGCGACGCAAACCCGCGCGGCACCCTCGACGCGGATCGAGGCTTGCTGGCAATGCGCCGTATACTCCGCCGGCTATATGGTGAAGAACAGGATCGTCGACGAGATCACCGTGTTCGACAACCAGAATTATGACGAAACCGCCCGACTTCCCCCCGCATTAGAGGATGCACCGCAAATCCCCGAAAAAGATCACCGGGCTGGATGTAGTTGATAAGAGCAGGCTTCGTCTACATGATAACCCAATATACAACAGGGGAACTGCGCCCATGTCGGATACACCGACAGTCCGCCTCGATGCGGACGGAAGACCGGTCGGGTTTATCGACCATCCGGCAAAATTTGAAACCATCACCTTCGAAGCGATCGAGGAAAATATCGGCTTGTTGACACTGAACCGGCCGGAGAAACTCAACGCCTTCGACGAACGCATGATCCGGGAGATCCGGTCGGTCATCTGGAAAGTAAATTTCGACGAAGCGATCCGGGTGCTTATCATCACCGGCGCTGGCCGCGGGTTCTGCTCTGGGCGCGATATCCTCGGCCTCGATTACGAGAACAATCTGCCCTCTCCGCAATACCGCGCCTATGTCCGCGCCAATCATGAGATGCTCGACGATCTTGAGAGCATGGAAAAGCCGGTCATTTCAATGGTCAACGGCATTTGCGCCGGCGGAGGCGTCGAGATCGCCATCGCCAGCGATTTCCGGACCGCAGCGGAGAGCGTGGAATTCGTCCTGACGGAAAATAATATCGGCGTCATCCCCGCCTCAGGCGCCGCTTCGCGGATGATCCAGATGATCGGCATTGGCCGTTTAAAGGAAATGATGATGACGACCCAGCCAGTCGATGCGGCGACGGGTGAACAATGGGGTCTCGTCAATCGGGTCTTTTCAGCCGACGATCTGCTGGAAGGCACGCTGAACTTCGCTCGGATACTGGTCGACCGGGCGCCGCTGGCGCTCGGCATGGCGAAACATGTGATCAACACCTGCCAGAATACCGACACCGAAACTGGCCGGCTGATCGAACGTCTGGGCCAGTCGATCCTCATTCAGTCCGAGGATTCTCGCGAAGGCAACGCCGCATTCCGGGAAAAGCGGAAACCGGACTGGAAAGGCCGATGAGCAGACGGACCGTCGGTGGCGTCGACCTCTGGGTTGAAGAAGGCGGACGGAATGACGGCGCCACTTTGCTGCTGATGCACGGTCTGTCCGGCACGGGCGAAATCTGGCATGGCGTGCGCGATATCCTCAACGACAGATGGCCGGGGCGCTGGATCATTCCCGACATGCGCGGCCACGGCCGTTCCACACACACTTCGACCTACGGCATTGCAAGCCACGCTGCCGACATGGCGGCGCTGGTTGCAGGTGCAGAAGACCTTCATCTTGCCGGTCATTCCATGGGCGGATTGGTCGGTATCCTGCTTGCGTCCGGATGGTTCGGGGTTACCCCTAAAGCGGTTGTCACGGTCGGCGTCAAAGTCGACTGGACCGACGAGGAAAGAGCCGGGATCGCAAAACTGATAGACATGCCTGTCCGCTGGTTCGACAGCGAGCACGAAGCCCGCGAACGTTTCGTGCTGGTCACCGGCCTGAAGGGTATCGTGGACCCTGCATCTGATTTTCCCCGAACCGGCATCGTTGAAGAAAACGGAAAATGGCGGCTTGCGGCGGATAATCGTGCTGCCATGGTCGCCTATGCCGACACCCATGATATTTACAATGCCGCCCACGCGCCGGTCGTTCTCGCATCGGGAGAACATGACCGCATGGTGTCGGTGGACGCGCAGCGTACATTGGACAGAAACGCGATGGAATTATCCGGACTGGGCCACAATGCCCATATCGAAGATCCGCACGCTTTCTGGACCCTGATCGCCGATGCAGCAGGAGTAACGCCATGAATGTAGACACCGAAAAATTCCGGTTTCGCAGTTATCTTGAAGCGATGGCCGGCCTGGGTGAAATCGACATCGTCGAGGAACCTACCCCCCTATCCGCCATCGCCGATCGGCTCGAAGGCAACCCGCAAGGTGTCTGGTTCCGAAGCGCCGGCCCGGAACGCCAGGAACTTGCCGGCAACATCATGGGGTCACGCCGGCGGCTCGCGCTTTCATTGGGTGTAGAGGAACGCGACCTTCTGGCCGAAACGACCAAGCGGCTGCGCAAACCCATCGACCCTATAGAGGTCGAGGGGGCGAACGCGCCAGTGCAACAGATCGTCCAGCGGGAAAACGAAGCCGATTTGACAGCCCTGCCCGTGCATCTTCAGCATGGTGAAGACGGTGCTCCCTATATCTCCGCCACGCTGGATTTTTCTCGCGACCCAAACACCGGTTACACCAATGTCGGCATGCGCCGGCTGATGCTGCGCGGACGCCGGCAGGCCGGGATAGACTTGAATGCGCCGAGTGATCTGCGGGCGATCTACGGCGGCGCACATGGCGGCGGCAGCCGCCTGCCAGTCGCCTTCGCGGCAGGAACCCATCCCGCCGACGCTATCGCGGCGCTGGCAATGACGCCACCGATGGACGAACTGTCGCTGATGGGCGCTATCCGGGGCGAGCCTGTGCCGGTTGTTAAGTGCATTACCAGCGATCTGCGTGTTCCGGCCGATGCCGAATACATTATCGAGGGCTATCTGGATGCCGATGGCTGGACCGAACCGGAAGGTCCCTACGGCGAATATGTCGGATATTACGGACGGCTGAAGCAAAACCCTGTATTTCACCTAACGGCAATCACGCACCGCAAAGATGCCGTGTTCCAGACGGCCACTATCGGCGGGCGCAACATGGCGACGACGGATACCGCCCAGCTTTGCGCGCTGCGGACCGAACAGGCCATCTGGACTGCACTGGAATCTGCCGTCCGCGAACCGGTCGCGGTATACTGCCCGGCGGCCACGGGCGGCATGTACAACGTCCGTATCGCGCTTAATCAGCGGGTGCCGGGCGAAGCTCGCAACGCCATCGCGGCGGCCTTCGGCTCCACCGCGGACACCAAGCACGTGTTCGTCGTCGACTCGGATATCGATATTTACAGCGACAATCAGATGGAATGGGCGCTCGCAACCCGTTTCCAGGGCGACCGCGACCTTGTGACATCGACCGGATATCGCGCCGTGCCGCTGGACCCGTCCCTTCAGGGCGCCCGTGCCGGTGCGAAAGCAGGGTTCGATCTGACCCGTCCCTTCGGCCAGGCAAATGCCCAGGAATGGAAGGTGCCGGACCCGCCGGTGTTCGGGAAGTCCAAAATCATGACTGTTGAGGCGGCGCTGCTGGACGGCCCTAAATTTTTCCGTGAGCTCATGGAAGCCACCGGTTCCGATGACGGGCGTGAAATCGTCCGCGAGCTAGAACGGTTTTATGGGGCGGGCCAGATAAAGCGGCTGGATGACGGCCGCTACACGCTCGGCTAATGCTCAACCGGCTGTCCGACCTTGTGAATGGCGACGCAGATCTGGTGCGGCGTGGCCAATATCTGACCGCGACATTCATTATCGGCATCGGCGATACCGATTGGCTGATCGAAATCCGTGAGGGTCAGGTGGCAACAGTCCAGCCCGAACCGGCACTGATGACACCCTCGCAATTCTCCATCCGCGCGTCGGAAAACGCCTGGCGAGAATTCTGGCAACCCGTTCCATTACCCGGATTTCACGATATCTTCGCGATGACCAAATCGGGAGACGCCACCGTGGAGGGGGACTTTCAGCCTTTCATGGCGAATCTCCGCTATTTCAAAGACCTTCTGGCCGCGCCGCGCGGCCAGATATGAAAGTTTCGGGAATGATGGGCGAAATTGAACAAACCATCGGCCGTTATCTGAATCTCGAGATATCGGGCCGGCCATGCCGGATTTATTTCGAACAGGCCGGCGCAGGCATTCCACTTGTGTGTCTTCATACTGCGGGCTCCGACGCGACCCAGTATCGCCACCTGTTGAGCGACGCCGGGATCCTCGATCGTTTCCAGGTCATCGCGTTCGATATGCCGGGGCACGGCAAATCGCTGCCGCCGTCCGGCTACCACGACGAAGAATACATTCTGACCACCGAACTCTATACCGAAACCATTCGAATCTTTTGTGCAGCTCTGGATCTTGAGAACCCTGTGATCATGGGCTGCTCGATGGGCGGACGTATCGTGTTGCATCTGGCGGAAGCCTATCCTGCTGAATTTCGTGCCGTAATCGGCATCGAAGCCTCCGATTACCAGGAGCCGTGGTACGACCGCGACTGGCTTAACCGCCCGGACGTACATGGCGGCGAAGTGTGCGCGGCGCTGATTTCAGGTCTCGTCGCCCCCCAGAGTCCTGACGAATATCGATGGGAAACCTTGTGGGGCTATCTTTCGAGCGGGCCCGGTATTTTCAAGGGCGATCTTCATTTCTACCGGGCGGATTCGGATTACCGCGACCGCGTTGCGCGGATCGACACTGAAAAGTGTCCGGTCTATCTGATGACAGGCGAATATGATTTTTCCTGCACGCCCGAGGACACGTTGCGCACTGCGGAAAAGATCGGCATTGAAGCGATCATAATGAAGGAACTGGGCCACTTTCCGATGTCGGAGAACCCGGACCACTTCCGAACCTACCTGATGCCGGTTCTGGCCGAGATCGCGAAAGCCTGACAACCACCACCACCTCATACGCCCGGTACGCCCCCTGAGACAGGCTATCGAAATGAAGTTTTCAAAACCCGGCAATCAAACGAGGCTGCGTCCGCGCCGTCTCAATCTCGTGCGGATTACATTTTCGCTCGGCTGCATCATTTTGACCGCAGCGAACCCCGGGAGCGCGGCGCCGAACAGCCAGGATCGCAACGTTTGCGCAGCAACCGCGATAAAGGCGCTTGCCGAGTTCGGCACTTCACCCGGCAATATTACCGATACCCATGTCAGTGTGATTCGCACCCCGATGATGTCGGCAACCACCGATATTATCGTCTGGCTAAAGGTAAAACAGTGCCCCGCAGGCCGGATCGTCGTCCAGATCAACCCGAATTGCTCGGTTTCCGAAATTCATACCCGCGGCGACTGCATTATTGGGGGTATCCCGGCCTATTGAGTCGGAAATTCGCCCGATTTTTTCTTGCATTGAGTGATCGCGGCTGAAAACATGCGGTCGCATTTTACGACGCTCAAAAACAGGAAAAACTCGACATGGAAACCCGCGCCGCCATCGCCGCGCAAGCTGGCAAACCGCTCTCGATCGAAACCGTCACGCTTGATGGACCGAAAGAAGGCGAAGTTCTGGTTGAAATCAAGGCGACCGGGGTCTGCCATACCGACGAATTCACCTTGTCGGGCGCCGATCCCGAAGGCTTGTTTCCCGCTATACTGGGCCATGAAGGCGCCGGTGTCGTCGTCGATTGCGGCCCTGGCGTAACGACCCTCAAAAAAGGCGATCACGTAATTCCGCTCTACATTCCGGAATGCCGCCAGTGTAAGTCCTGTCTGTCGGGCAAAACCAATCTGTGCACCTCGATCCGCGAGACCCAGGGCCAGGGCGTGATGCCCGACGGCAGCAGCCGGTTTTCGATCGGCGGCGAGAAACTCCATCACTATATGGGCACGTCTACCTTTGCGAACCACACCGTGGTGCCGGAGATCGCCCTTGCCAAGGTGCGTGAGGACGCGCCGTTCGACAAGATTTGTTACATCGGCTGCGGCGTTACGACGGGCATCGGCGCGGTGATCAATACAGCCAAGGTCGAGCCCGGCGCGAATGTGGTCGTCTTCGGCCTCGGCGGTATCGGACTGAACGTTGTCCAGGGCGCGAGACTTGCCGGCGCGAATATGATCATCGGTGTCGACCTCAACCCGGCCCGCAAGGAAATGGCTGAACGGTTCGGCATGACCCATTTCGCCAATCCAAAAGAAATCGAAGGCGATCTGGTCCCCTATCTTGTCGACCTGACCGGTGGCGGCGCGGATTATTCCTTCGAATGCATCGGCAACGTCAACACCATGCGCCAGGCGCTCGAATGCTGCCATCGCGGCTGGGGCGAGAGCATCATCATCGGCGTTGCCGGTGCGGGTCAGGAAATTTCCACCCGCCCGTTCCAGCTCGTCACCGGACGTGTCTGGAAAGGGACGGCGTTCGGTGGCGCGAAAAGCCGCCGTGACGTGCCGAAAATTGTCGACTGGTACATGGACGGCAAGATCGAGATCGATCCGATGATCACCCACAACCTGCCGCTGGATCAGATCAACGATGCGTTCGACCTGATGCACAAAGGCGAATCGATCCGTAGCGTCATTACGTTCTAGGAATTTCCGCCGAATTAAAAATAACGGGCGGTCACCTGGTCTACCGGAGGATCGCCTGTGCTATTTTATCCAGATTCGATGTGACCAGCTGCGGCCGTCGGAAATCGTGATCTGGTCGAACCCCAGCAGTTTAGCCAGGTCGTAAAACGTAAACAGATTCTGGACGCCGAGCTCCGCAAATAGCGGCGTTGCCCGGACGCGGGATGTCAGCGTGGCAAGTATCGCCCGCGCGCGGAAGAGTGTGGCAAAAGCATCGTCATCGAGCGCAACGATGATCAGCTTCTCCGCTTCGGTGCCCTTGGCAAAAATAGTGTAGCGCTGCGGCGCCGGATCGCGCGCAAGTTCCGCCATAAAACCGACGACAAAGCCCAGGCGCCGGTCCCGGTCGCTGTCCGGCAATGTCCGGGCCCGCGCCGTGTAGGTCTCTTCCGATTTCGGGACAGGATAATAATATCCGGCATGCCGGTCCTGTGCCGCTGCCGGAGCAGACAAGACGACCAGCAAAGCAAACAACATCAATATCGGGTGGATCATCCGCGTTTCTCCCCGTCTCGCTCGCTTCGAAATACCAGAAACATCAGACCCATCCCGAGCCCAAGGCTGATCACAATACCTGCTATCATGGCGAGAATGCCGGTTGTCGACATCTCAATGTCGCCGATCTCATGCCAAACATAAATCGCCCCCCAGACAGCGAGGCCAAGCATCGCCAACAGAGAAGCCGCAAGCGCGCCTGTTTTCATTATCCTGACAGGTCCCAGAGGTTGGGGACGGTTTCGTTCGAATAGCCAGAAATGAATTCCTTCGGTGCGCCGGTCAAGGGATCAAAAACATGGCGGCTGACGGCGCCGATATTAGCGCCGTAGACGTGGATGCTGATCGACGCCCGGTCGGCCAGCGCATTGGAGACCTTGTGGACATCGCCGCGCGTTGGCGAAACCACTTCAATCGCGCCCTGTTCGAGTTTCTCTTCTTTGCCGGCGGTCAGGTTGCCGTTTTCCCCGAGCGTGAACCGCTGGCCGGTTTCTGCGCCCCGCAGCATACCGATCAGCCCCCAGACAGTGTGATCGTGGATTGGGGTGGTCTGTCCGGGCCCCCAGACGAAGCTGACAACCGAGAATCGCTGCTTCGGGTCGCAATGCAGCAGATATTGGCGATAGGTATCTCCTTCCTGCGTGAATTCGCCGGGCAGCCAGTCATCGTCAGCGATGAGTTCAGCCAGCAGGCTGCGCGTGCCGTCGATCATCGCCTCTTCGTCACCGTCGGCGCTGTCGGCCAGACCGGTCATGCCGGTCACAAACCTGCGCAGGGGAGAAATATCGGACATGGCGGCCTCTACAGTTTCGAAACAGCCCAGCCGGTGGCTGGCGCAAAAGGATCGAATTTCAGCCGATGTTAGCCGGGCTGCCCCTCCGCGACAATGCGACGAAGCGCCCCTGCCACACTCCACCTTTCGTCGTCGAACCGCGCACCACCAAGCGGCTCTTGGTGTTCTCATGTGATAGGTTTGCAGTTCTTCTCTGGCATCGTCGGGAGCCGGGCCGTAAAATCTGTTGAATTGCTGCATTTCGATTACAATCGGTTCGACGCGACATAAATGGAAAGACCGGATGCTGACACCTGAGCAAAACCAGCTCGCAACCGAAACCGGGGGGGAGACCGGCGGCGGCAAGCTGTTGCGCCATTACTGGCAGCCCGCCGCACTCACCGAAGAGCTGTCGGATGAACGCCCCGTCGTGCCGGTGACGCTGATGGGAGAAAGCCTGGTGCTGTATCGCCGGGAAGATGGCGGCTACGGCCTCGTCGGTCGTCATTGCCCGCATCGTGGCGCCGATTTGTGTTTCGGGCGGTTGGAAGACGGCGGATTGCGCTGTGCATTCCACGGCTGGCTGTTCGATGAACACGGGAAATGTATTGAGCAACCGGCGGAGCCCGCCGGCAGTAATTTTCATACCAAGATCCGCCACACCGCTTATCCCTGCGTCGAGCGCAACGGGATTATATTCACCTATATGGGCACCGGCGCTCCGCCCCCCCTGCCCGCATTCGACTGCTTTGAAGCACCCAATGAATACACCTTTGCCTTCAAGGGGTACGTCGACTGCAACTGGCTGCAATTGAACGAAGTCGGAATAGACCCTGCCCATGCGTCATTCCTGCACCGGTTTTTCGACGACGAAACAGACGACGAGGCTTATGGCCAGCAATTCCGCTTTTCGACGGAGGAAAGCGCGCTGGCGATCACCAAGGTCCTTCGGGAGTACGATTGCCCGGAAATCGACCTGGAGACCAGCGAGACCGGGTTGCGCCTGTTCGCGCTGCGCCGTCTCAACGAAAATGAAATGCATGTCCGCGTCACGAATCAGATTTTCCCGAACGCCATTGTCATACCCATCAGCAACGACATGATGCTGACCCAATGGCACGTTCCGATCGACGACACGACAAGCTGGTGGTACGCGATCTTTTCCAGTTTCAGCGAAACCGTCGACAAGGAGCGGATGCGCAACGACCGCCTTGAGCTTTATACGTTGCCGAACTACCGGCCGCGAAAAAACCGGGACAACGATTACGGATACGATCCCGACGAACAACGATCCAAGACATATACCGGCATGGGGATGGACATAAATGTCCATGATCAATGGGCCGTGGAATCGCTTGGCCGGGTTCAGGACCGGACCCGGGAGCATCTTGGTACAACCGATAAGGCGATTATCGCCAACCGCAAACTGCTGGTACAGGCCATCGAGGCGGTAGAGCGCGGAGACGAGCCGGATATATCGCTACGGCCGGCGGATCCGGCGCGGTGCCGGGGCCCGGTGGCAATCGATACAATCGCTCCGGCCGCCACCTGGCAAACGGCCTGGAAACAGACAGCGGTCGAACGACGACGCAAATCCTCCTGGGCCAAAGACCCGCTGATCACCCAGCCGGCCGACGCGCTGGAGAACTGATATGGCAGAGCGCAAAAACACCATGGGCCGCACCGGATTCGTGGAACGGCATAATCTGTGGACCGACGAAGACGCCGCCGCAGCCGAACAAATCATCCACCGGATAGAGGAAACCGAACTCGAAGTCGTACGCCTGTCCTTCGCGGATCAGCATGGCATATTACGCGGCAAGACGGTCGTCGCCGGAGAAACGGCGCAAGCCATGCGCAACGGTTGTTCCCTCACCACATCACTGCTGGCAAAAGACACATCTCATACCACGGTATTTCCGCTCTTCAGCCCCGGCGGCGGATTCGGCATTCCGGAGATGGAGAATGCCGGCGATTTCATCGCCGTCCCGGTCCCCACAAGCTTTCGAGTCCTTCCCTGGGCGCCCAGTACCGGCTGGATGCTGTGCGACGGCTATCTCGCCAATGGCGAACCCCTCCCGTTTTCGACCCGGCAGATCCTTAAGAATGCACTTGGAGCGCTGGCCAGCGAGGGATACGACTATATCGCGGGGATCGAGGTAGAGTGCCATATCTACCGGCTAGAAGACCCGATGTTAAAACCGGAACATGCAGGCCAGCCGCCGTCACCGCCCGAAGTCAGTCTGCTTGCCCATGGTTTTCAATACCTCACCGAACAGCGCATGGACGAGATCGATCCCGTCTTCGAGATACTACGGCGCGACCTGATTGCGCTGGGGCTTCCGTTGCGCACGATGGAATGCGAATTCGGTCCAAGTCAGTTTGAGTTTACGCTGGCCCCGACGGGCGGGCTCGAAGCGGCCGACAACATGATTCTCTTCCGCAGCGCCGTGAAGCAGATATGCCAACGCAACGGGTATCACGCGACGTTCATGTGCCGCCCGGGCCTGGCGAACGCCTTCGCCAGCGGCTGGCACCTGCATCAATCCCTGGAGCGTGCCGGCGTCGGAAAAAACGCCTTCATGCCGGACACGGCCGGCGAATTGTTGTCGCCCACCGGCCTTGCTTTCGCGGCGGGTATTCTGAAGAACGCTGCCGCGTCGACCGTTTTTACGACCCCGACGATCAACGGCTACAAACGCTATAAGCCAAATTCGCTGGCCCCCGACCGCGCGGTATGGGGGCGAGACAACAGGAGTGCCATGCTGCGCATCGTCGGCGTCGGCCCGGACGACGACGCGACCCGGCTTGAAAACCGTATCGGCGAACCGGCGGCAAACCCGTATCTATATCTTGCATCGCAGATTTATAGCGGCCTCGACGGAATTCGGAACCACCTGACGCTGCCACCGCCGACCGACGATCCCGACGCGACCGATGCGGCACTGCTCCCGACCAACCTCATGGATGCGGTCGGCGAACTCGATAAAAGTTCGGTTTTCCGGGATGCGCTGGGGGACCAATTCGTCGATTATTTTTTACACATCAAACGCGCGGAGATTTCCCGCTTCCTCGCGACCGTCACCGACTGGGAGCATCGGGAATATTTCGAAATTTTCTGAACTCGCCCCAATTTTGCCGTAATCCTCGCTAAGATTCGGGCTTATTTCGCAGGTTCGGGGCGCAAATCTATGGCATTCGTCAAACATCCGGTCGTCTTCGCGGGCGGCTGGCTTTTCAATTTTGTGATCGATATCCAGTTTATGTCCGGGTTTGCCGCAGGCTGGCTCACCCATACATGGGTTGGAGACCTGCTGCTGTGATTCAGGCTTTCAGGCGCATCCTGATAACGCCCCGGAAGTCTTCCGGATCGACGACCTCCCCTTTACGGACAATCTCCACAAGGCCGGCACGGGCAAGATGCACCATCTGCTGTTTGACCGGATTCATGAAACGCCGCCAGGCGTCAGGTTTTTCGTTCGGGCGTTTGCGGGCCTCACCGAGCGCACGCGCGACATCCACCGGGGCTGCCGACCCGGTTGCGGCAAGCATATCAAGGATGAATTCGGCCACCGGGTCGAGGGGCTTTTCTTTTTCCAATTCCATGATGTGTTTGTAGGACTGCAATCCGCGCGAGACAAGCGCGCGCCTGCGGAGTAACTAGAGTATATGGCTGTTTCTTCGCGATTCAGCGGAATTTCGGTCGCCCTCGCGAACCGGAATTACCGCTATTATACGTTCGGCTCGATTCCATCGCTGCTGGGAACGTGGATACAGCGCATGGCCATGGGCTGGCTAGCGTGGGAGCTCACAAAATCGGGCACCTGGCTCGGCCTTATCGCGTTTGCCGACCTGGCGCCGACCGTCATAACCGCGCCGATCGCAGGCGCCTTCGCCGATCGGATCGACCGTTTAAAGATGGTCCGCCTCGTTCAATACGCCAACATACTCCAGGCGTCGACGCTGGCGTTCTTTGCGCTGACGGACCTGATGACAATAGAGCTTCTATTCTGCCTCGCGTTTTTCCAGGGGATGACACAAGGCGTTCATCAACCGTTCCGCCAATCGCTTATCGGTACCATCGTCTCACGAGCAGAGATCACGTCGGCGATCGGCATCAATTCGACGATATGGAATTGTTCACGGATGATCGGCCCTGCGATCTCAGCGGTGATCATCATTCACTTCGGTGTGGGCGTCACGTTTCTGGTCAATGCCTTCAGCTATGTGCCAATGCTGGTTTCACTTTACTATATCGACGTGAAGCATAAGGCGACCGCCCAGAAATCTCTTTCCGACGTGCCGGCGGAAATTCTCGAGGGCGTAAGGTATGTCTCGCGCCATCCGTTTATTGCTCCACTTCTCGTGTTGCTGTTCTGCTTCTCTTTTTTCGGCCGTTCTACGGCGGAACTGCTGCCCGGGTTCACCGGCGCGGTATTCGAAATCGGAGCGGACGGCCTCGCCATCCTGACTGGCGCCGCCGGTTTCGGTTCGCTGTTCTCCGGTGTCTGGCTGTCCGGACGCGGCCGCCTGACAGGGCTCTCAGACATTCTCATCATGATCGTGTTCTTTATCGCCGCGTTTCAGCTTGCATTCGTTTCCACAGACGATTTCTGGATCTCGGTTGTTGCGTTTACGGGCTGGGGTTTCATGCTGAACGGCAGTGGTATCATCACGCAGTCCCTGATCCAGGCGAACGTTCCGAATTCAATCCGTGGCCGGGTTGTCAGCCTTTACGGCATGCTATGGCTCGGCACGCCCGCGCTGGGTGCTTTTGCGATGGGCGTAGCTGCCGATTTTGTGGGCTTCCGGATTCCGGTTGCGGTCAGCGCGGGGGCAATCCTGATGGCGTTTTTCTGGGCGTTGTCCCGGCGGACCCGCCTGCGTGAAGAAATTGGCAAGATGGCGCCGACAGAGGCTAAGAGTGCGGCTATCGACGATTCTATGAAGCCGACCGTTCGAGAACCGTAACGCGCCGCATGTCGCGCGGATACCGGGTGTCGTCGAAGGGTATCCCGCGGTGCATTGTCTGCTGATTGTCCCACATGACGATATCGCCGACACGCCATTTGTGGCGATAGACGAACGCCGGCTGCGTTGCATGCACCGTGAGTTCATCCAGCAAGGCGCGGCCGTCCTCGGCCGGCCAGCCGGCGATATGCGACGCATGGCTCGCCAGACAGAGCGACTTCCGGCCGGTTCTTGGATTGATCTGGACCAATGGATGCTGTGCGGGCGGTCTCGTTGCTTTGATCTCGTCGCTGGGCTCTGCCATCCCGCCGACAACGCGCGAATACCAGATCGAGTGCACGGCCTCGAGCCCGGAGATTCTCGCTTTCAGTGTGTCGGACAGGGCGTCATAGGCCGCGCGCATATCGGCAAACTCGGTGTCTGCTCCGCCCGGCGGCACGATATGCGCCGACAGGATCGAATAGGTCGCCCGGACCGGGTCGAAGGTCACATCCGAATGCCAGAGCAAATTGCCTTTGTGGAAAGCCCGGCGGGGATCGTCGGCAGCATGAATTCGGCCGTTTTCGTCGAGATTGCCAACATCGATCAATTCATCCGTCGACAGTCGGATTTTTCGGGACGAAACCGTCTGTTGCATCTTCTGGCGCATCAAGGGACCGAATGCCCGTCCGTACGCCAGATGGCGCTCATCGGCCACCGGTTCGGGGTTACGAAGAACGCACACGGCGTACCGGTCCATGGCGGCGACAATTTCGTCATGTAACGCCGGTGTCGGCGGAACCGACAGGTCGATGCTCTCCGTATCCGCGGCAAAACTGGGGTGAAGCTGATTAAACTCACACGCCATCGGTAATCACCCGCCGAATACCTTCTTCAGAATCGCCGTGGTCTGCTTTGCCGGATTGTCCCGGATCGCCGCTTCTTCCCTGCCGAGATAGATGAAAATGCCGGCAATCGCCTTATCGAGCACGTGATTGACGAGATCCGCCTTCACATCCGGCACAAACGGCAATGATTTGTAATCGCCCATCATCTTCTCGTAACTGGCGACCGCGCCGACATCGGCAAGCGAAGCATTCACGATCGGCCTGAATTCACCTTTCAGGGGTGTCGTCATTTTTCCCTGGAAGAACCGGGTTGCCGCATTTTTGGTTCCCTTCCAGATCTTCTGAACATCATCGAGGTTCATCCCTGAAATAGAATCCCAGAAAAGCTTTTTCGCCTTTGGCGTCGCCGCCTCGGCCGCGCGGTTGAGTTTGAGTTCAAGATCGTCCGCCATACCGGACAGGCCCACACGCCCCAGCGCCGATTGTACCCGTTTCAACGAATTCGGGAGCGGAATATGATGCACCTGGGGATCTCTGTTGAAACCGTTCGCGGGCCCAAGCTGGCCGACGAGTCGCTTTTTGCCGACGCGTAATGCTTCTTTGATACCTTTGCCGATCTCGGCGTTTGACAGAGAACTGGCCGACCCCTTTCTGCCAATGCCCAATTGCTTGCCCAAGCCGCCGGTCGCCCCTTCGAGTTTCTTCAAGAAACTCTGACCGGTGGCCGGTGGGGCTGCGACGGAGATGACCATCGCCAGTGCCAATATCTTTGCTTTACCCATTTTTTCGCAC
>Ga0209403_10001712_pt1 | contig 27815 bp, 25 predicted proteins | sample ArcticOcean_MG_C_8_FD_187440 | JGI IMG/M metagenome (GOLD analysis project Ga0209403, IMG submission 187440) | Marine microbial communities from western Arctic Ocean - ArcticOcean_MG_CB11_86 (SPAdes) (version 2) | ecosystem: Environmental > Aquatic > Marine > Oceanic | place: Arctic Ocean... | reverse complement strand
AATTAGGCCAGGAATGAAGGATTCTGATGTGGCTGCAGTCGCCCTTCATGCCGGTCACGATCTTGGCAGTGAGCAGGGCGTTTATCTCTGTCAATCATGGCAAGTGGGTTCGCCAGCTGCTATTGGTCCGCGTCATAATCAAGACCGTGTTATTCAAGAGGGTGATAGTTTTAATATGCTTGTTGAAAATAACGGTGCTGGAGGTTATTTCACGGAGATTGGGCGGACGATTGTTCTGGGTGCGGCGACACAGGAGCAGCATGACGAGTTGTCATTTACGCTTGAAGCGCAACGATTTACGCTTGATCTAATGCAGCCGGGGACACCATGTGCAGAAATTTGGGATAAATATAATGCATTCATGGTTGAAAACGATCGTGATCCTGAGAGCCGCCTCTACTGTCATGGACAGGGATATGAAATGGTAGAACGTCCGTTAATCCGAAAAGATGAGACTATGACCATTGCCAAGAATATGAATCTTGTCTGCCATCCTGGCTATATTAGGGGCAATGTGTATTCGTGGATTTGTGATAATTATATTATTGGCTCAAACGGTCCAGGCGATAGTATCCATGAGATGCCGCAGGAAATCTTCGAAGTTGGATAAATATGATGATCTCCCAAAATTTGCAATTAAAACTAGGAGTTTTTTTCAATCCTACCGGTCATCACGTAGCATCTTGGCGACATCCCGGTGCTTAAATTGATGCCGGTATTAATCTCCAACATTATATAGAGATCACGCAAACGGCTGAGCGTGGAAAAATGGATATGATATTTTTTCAAGACTCTGTCGCAGTTCGACGTGCTAATATAGAAGCTGTTTCGCGGTCAGCACAATATATCGCTAATTTTGAACCAATTACCTTGCTGTCCGCGTTAGCGATGGTCACGAGCCATATTGGCCTTACTGCAACAGCCTCAACGAGCTATAATGAGCCTTATCATGTGGCCCGAAAATTTGCTTCGCTTGATCATATTAGTGGGGGTCGTGCCGGGTGGAATTTGGTTACCTCTGTTCAAGATGCCGAAGCTCAAAACTTTGGACGTGACTCACATTTTGGTCATGCTGAACGTTATGATCGGGCTCGGGAATTTGCCGAAGTTGTGAGAGGGCTTTGGGATAGTTGGGAAGATGACGCATTTTTGCGAGATGTAGATAGCGGCCTTTATTTTGATCGTAATAAACTTCATAATTTGGACTATAAAGGTAAATATTTTTCCGTAAAAGGACCGCTTAATGTGCCGCGCCCTCCGCAAGGACACCCGGTAATTGTTCAGGCCGGCGCCTCCGAAGCGGGAATGGACCTTGCTGCGGAATTTGCTGAGGTCGCTTTTTGTTCTCCAAATTCGCTGAAAGTTGCCAAAGAGTATTATGCTAATTTAAAAGGACGAATGGAAAGATTTGGGCGGGATCCAGATTCTCTTAAGGTTCTTCCAGGTTTAAGTCCGATTGTTGGGTCGACAATCAACGAAGCAGAAGAAAAATTTGATGAAATACAATCTATGATTGATCCAATAGTTGCTAGGGAAATTCTGGGAACTGTTTTAGGTTACGTGGACTTGTCAAATTATGATTTCGATGGCCCGCTCCCGGACTTACCCGAGACAAACGCAAGTAAAAGCACTGTGGATGAGTTGATTAAAATGGCCAAGGAAGAAAACCTTACTATGAGAGATTTAGCCATGCGGGTGGCTGGTGCCAGAGGTAAGCTTGTTATGAAGGGAACACCAAAGCATATCGCAGATTTTATGGAAGGCTGGCTGCATGATCACGCAACTGACGGCTTTAATATTTTACCTTCAATATTACCCGCCTCGCTTGATGATTTTGTCGACTTGGTCATTCCAGAACTTCAGCATCGCGGTTTATTTCGATTAGAATATGGTGGTAGCACATTACGTGAAAATTTGGGTTTAATGCGACCAGTTAGCCGATATAGTCGACATTGAGTATAATAATGGGCACACAGAACTTGAATTTTTTCGGAATGTTTTCTTTAGCGCCACTTCTCAATCCATTCTAGCGTTTTAACTGTGTCACCCGTTGGGACATACTCTAAAGCGACCCATTTGTCATAACCAATACGATCGAGTGTTGACAAGAATCTATCGTAATCAATATTGCCAGTGCCGGGCTCGCCGCGGCCGGGGACATCGGCAATTTGAATATTGCCAATGTAGGGTAAATATTTTGTAACAGTTTCTTCCATATGCCCTTCAGTACCATACATATGGTAGGCGTCGAATTCAATTCCGAGGTTTGGGTGATCAATTTGTTCAATAATACCCATGACTTCTTCTGTAGTTGTTAAAAGAGAGTTGGGGCGTATTTCCGGATTTAAGGCTTCAATAATAACGGGGATACCAATATCACTCATTTCTTCAGCAGCAATTCGCATATTTTCTTTGAAGATGGGTAGCGCTTCTTTTTTAGAAACGTCGTCAGGGGGCGTATAGGCTGGGACGACTAAGGCGGATGGTTTAAGTGCAATACAATAATCTTTAGCGGCAGCTAAATTTTCTCGAAAGGCGCGCTCTTTTCCTGGAGCCGCTGCAACCAGTGGTCCCATCTTAACGCCCTCGCCAACGGCAATATTTACAACTGACCAATCTACTTCGTTTTTTTCTGTTGCCGCAACAAGTGAAGCAATGGGCATATCATAAACAAAAATAAATTCGACGGCATTAAATCCAGCCTTTTTGGCTGCTTTGATACGCTCGATAGGGTCCGTGATTTCATTAAACATCATGGTTATATTGGCGGAAAATTTGAGCATTTAATTTATCTCCTTTGGCGCAATAGGTTATGGGGTAGTATGATCATGTGACAATTGAAAAAACAATCGGGAATTATTAAAAATGAAAAAAGAAATTATAGAGGTCCCTGGTTTTGAAATGCCTACCTTACCAGATGGACGTCCTGTAGTACCAATTTCAATGGCGACTAAAGCTGGTGGTTTTATCTATGTTTCTGGAACTCCGCCAATTAACCGAGAGACCGGAGAGTTTGAAATATCCGATATTAAAAATCAAACCCGGAAATCAATCGAAAATGTAAAGTATATTCTAGAGACCGCAGGGAGCTGTCTGGATAATATTCTCAAAGTAACCATCTTTTGCTCTAACTCTGGGTATTTCTCGCAAGTGAACGACGTCTATCGTGAATATTTTTTTCAAGATCCGCCGGCGAGGACATTTGTGACGGTAGGTTCATGGATGATGCCTTTTGACCTTGAAATAGAGTGTGTTGCAGTAGAGAATTCTGATTAGTGCAATTTCTTTATACATTTCTCTACGGATAAACAAAATTATATCTTTTATACATTTTGTAGAGCATGTTTGGGGGCAAGGAGATAAGAATATGTCTAAACCAGGAAAAACAAAAGCAACACGGGGTAAATACCCAGAACAGTATTATCCTAATACCGAAGAACTCGGAGCTGATGAAATGCGGATTGTAGCGTTGGGGACAGGAAGACCTTTCCTGCGCCGTTCACAGGCTAATGCTTCTTGGTTAATAGAGTTGGGGAATGGTGACAAATTTGTTTTCGATTATGGTTTTGGGTCACAGATGAATTTTACGGCGCTCGAAATGCCGTATAGTGATGTTAAAGCTTGGTTTACGACCCACCTCCACACCGACCATGTCGGCGATTTTGCTCAAGTTTGGGTTGGGTCGTGGACTGGCGGCCGTCTTGAGCCACTTGAAATGTACGGCCCTTCAGGCCTTGAGCCTAAATATGGTTTTAAACATTTTGCCGAAAAACAAATGGAATCTTATGCTTGGGATACGGATACGCGCGTGGGCGCATTACCTGCGGTTGGTGCTGAAATTAATATTCATGAATTTGATTACTCGAAAACCCATGTAATTTTCGAAGAAAATGGTGTCAAGATCACGAGTTTTCCTGCTGTCCATCTTTTTGATGGGCCAGTTAGTTTGAAGCTAGAGTGGAATGGTCTAACTTTTGTTTATTCGGGTGACACGACGCCAAGTCAATTCTTCATCGACAATGCGAAGGGCGCAGATGTCGTTGTTCATGAGACTTTTAATACAATTGAACAGTTGATGGATCGGTCTGGTTACGATGAGAGAACAGCGAGAGCAATTGGCACATACATACATTCCGCGCCACAAGAGGCGGCTGTGGTCCTAAGAGAGGTTAATCCTCGACTTGCAGTGATCTTTCATTTCTTTAACGATTTTGATACTGCGCCAGAAATGCAGGATAAAGTTCGAGAACATTATGATGGACCACTAGCCATGGCCACTGATTTCATGGTCGTGAATATTACTAAAGATGAAATTGTGACAAGAATGGCTGAATTTTCTGATCACGTGTGGCCGAATAAAGCTAAACACAAAGGATTTGGAAAAGCTAAGAGAAAGAAGATGACTGAATTATCGCCCTGGCTTAAAGAAGCCCAGCTCTTTCCAAAATTTCCATCTGATCGTGGTTTGGTTAATGAAGATGAGTTATAAAACCACCTTTACGGGCCTTAGGCTTAATTTAGATTTTATAGTTATTCATTAAGGATTTCATCTACTCTTGGCCATGCAGCAATACCTTTTTCTTTCATGAGTGGAATATATTTTTCATTGATCCATTCATTAATAGCGCTGTAATTAGGGCGAGCTTTTATACGATCGTACCAGTCTAGGGTCTTAGGTCGGTTTTTAAACAATCCCATGAACTGGAGATGATCCATTCGTGTGAGGTAAGGTGTGTACGCAATATCTGCTAACGAGTACGTCTTACCCGCAAGCCAGAGATTTTCTGATAATGTTGTCTCCAGATCAGCAAAAAGTTTATCCCAACGTTTTATTGCAGGTCTAAAATAGCGTGATTCTATGCCTTTAAATGTTGTATCCAATGATCTTTCGCGCCGTTCTGGTTCCGGGATCAAATTAATAAAAGCGATGATTTCTTCCTCGGTACGGCCGGCTATCATTTGGTGCCGAAAGGCTACAGTTCCGCTAATCGTGCCAACTGCAGCGTGAAGGCCTTCGTCTAACTGTTTTGTCCAGGCTCGAACGCGTGCGCGTTCAACAGGATCTTTTGGGCGGACGCTAGGGTTAGGATAAGCATCGTCAAGATATTCCATAATCACAGTCGACTCACAAATAATTTGGTTATCGTCTATAAGCGTAGGCACTACCGCACCTGGGTTTAATTTCTTGTATTCAGGTGTTCTAGTATCTCCTTTTCGTAAGTCCATATGGTGACTTTGCCAATTCAGTTCTTTTTCTGCTAGGGTAAGTCGTACTTTCTGTGCGCAGGTAGACATATCATTATGATAGAGTTCTATAGTCATAGAGTATCCTTCGTTTCTATATTTTTAAATTTGTTTGAGATGCTTTACAACTATATTAGTTGTCTGGGAAATATGATTTATAAGTATCTCCGAAGCTCGCACAGCATCCCGATCTAATACGGCATCCCGTAGTTTATCGTGATTAGATCCCCGGTTAATTGGATTTGGATGAGCATTGGCCCATGTGTGCCAATAACGTTGAGCTTGATAAAATAAAGTAGTACTCATTTGCAGAAGTTTCTCAAATTTGCAGGCGGCTATCAGGGCGTCGTGAAACTCCTGATGTAATGTTGCCCATTCGATATCGGAAATATATGGGCTGCTGCCGGTTAGACGGCTTTCTAAACGCTCAAGACGATAATGGGCCGCAATTATGTTTGCCTCCCACGCATCGTCGCCGTTTAAAATTGAGTCACTGAGTGCCTCAGGCTCCAGTAAACAGCGAAGCCGCGTAATTTCGTTGATATCAGTTATAGAAATGGGCGCGACAAAAAACCCCCTTCGATCTTCCATGACCACCAATCCCTCTGCAACCAGGCGGTTTAGAGCTTCACGCAAGGGCGAACTGGAAAAGCCATAGTGTGCTTTAAGTATATCCAATTTCAGCTGTAATCCGGGCGTGAGGGCACTTTTGAGAATATCATTTCTCAACCGTAGTAAGGCTTGCTCTGATAAAGGCGCAGTTTTTGCCTTATTGTTCTCCAACAAAAGTCTGATTTCTCCCAGGTTTTCAATTATTTTTTTATATCTGTTTTATTATACTCTAAAACTAATTAATCTTGCATTAAATAAATATCTTGCAATATTTTATAATTATGCAATATTAAGTAAATATTAAGCAAATGTATTTTTTTAGGGGAATATCCAGTGTCAGTTGAAATACATCCAGTTTTGTCACACATGGCATTATTCGCACGCGATGTTGAACGTATGATTGATTTTTACGGAAGAGTATTAGGCTTAAATGTGTCTGATGGTCGAAAGCGGGAGGCGGGGATTTCAGGCGGTGACTCAGAAATTATTTTTTTGAGTAATGAGCCGCAAATTCACCAGCAACTCCAACTATCAGCGGGTTTATTCGATGGTGATGAGTGTAATGTTGTTCATCAGGTCTCATTCCGCTTGGTTGATTTGACAGAGTTGAGAGAAGTGGCGCGGCGGATTGTTGAAGAGAGACAAATTGATTTAAGCCAACTTGATCAATTGGATCATGGTAACGCCTGGTCGCTGTATTTTCGAGATCCCGAAGGTAATATGTTAGAACTTTACGTAGAAACCCCGTGGAAGCTCAAACACCCGTTTGCTCAACATTTTGATATTATGCAGCCAGATGATGTAATTATTGGGATGACATGTGAACGTGTTCGTGAGTCGGAGGGTGTCGACCCATGGGCAGTTGCGGCTCAAAATAAAATGGCTGATGCTTAATTTATTCGTCATAATCAACCAGTGTTGAGCATGGTATATCTAGTTTCTTTCGGCCATTTAAGAAGTTTAATTCAATGATACAGGCGCTTCCAATGACATCGGCACCAACTTTTCTCAGAAGCTCAGTAGCCGCTAACATGGTGCCGCCAGTGGCAAGTAAGTCATCTAATAACACAATTTTTTCACCAGGTTTAACGGCGTCTTCCTGAATTTCTAAAATATCCGTACCATACTCCAACTGATATTCATATTTAACACACGGTCCCGGAAGTTTTCCTTGTTTTCGTACCATTGTAAAACCGAGACCAAGTTCTAGAGCGAGTGGCGCTGCTAATAGAAAGCCTCTCGATTCAATACCTGCTAATAGATCCGGTTTGAGAGGTGCCACTTCTTTTGCTAATTCGTTAATTGCAAATTGCCAGGCATCGGCATTGGCTAGGAGGGTTGAGATATCATAGAATAAAATTCCAGGTTTAGGAAAATCTGGTATGCCTCTGATATGATTTTTGATATTCATGGACTTGTTCCTGCCTTTCAGCCTTGATTAATACCATGATTTTATCGTAGCAATACAGGTTTATCATGACCAACGTTTTTCATCGGAACCCGCACGGACAACCTCCTATCGCACTTGATGGGAAAGGAATGTATCTAATCGATGCCAGTGGCAAAAAATATATTGATGCGTCAGGCGGGGCAGCGGTCAGTTGTTTAGGCCACGGAGACCCTACGGTAATACAAGCGATAAAAGAACAAGCTGAGGCGTTGGCTTTTGCACACACAGGTTTTTTTTCAAGTGAGCCGGCCGAAACATTAGCTAATTTTTTAATTGAACGAGCACCACCTAACTTTGGTAAAGCCTTTTTTGTTTCTGGCGGTTCGGAGGCTGTTGAGGCCGCACTTAAACTTGCCCGCCAATACCATTTAGACAATGGAGAACCGCAACGGTGTAAATTTATTGCAAGGCGCCAGAGTTACCACGGCAATACTTTAGGAGCTTTGGCAATCGGCGGCAATGAATGGCGGCGTAAACAATTTGAACCTATGCTATTTGAAGTGTCACATATTGCACCCTGTTTTGCTTATAGAGAAAAAAAGGACGATGAAACAGAAGAAGAATACGGATTTCGTGTTGCCGATGAGCTGGAAACAGAAATTCTAAAATTAGGTGCTAATAACGTTGCAGCTTTTGTTGCTGAGACAGTTGTGGGCGCAACGGCGGGGGCTGTGCCACCTGTTCCAGGATATTTTAAACGTATTCGGGAAATTTGTGACACATATGGCGTGTTGTTGATTTTAGATGAAGTTATGTGTGGTTTGGGTCGTACCGGTACATTTTTTGCTTTTGAGCAAGATGGTATTTCGCCGGATCTAGTTGCGGTAGCTAAAGGCCTCGCTGGCGGATATCAGCCAATTGGTGCTCTTTTATGTACAGATGACATCTACAACACTATTTATGAGGGATCGGGATACTTTCAGCACGGCCATACTTACATGGGGCACCCAATTGCCTGCGCAGCTTCACTAGCCGTAATGAATGCCATTATTGAACGTCGCTTGCTAGAAAATGTTCGTGAAGTTGGTAGTTATCTGGAATTGAAATTGAATGAGACGTTTGGCGATCACCCCCATATAGGTGATATCCGCGGGCGAGGTTTATTTAGAGGTCTTGAAATTGTTAAAGACCGTAGACTTAAAGAGCCTTTTGATCCAGCTCTGAAGGTCAATATGAGGATTAGAAATGCGGCTTTCACGAATGGTATGATTTGTTATCCAATGGGTGGAACGATAGATGGTGAACGAGGTGACCACATTCTTCTTGCGCCACCATTCATCGCTTCAAAGAATGATATAGATAGTATTATAAGTATACTAGAGATTGCAATTAATTCGCTTGAGGGTTGAAGTAAGCTTGGGTTAAACTATCCTTTCTGAAGGCGTGCTAACGTTGGTTTGATATCTGTATAATAAAATTAGTCGAATGGAAGTATCCACGCCTCATAAGGGCTGATAAGCTCTCATGATTTCAGTCATAACTTAACAGACTAGTATTACAAAGTTAGTCACTATGGAGGATAAATATGTTAAAAAGAACTTTAGGTCTTAGTTTGCCAGTCGTACTTGCAGTAGCTTTCTTTTTGGGGTTACCAAATCCCGATGTTGCGGCTAAAAATCGTTTTATTTCGATTGGTACGGGTGGCCCAACAGGTGTTTATTTCGTTGTAGGAAATGCTGTCTGCCGAATGGTACACAGGGAAGCTGCAGAAGGCAGGAAAAAAGGCCGAAAACATGGAATGCGCTGCTCTGCACCCTCAACAGGAGGTTCTAACTACAATATAGGTCAGATAAAAGAAGGTGAACTTCAGTTTGGAGTTGCCCAATCGGATTGGCAACATCATGCGTATAATGGAACGTCAAAATGGAAAGGTAAGCAGTACAGTAAATTACGTGCAGTATTTTCCGTACACCCCGAGCCTTTTCAGTTAATTGCTCGCAAGGGTTCAGGTATTAAGTCATGGTCAGACTTAAAGGGTAAAGTTGTAAATATTGGCAATCCTGGTTCAGGTCAAAGAGGTACAATGGAAGTACTGATGAAAAAGAAAGGTACTAAAGTTAGTGACTTCAAGCAGGCAACTGAACTTACATCGTCTGAACAGGTTGGGGCCTTATGTGATGGTAAGGTTGATGCTATCGCCTATACAGTCGGAGTACCTAATGGAGCCATTGGCCAAGCAATCGACGGCTGTGGAGCACATTTCGTGAATCTGAATTCGTCAGTTGAGAAAGGTATGGTAAAAGCTAATCCTTATTATGCATTTGCAAATATCCCAGCAGGTGTATTTTATAAAGGTCAAAAAAGTGATGCTACAACCTTCGGTGTGATGGCTACTTTTGTTTCCAGTTCAGATGTGGACTCAAAAACTGTTTACGAGTTGGTGCGGGCCGTTTTTGAAAATTTAGGTAGTTTCAAAAAACTTCATCCCGCATTCAAAAAGCTCGATCCAAAACAAATGATAAAAAATGGTCTATCGGCACCATTGCATGATGGAGCCGTGAAGTACTACAAAGAAAAAGGCTGGATGTAACAGTTATTCCTGCCAATAAGCCCCTCATCAAGTGGGGGGCTTTTTTTTATTTCTTAGAGGATTGATTGAAAACTAAAATGCAAAATTCCTCAGACCAGATTAATGAGTTGGAAGGTCGAGCTCGCACGCTTTATAGTTGGCAATTGATCCTAACGGCTTCAATAGCTTTTTGCTGGTCATTGTTTCAACTATGGTATGCGTCACCATTGCCATATTTCTTCAAGATGGGTGTGTTTATAGATGTTCCTGCAAGAGGTATTCACTTAGCTTTTGCTGTTTCAATTTGCTTCTTATTATTTCCGGCAACTAAAATACTCGGGGATAAAAGATTTAATTTTTTAGACGTTTTGTTTTCCCTATCAGCTAGTTTTTGCAGTCTATACCTATATTTAGAGTACGTCGCTCTGGTGGACCGCAACGGAGTCTTGTTAAAAATTCCTGTCACATTATTTGGTTTGGATTTTTCTTTTCCACTCGAAATGATAATTGGTGGCTGTGGAATTATATTGCTTCTAGAGGCAACTCGACGGGCAATTGGATTACCCTTAGTCATCGTCGCAACAGTTTTTTTATTTTATTCCTTATCGGGCCAATTTATGCCTGATTTAATTGCTCATCAGGGTTTATCTTTCGTGCGATTAGTTGGTTACCAGTGGCTTGGAGGTGAGGCGATATTTGGAATTCCTATATCTGTCTCCGTAAGTTTTGTATTTCTCTTTGTCCTATTTGGCTCAATGTTGGACGAGGCGGGAGGCGGTAAATACTTTTTAAACCTGGCGGTAGCGCTAGTGGGGAGGTTTAGAGGGGGGCCGGCTAAAGCTGCTATATTAGCCTCAGGTTTAACTGGGATGATTTCTGGGTCATCGATTGCTAACGTAGTCACTACTGGAACATTTACTATCCCCACGATGAAACGAACGGGGTTTTCTGCTGTAAAGGCTGGCGCAATAGAAGTGGCCGCGTCAGTTAATGGTCAAATTATGCCGCCAATAATGGGTGCAGCTGCGTTTATAATTGCTGAAATGCTGGGTATTACATATTTTCAGGTTATAACTCATGCAATTATACCGGCGGCTATAACGTATTTAGCACTTTTTTTTATTGCTCATATAGAAGCCCACAAACACGGCTTGACCCGAATGGAAGAGCAAGATATTCCCAAGCTTTGGCCGACTTTTATTGCAGGAATTCATTATTTAATCCCTATAATAATTCTAATCTACTTACTCATAATCGAGAGATGGACCGCGGGTAGTGCGGTTTTTTATAGTGTGCTGGCCTTAATGGTAATAATACTTGGACAAGCCATATACGCCGGTGGGATGGGTTCCGGAAGGCAAGTTGTAATGAGTTTGCTTAACGGGTTTAAACAAATTGCAACGGGGATGGTGCGGGGGGCAACCAATATGGTTCCAGTTGCTATCGCTATTGCTTGCGCCGGAATAATTGTCGGCTCAGTTTCTTCAACAGGTCTCAGTAACGCCATGGTTGAAGTTGTCGAGATCGTCTCAGGCGGTAATTTTTATGTCTTACTGTTTATGGTAATGATACTATGTCTAGTTTTAGGTTTAGGTTTGCCAACCACTGCAAACTACCTTGTCGTAGCCGCGTTACTTGCGAATGTTGTTGTGGAGATTGGAGGCGCATCTGGATATATACTGCCGCTAATATCCGTGCATTTGTTCGTATTTTATTTTGGGTTAATGGCCGACGTAACGCCGCCCGTCGGATTGGCTGCTTACGCGGCAGCAGGGATATCGAGAGCAGATCCTATTAAGACAGGAATTCAGGCCTTTTGGTACGAGATTCGAACCGCTATTCTACCCTTTGTATTTATTTTTAATCCTGAACTTCTGCTTGTTGGTATAACTAGCTTTTGGCATGCAATTTTGATTTTTGGTGTATCTCTAATTGCAATATTGAGCTTTACAGCGGCAACGCAAGGATGGTTACTAACTAAACTTAAGATAATAGAAGTTGTCGGTCTGTTATTTGTTACGCTCTCACTTTTCAGACCTGATGTGGTGGTGGGATTTTTCTCGCCAGAGTATGTGCAAGTTGCGGTTGATAAAAAACTTCAAGTAAACTCTAATAACTCGAGAAATATGCGCATACATATCACTCGCAGCACACCATATGGTGATCGTTTTAGGCTGTATAAATTTGAGGTTAAAGCCCAAAAAATAATTAAACTGGATGATTATCTAGGATTTTCTTTACGGCGCGAGAATGGTAGTTATCTTATTGATCAATTAAGATTTGATGGGAGAGCTAAAAAACAAGGCATCGATTTTGATGACGAGTTAACAGCTATCGAGCTAAGCAATCAAAACCATTTAAATAGGAATTGGGGTTATGTCTTTGGTCTCTTGCTGTTGGCTTTTATTTTGTTCTGGCAAAAGAAAAAGTTGTTGACAGTATAAATTTTATAGACAAATTTAGTTTATATCATTTATAGCTTTAAAAGGGGAAAAATTAATCCTCTCCCCTTTTATTGTACTATAATAATTTCTTAAACTGTGCCGGCCAAAGTTTATTTAGATTTCAAATATGCGATCACGTTTGCCCGGTCTGCTGCCTTTTTTAGTTTGTACACCATTTTTGACTTATTGCCATTTTTTGCTTTAAGCCATTTTTTAGGATTTTTGAGCCAGCCATCTAGATTTTCTTCATTCCATTTCCAGTCGGCTTTTTTGAGGCCTTTATATTTCTTATAGCCTGGCGCCGTGCCTGCGGTTCTTCCAACAATTCCAGCCAAGGATGGCCCGGTTTTATTTTTGCCTGCTTTAACGGCATGGCAGGCTTTACACTTCTTGAAAACTTTCTTCCCTTTTGCTGCATCTCCACCAGCTGATGCAGTATTTGCATATAAAGAGGTTAAAAGGATTAAGCTGAAGGTCATAAAGCCGCGAATTAACATAGAAAAAACTCCTAATAGTACTAGTTAATTTCTGTTCGAAACAATTCGAATTAGAAATTTAGCAAAACGCTTTAATAGAGGTTCTTACTTTAAACCAATTACGTAATTTTGCGTAATATAGTCAGCCTATCAAAGATGACAACCCTAAGATATAACAATATCGTTACAAATGCGGTAATTGGGGCTCGTGATAACTTAGTATGTTTAATTAGCCACCTCGACTATAATCATTTTGATCCGTTATAAAGCATAATAGCAGCTAGATTTAGATTTTTTCAAGATCCTGCCATATGGAATAATCTCTTCTGAATTCGCGTAAAGATTTTAATATTTGTTTAAATTCTGTGTTGGAGGTCGATTGTGAATTCGCGACAGATAACCAAGAGCTTTTCAAGGTTCTAATGATATCCGGTGGAAATCTTCTCACTTCGACACCTGAAATAACAATCTTTTTTAATGTGTCAAACTGGACAGCCTCGTTAGCTGCCATACTGTGTGTAATATTGGCCATGCAGGCAGACTCAATCATTTTTCTTTGGTTTGTGCTTAGGTTTTTCCATTTTGTTAAATTGAACATTAAATCAATAAAGCTTGCTTGTTGAAACCACCCTGGAAAATAATAATATTTAGCGTATTTTGGCAACCCAAGATATAGATCTGTGGCAGGCGTTGAAAAAGCAACGGCATTAACTTTCTCTAGTTTTAGCCAGGATAAAAAATTAGATGGTTTAATCTTAACGGTCGTTGCGCCGACAGCCGTATAGACTTTAGAGATTAATCCGCTGGCTGCGATTTTGCTCTTCCTTAAATCATTTAATGTGGTAATTTCGTGATTAAACCATCCTGCACCAGCTGCACCAGTTATACCGCATACCATACTATGAATATTATGACGAGAATATAGGTTTTCATATAATTTTTGGCCGCCGTGTTGGCGGAACCAAGTCAAATAGGGGACCATATCTGGACCAAATGGTACCGAGCTGAAAAGTTCAAAGGCTGGTGACTTATGGCTCCAAAATCGCGAGCTAGATAAAGCTGTGTCGACAGCCCCTGAGGAGACGGCATCAAATAAATTGTGAGTTGGGATCAAGGCCTCGGGCTCATAGAAATTTATTATGATACTTCCATTACTGATTTTTTTTAGTCGCTTGACTAATATTGGACCGAGGTCACCAGTGATTGGCATGGTGCTAGAAAAAGCGCTTGCAAGACTTAAATTAGCAACATTACCCAGTTGAATATTAGTATTCCTGAGTTTATTTTCAGGGCCTTTTTTGTATTCTGGCGCTGTTTTGGCTGCAATTATTACCCCAATTGCTAAACCTATAACTATACCGCTAATAAAACCGCGCATTTTGCTATTTATAGCCTCTGTAAATCGTAACTACCGGGTTTTTAATTTATTTATTTCAATTTACACTATAACGTTGGAAGCCAGTTTAAATTTTAACTGAATAAAGCATGGCTAAGCGGCTGAAGTGTTGTTGTGAAAAACATATTAAACTCAAAAAGTGATAAGTAAAATTTAAAAAGCCCTGTTGATACAGAAGTCGATGGCATCGATCAGGGCCGCTTTTTCGGGACAGTCCTTAAAAATACCCATTGCATCTCGGGCTATAGCACCATAATGCCGAGCACGTTCAACAGTGTCTTGAAGTGACCGATGTTTGTTTGTTAGTTCGATGGCATATTCAAGATCGCCTTCTTTTTGGTTAAGATCCTCAAGCGTCCGACGCCAGAATACCCGTTCTGTGTCATTACCACGGTGAAATGCTAAAATGACGGGTAGGGTAACTTTACCCTCTCTAAAGTCGTCACCAACAGTCTTGCCAAGATCACTTTGTTTGGCAGAATAATCTAGCATGTCATCAATTAGCTGAAAGGTGATGCCGAGGTTCATTCCGAAAGTCTCAAGCGCGTCTTCTTCGACCTTTGGTCGGTTGGCAACAAGCGCACCAATTCTGCAGGCTGCGGAAAATAGTTGTGCTGTTTTGGCTTGAATGACTTCAAGATATCGTGTCTCTCCAGTCTGAGTATCATTTGTCGTTGTTAATTGAAGGACTTCGCCTTCAGCAATTACCGACGAAGCGTGCGATAAAACTGCTAATACATCAAGGGAGCCATCCGCAACCATTAGTTCAAAGGAGCGTGAGAATAAAAAATCACCAACCAAAACACTGGCCTGGTTACCCCAAACAGCATTAGCTGAGGCTAATCCTCGTCTCAGGGAGCTCTCATCAACTACATCATCATGCAATAATGTAGCGGTATGGATAAACTCAACACAGGCCGCTAGACCCTTGTGGCGTTCGCCTTTGTATCCACACATCCGTGCGGCTGCCAAAGTCATCATGGGCCGGAGACGTTTGCCGCCGGCAGCTACAAGATGGCCCGCTAATTGTGGTATCAAGACAACAGGGCTATCCATTGCATGGACAATCAACGTATTGACGTCTTTTATATCCTCTGCAGTCAGATTGATGAGCGGATCCAAAGAAGGGCTTCTCTCAGAGGTTTGCCTCTCTGGGCCGCTATCGAGATTTACAACAACTCCCAAGTACTTAGTTTCCTTTGACGAAAAATATTGTTATTACTGGTCCCTTCTTAAGGTCGAGCATAGGTGTCTAACTCCCCTTCGGTCAAGACCGAAGAAAGATGAAATCATAGATAACTAAGTCAGGAACGGCTTATTTATTGAGTAAATATGGTGAGACTTTATAATGGTTGAACTTCTCCGAACCAATGACCCAGTTTTAATTTCATGGCTTTCGGCTATACTTGCCGAGGTGGATATCGATACTATTGTCCTTGATGAGTATACAAGCAATATCGGGGGAAGTTCATCTGCTATTAAGCGCCGAGTGATGGTAATTGAAGACGATTTTAAGAGTGCGCGTCTTACTTTTGAAGCTGCTGCCGTGGAATTAAATGGTCAAGTTGGGGCCTATGAATACCCGGAATGATGTTTATCAGTTGCTTGGATCGCGGCTCAATATGCTATCCGCTAAGAGTGGCTATAGAGCGTCAATTGATCCAGTACTATTAGCTGCTTCAGTTCCAGTAAGAACCGGACAACGAGTTCTTGATGTTGGATGTGGTACCGGCGCTGCTGCACTTTGTTTGGTAACTAGAATGTCTGGACTTTATGCAATGGGAATTGATTATCAATTACCGCTCATCATTCTAGCTAATAAGATTGCTAGTTTAAACGGGTTGGTATCTCGCACCCAATTTATTTCTTGTGATTTGTTGGGACCTATTACGTATCCCCAACCCCATAGCTTTGATCATGTGATGGCAAATCCACCTCACCTTAAATTTGGAAGTGGCAATGTATCACTTGATCCGTTGAAAGTTGCGGCAAATGTGGAAGGAAGGGCCAAGCTTAAAGATTGGGTATTATTTTGTTTTAAAAGTGTGGTCAATGGCGGCACGGTAACCTTTGTTCATCGATACGATCGCAAGGATGAATTGATTTCGTTGGTGAAAAATTATGGTTTGGTTACGATTTTACCTCTCTGGCCAAAAATTCTGGGTATTGGAGCTAAACGTGTATTAGTTCAAGTGATTAAGGGCACTAGTGTGGATATTCATGAAAAAGCTGGCATCGTTCTGCATACCGAGAAAAACGTCTACACCCCAGAAGTTCATGAAATATTGCGAGAAGCAAAGGCATTAAAAATATAAGCGTGCTTGCGGCAATGCCTGTCAAAGCCTATTTTATCAGAATGATAAAGAAATATTTGGAGCAATGGCGTATTCCAGGGTTTCGTAATCCAAAACCTGTTGTGGCTGTAGTGCGCTTATCCGGCGTCATAGCAGACCGCTCTGGAGTGGGGCGTTCGGGAATATCTGCAGCCAATTTAGTGTCAGTTTTGGAGAGTGCCTTCAATTTGCCACACCTGAAGGCGGTCGCTTTGTTAATTAATTCACCAGGTGGTTCGCCCGTTCAGTCGTCTTTAATAGGAAAGCGTATCAGAGCATTGGCTAAAGAAAAGGAAATACCCGTGATTGCTTTTGCTGAAGACGTTGCTGCGTCAGGCGGTTATTGGTTAGCTTGTTCAGCAGATGAAATTTATGCAGATGAGTCTTCGGTTATAGGTTCAATTGGTGTTATTTCTGCTGGTTTTGGATTCCAGGGCGCAATTAAAAAATTAGGTGTAGAACGGCGGGTCCACGCGGCGGGGAAAATGAAATCTACACTGGACCCATTTTTACCAGAAAAGCCGGAAGATGTTGACCGGCTGATGAAACTGCAACAGGATGTGTATAAAACTTTTACTAATATGGTGCGTGAGCGTCGTAAGGGCAAACTTAAGGTTGCAGAAAAAGAGCTTTTTACTGGGGCGTTTTGGACTGGGCGGCGCGCTCTAGATCTTGGATTAATTGATGGGTTAGGTGAGCTGACCGAAGTCATGCAAGAACGCTATGGAGATAAGGTTAAATTTCGCCCGATAGAGCAGCGCCAAAGCTGGTTTAAACAAAAACTTGGTATTGGAGCGAATGCAGAAACCTGGACACAGTCGCAGGGAAATATTGCCACCTTTGTGGAGGAAATTTTTTCAGCTATCGAAGAACGAAGCCTCAGGAATAAATTTGGCCTTTAAAAGGTTGACCTAGTTGGCCTTAACCATCTAAAACCTGATTATGTTAGGTTTCAGTTTGCCCAAGTTAATTGTGCTTGGTTTAATCGTCGCGGTTGTATGGTATGGTTTCAAAATTTTTGGAAGTGGCCGACTGGCCTCCAAGTTAAAAGTGCGAGACGAGGATAACCAGAAGGCAACCCCAGAGGCCGTTGATATGGTTCAATGTGGCGTCTGTAACGATTTTGTTGCATTGAAAGGTACAACTTTTTGCGGCAAAGAAGGGTGCCCCCATCCACAATAAATTGGAAGCCTTGACCTAAGGACATTGGGCAAGTATCTAACGCTCGCTTTAGACTATAGCAGTATATCTGGTGGATATTAATATGGGTGACACCCTTGAAAAAGGCTTTTATTTTCAGTCTCTTATCCTAAAACTACAGGAGTATTGGGCCGACTATGGTTGTGTACTTTTGCAGCCTTACGACATGGAGATGGGTGCCGGAACATTTCATCCCGCTACTACACTTAGAGCACTTGGCCCAAAATCATGGAATGCCGCTTATGTTCAACCTTCTCGGCGGCCAACCGATGGTCGATATGGGGAAAATCCTAACCGCTTACAGCATTATTATCAGTTTCAAGTGATCTTAAAACCCAGTCCCGCTAACGTTCAGGAGCTGTACCTTGAAAGTCTTTATTTTCTGGGAGTTGACAAGGAACTCCATGATATTCGCTTCGTTGAGGACGATTGGGAAAGCCCAACCCTCGGTGCTTGGGGTTTAGGTTGGGAGGTATGGTGCGATGGTATGGAGGTTAGTCAGTTTACCTACTTTCAACAAGTTGGCGGTATTGATTGCATCCCGGTAGCTGTTGAACTTACTTATGGTTTGGAACGCCTCGCTATGTACATACAAGAGGTTGAAAACGTATTTGACCTTGATTGGAACGGTGAGGGTATCAAATATGGCGATATTTTTTTGCAAGCAGAAAAAGAGTTTTCTGCTCATAATTTTGATCGCGCAAATGTTGAGATGCTTACTCATGAGTTTGAAGATGCGGAGAAGGAGTGCACTAGTCTGCTCGAGCACAAACTTCCATTGCCGGCTTATGATCAATGTATTAAAGCTTCGCACCGCTTTAATTTACTTGATGCACGCGGTGTTATCTCTGTCACAGAGCGTCAGGCATATATTTCGCGAGTTCGCACTCTCTCTAAGGGGTGCTGTGAGGCTTGGCTTAAAACGCAGGCGTCTGAGTTATGAGACCCAATCATTTAAACGCAATTTTTTTCTATGGAAAACTGGTTTATTTGGTGTTTGACCAACTTTTGTACGTTACTCGTGTTTGTTCTACCTTGGTTACAACAGGGAATAAGAGGGGAAATAAATTTAATTATTTTTCTCTAAGTATTTATGGCTGAATTACTTCTAGAAATTCTTTCGGAAGAAATCCCAGCACGTATGCAGGCACGTGCCGCGGCTGACCTTGAACGCATAGTATCGGACGAATTAAGGGACGCCGGACTAGAATTTAAGCGTTCTAGTAAATTTGTTACACCACGCCGGTTAACACTTGTTATCGACGGACTGCCAAATAAAACACCTGAAATTTCCGAAGAACGTAAGGGTCCGAGAACTAACGCTCCAGCAAAAGCAGTTCAGGGTTTTTTAAACTCTATTGGTTTGTCTATCGAGAATGCTATAAAGCGGGAAACTGAAAAGGGTGAATTTTACTTTGCATTAATTGACAAAAAAGGTGAAAAAACAGCTGAACTATTAAAGCCCTTAATCGAATCTGCACTTCTTTCTTTGTCTTGGCCAAAATCAATGCGCTGGGCTAATCACACTGTTCGTTGGGTTCGTCCAATGCAGGGAATTCTTTGTTTGTTTGATAATAAAATAGTGCCAGTAATGTTTGGCCCTATTAAAGCGGATAAATACACATTGGGTCATCGCTTTTTGACGAGTGCTCTCATAGAGGTGAATAATTTCGCTGATTATAAGAAGTCTTTGGAAATGGGACATGTAATAATTGATCCTGAGAAACGGCGCACGCGCATAAAAGTCGATGCTGCAACTTTGTCTGAGGAAGCAGGATTATTAATGATCGACGACCCATCACTATTGGAAGAAGTGGCGGGCCTGGTAGAGTGGCCAGTGGTTTTAATGGGGTCAATAGATGAAGAGTTTATGGAAGTGCCCCCAGAAGTTCTTAAAACTACCATGCGTAAGAATCAAAAATATTTTGCTCTGAAGACTAAAAATGGTGAACTTGCCTCCAAGTTTATTGTTGTTGCTAACAAACAAACGCCGGATGGTGGTGCTGCAATTGTACGTGGTAATGAACGGGTGCTTCGAGCGCGATTAGCTGATGCTAAGTTTTTCTGGGAGCAAGATCAGCGGCAGACCCTTGCAAGCCGGATACCGAAGCTTAAACAGATCACATTTCATACAAAACTCGGAACATTGGCAGAAAAGGCAAAGAGGGTTGAGGTGTTAGCCCTAAATCTTGCTGTTATCGTCCGTGCTGATAGTGAAATGGTTCGATCAGCATCTAGGTTGGCCAAGGCAGATCTCTCAACTGGCATGGTAAACGAGTTTGCTGATTTGCAGGGTTTAATGGGCCGATATTATGCACTAAATGATGGCGAGCCGAGTGAGGTAGCCAATGCCATAGCCGATCACTATGGACCTCAGGGTCCTTCCGATGTCTGTCCAACCGCTCCAATCTCCGTAACGCTCGCCTTGGCGGATAAAATTGATACTTTGATGGGCTTTTGGGCGATTGATGAAAAGCCGACCGGATCAAAAGACCCTTTTGCCCTTCGTCGTGCAGCTTTAGGTGTTATCCGGCTGGTGATTGAAAATAAATTAAAGGTGCCGCTCCTAAGTATGTTTAAGATTGCGTGGAAAGCGGGTGGATATACGGGAAATAAGAATCAAACTATTAACGATCTCCTTGCGTTTTTCGCGGATAGATTGAAAGTTTATCTGAAGGCTGATGGTATTCGACATGACCTTGTATCAGCAGTATTTGCTATTGGGAACGAAGATGATTTCAACAGATTACTGACCCGGGTAAGAGCTTTGACGAGCTTTATTGATTCTGATGATGGAGTTAATTTGCTTATCGCTTACAAACGTGCGGTAAATATTTTGCGAATCGAAGAAAAAAAAGATAATCAAAGTTATCAAGCCTTACCTAACCCTGATCGACTTGAGCAAGAAGAAGAAAAGAAACTCGAAGCGGCGCTATCTTTTGTTGTTGATGGAATATCGCAGAATCTTGCGGATGAGGCATACTCTAAGGTAATCATCCAACTGGCTGGTCTGCGTGCACCTATCGATATTTTCTTTGATAAAGTTACTGTTAATTGCGAAGACCGGATGCTTCGTGTAAACCGACTAGGTTTGTTGTCACAAATTAGGGATACAATGAACCGAATTGCAGACTTTTCTCAGATAGAAGGGGGAGAGCGTTGACAGAATCGAAATGGGTTTATTCGTTTGGCGGGGGAGCCGCTGAAGGTAAATCGGCAATGCGAAATCTTTTAGGGGGAAAGGGCGCCAATTTAGCTGAAATGTCTAGCCTCGGATTGCCCGTTCCACCAGGATTTACAATCACCACGGAGGTTTGTGCATATTTTGCTTCTCACGATAGTAATTATCCTGCGTCTCTTAGGGCCGAATTAGAAGCGGCCTTGACTAAAGTTGAGGATATCATGGGTCTGAAATTCGGAGATGCTTCCAACCCATTATTGGTTTCAGTCCGTTCTGGAGCTCGAGCGTCAATGCCCGGTATGATGGATACAGTTCTTAACCTTGGCCTTAATGATGAGACAGTTAAAGGCCTTGCGAATGCTAGCGGGGATGAGCGATTTGCCTATGATAGCTACCGTCGCTTTATTCAAATGTATGGTGATGTTGTTCTTGGTGTTGAGCATCATCATTTTGAGGATATTTTGGCTGATCATAAAGACGATAACGGTTTGGCATTTGATACTGATCTTGAGGCCAAGGACTGGAAAGCCATCGTAAATCGATATTCGGATAAGGTGGAATCAGAGCTTGGTAAACCCTTCCCTCAAGATCCAAATGATCAGTTATGGGGTGCAATAAGCGCTGTATTTAAAAGTTGGATGAATAATCGAGCTAGTATTTATCGTAAACTACACGACATCCCTGAATCTTGGGGAACAGCGGTTAATATTCAGTCAATGGTTTTTGGTAATATGGGCGATAGTTCTGCAACTGGCGTTTGCTTTACCCGTAATCCTTCGACTGGGGAAAATGCGTTTTACGGCGAATATCTTGTCAATGCTCAAGGAGAAGATGTGGTAGCGGGTATCCGAACCCCACAGCCTTTGACCATTGCAGAGAAGGAGTTTAACCAAACTGATTTGCCGTCAATGGAAGAAAATATGCCGATTTCATACAAAGAGCTGTGTGATGTGAGGGATAAGCTCGAAAACCATTACAAAGATATGCAGGATATGGAATTCACAGTCCAAGATGGTAAGCTCTGGATGTTACAAACACGGAATGGTAAAAGGACTGGTAAAGCAGCCTTGAAGATAGCCGTTGAGATGTCGAATGATGGTTTAATTAGCCGGGAAGAAGCTGTGAAACGTATTGAGCCCGGTGCATTGGATCAATTATTACATCCAACACTTGATCCCGATGCGGATCGACAAATATTTGGTAAGGGTTTGCCAGCCTCTCCTGGCGCGGCCTGCGGAAAGGTGGCTTTTTCCGCCCAAGACGCTGAATCTATGGTCGCGAAAGGAGAAAAAGTTATCCTCGTTCGAATTGAAACTAGTCCTGAGGATATTGGCGGGATGCATGCAGCCGAGGGTATTTTAACAACTCGTGGTGGAATGACATCACATGCTGCTGTTGTGGCACGTGGTATGGGGCGTCCTTGCGTTTCGGGTGCTGGTCAAATGAATGTGGATTATAAGGCTCGGACATTATCCGGTAGTGGCGTAATTATCCATGGTGGAGATATTATAACTATTGATGGATCCAAAGGTGAAGTATTGCTTGGTGAAGTAAGAACTATTCAACCAGAGCTCACGGGTGATTTTGGTGTTCTTATGAGTTGGGTTGATGAAATACGGCTGTTGAAGGTTAGAGCGAACGCCGAGACGCCTGAAGATGCAAAAACCGCTGTTAAATTCGGCGCAGAAGGTATTGGGCTCAGTCGCACCGAACACATGTTCTTTGATCCTGAACGCATTATTCATATGCGGGAGATGATCCTGGCAGGCGATGAAAAAGGGCGACGTCAAGCTTTAGATAAGTTGCTTCCTTATCAACGTGATGATTTTGTCAATCTTTTTACTATTATGAAAGGCTTGCCAGTAACTATTCGTTTGCTGGATCCCCCTTTACATGAGTTTTTACCAACTAAAGACGATGAAATCGCTGAAGTTGCTGAAGCTGCGGGGATAGATGCTACAACCGTTCGTGCACGCACCGCAGCGCTTCATGAATCAAATCCAATGCTTGGGCTGCGAGGTTGTCGCCTGGGTATTGTTCATCCTGAAATATATGAAATGCAATGTCGTGCAATTTTTGAAGCCTCTGCAAGGGTCTCCAAAGATAGTGGTCAAACGGTTGTGCCGGAAGTAATGATTCCACTAATTGGATCAAAACAGGAATATGATATTTTGCATAATATGGTTCAGCGAATTGCTTCTGAAGTAAGCGAAGAAACAGCTATTAGTTTAGAATATCTAACTGGTACCATGATTGAGCTACCGCGCGCCTGTTTGTTGGCAGATAAAATTGCGGAGAATGCTGAATTTTTTAGTTTCGGAACAAATGATTTGACACAAACAACGTATGGCCTCTCCAGGGATGATAGTGGGTCGTTCTTGGAACATTATCAAGATCAGGGTATTTTTGAATATGATCCATTTGTTTCCATCGATCATGAGGGGGTTGGGGAATTAATTGAAATAGCAACAGAACGTGGTCGTAAAGTTCGGAGTGATATTAAGCTAGGAATATGCGGAGAACATGGTGGAGACCCAGCTTCCGTGACTTTCTGTCATCAAATGGGGCTCGATTACGTAAGTTGCTCTCCTTATCGTGTGCCCATTGCTAAATTAGCTGCTGCACAAGCTGCTTTAAAAGATGAGCAGTTTATTGACGCTTGATAATCAAAAATTAGTTCCTTTAGCAATTAAAAGTAGGCAAATATTTTTGCCGCGCATATCAATCGTAATCCTGATGAATATAACTCAAATTACGAGGGTGACATGAAAAATGCTATTGCGAAAGAAGGGCGGGAATATGATAAATGAGTGATATTTATAGAGGATTTGATCAGGAAGAATTAGATACCCAATATCGTGCCGCTGCAACTGTGCCTAATATGCAGGATTTTGTTGATGACTATGCGTCGTTAAGTGCGACTGCCCGAGATACACTGGATTGTAAAGTTGGTGTTAAATATGGTCCAGGTGATGAAGAAACCCTCGATTTATTCACCGTTTCCACAGTAAAAGATGCGCCGTTATTTGTTTTTATTCATGGCGGTTATTGGAGAATGCTATCTAAAAATGAGTCTAGTTTTATGGCTCCGAATTTAGTTGGGCATGGCATTGCGGTGGCTTCGATTAATTATACTCTTGTTCCTCCTGCAGATATCGACCAAATCGTAGCCGAATGTCGTCGAGCAATAAAATGGCTTTATCAGAATGCAGTAAGTTATGATATTGATCCAAATCGTATTTATGTAGGTGGGTCCTCCGCAGGTGGGCATCTGACAGGAATGATGGTTGCGGGCGGTTGGCAAGAGGAATATGGGTTGCCAACAGATGTGATCAAAGGTGGTGTCCCAATGAGTGGGTTGTTTGACATGGAGCCAATCGTCAAATGTTTTGTTAATGAATGGATGCAGATGTCAACGGTCGATGGTGTACGTAATAGTCCTGTTCGAAATTTGCCAGCAAGGGGATGTCCTTTGATTGTTGCCGTTGGGGGCGATGAAACTGATGAGTTTCGCCGTCAAAGCAAGGATTTTTCTGATCTTTGGAAAAGCCAAGGATGGGCTGCGGATTACCTAGAATGTCAAGGGATCCATCATTTTAACGCGCCGCTAGAGCTCTGCAAATCGGATAGTGAGTTAACCCAAAAACTCCTCGCGATGATTGGTCAATAATGTCTTTAATAATAGTCTAAAAAGACTTAGAGAGCTCTATTTTCTGATGAAAATGACAAATTCGTTGGGGTGCAGCAGATTAATCATACGTACGTTGGCTTTAAGGTTTTTTTGGCAAAAATTCATAAAATGTGCAGGATCGGCATAGTATAGAGTGTTCTCTCTTAATGGAGATTCTATGTTTAGCATGTTAAATCCCATGCTTATTTTTGTCTTTGACCATAGTTGCCCAATGCTTTCTTCTATATATCCAAGCCATTCATCTTCATTCGCTGCCATCTTCATATTATACGTACCTGAAACAAAAGAATAATCGGCGCTCTCGGTAGCTTTATGATTTAGAATAAAGAGCGCACGAGGATCACTAATTTTTATTTTAGCAGCTTTAATCATTGATTTGCTAATGTCGTAGCCGAAATATGTGCCATTATTGAACTGCGGTAGTTTTCTGAACGTATCAAACATTGCGCCATAGCCGCAGCCAAGATCATTAATGGTGACATTATCGCGGTTAGTGTCGTAGGCAAGTAAGCCGGTAAATATATCAAAACGGCGCTGTTGGCGTTTTTCATCTCTCCATGCGGCCGCGCGATGAATTGGTCCATATTTATTGATTGACCATTCGTAGTTATGAGCCACGGGTTTTAATAATCGTGGTATTTCTATCGTCTCAATTGTATCTTGATTTGAATAGTTCGACACTAGAAATTTACCCAATCTGTTTTCTGGAGGGTTATAGTAGTTTTGCCGGCGATGAACTGTTCTGTATTGTCTAGTGCTTCTAGTCGCAATAGGGCCAATGCTGATGACCCTGCTACGGAGCGAAGCTCCCCAACTCTTTTAGCACCTTGTAGAATTTCTGTTCCGCTGGCTGGGGGATTGCCTTCAAATTTTACCGGAATGAGGCGTTTTTTTACGAGCCCTCGATGTTTCGTCCGTGCAGTTAATTCTTGGCCGACGTAACATCCCTTATCGAAATCCACACCGTTTAGTTCTTCAAAGCCACCTTCTAATAAGATGGATTTATCAACTAGTAGATCACGGCTTCCATCAGGCAGACCGAGAGTAATGCGGAGTGTATCATATTCTTCAAATGTCGAAGACGTAAGGTCAAAATTCAAGTCTGAAAATTCTAAAGAATTTTCTGGAAGTATTGCGCGTGCCCCAATACTATTTAAACGCGGATCGGTAAAAAGGATACCGCCTAGCCATTGCATTGCGGAGCCTTCTAAAGAGTTAACGGTTAAATTATCATAGACATAATCCCCAAAAAGAGCAGTAACTGTCATGTTTTCAACTATTTCTAGCTCAATATTAGAACGTAATTTAAATATTTTGAGGCGCTTGAAAAGGTCGTCAATCCGGCTTGCCTCGCAATCTAAATAAAAACTGTTTTTGAATTCTGATATAAAGAAGTCGTGTAAGTACTTGCCTTGGGGCGTTAATAGCGCAGCATAAATTACATAACTTTCTGATACACGCATCATGTCATTTGATACTAAGCCTTGCAGAAAAACTCTCGCTTCTGCACCAGAAATTCTAAGAACCTGCCGATCGAGCAAGTGAAGGGATTTTACGGTTTTCATCCGTTGAATATAGCCGACTTGCGCTGGAGGGCAACGGATCTTTATACCTAACACTCATTGTAAGCACAGTTCCCATATAACACCCCGCCAATATTTGCTATAACCCTTTGAAAAAACTATAAACTGAATCAATGAATATCACCATGATTGACGATTCATATGCTTTTGATGGAGCAACTCCGGGCTTGCGTGCTTTAGGTGGTGCCGAGAAGGCTCTTGCACACCTTTCAAGTGCATTAGCCTTGAGAGGCCATAGTGTTACTGTAATAAACCGGTGCGAGTACCAATCTAGCGTTGACGGTGTACTTTGGGTACCATTCAACATGCCGCGACCGCCTGAAAGCGATGTCATTATTGCTTTCAGAAAACCCGAATTACTAACTGAATTTGAACATGATTATTCTTATTCTGTTCTCTGGCTATGGGGAAATCCAGAAATATTAAATCAGCCAGTGAACCAAAAAATACTTGAACGTTATAATCCAGCGATCGTATTTTCAAGTAATAATCAGCGCAGTAGTTGGAATTCATGGCGTGATTTTAAGGAGGTGACAATATTACCGGGCGTAGCTGCTAGTTATATTGAATCTATTTTACCTGAGAACGTTCCTCCACCGGTCGCAATCGTAACTACGCACCCGCTACATGGATTAAAGAATATCTTGCAACTATGGCAAAAATTTATTCACCCTGAAGTTAAGTTGGCTGAGTTGCATATATACTCTGCGAGCTTGTATAGTGGTAATGTCGACCATAAACTTCGAAAAATCTACGAAGAAGTTACTGCTGCGCGGGTAAAGAATGTAATTGTAAAGCAACCCGTTTCTGATAAGGATATGGCTGAAGCATACTGTCAGGCACGGTTGCATCTATACCCGGTTATTACGACCGAGTATTATGGCTCAACACTCGCCGAGTCGCAGGCTTGCGGCACTCCTGCGATAATTTATAAGGGAAATGCAGATCCAAGTTTTGCACAAGAACGGATTAGTGAAGGTCAGACGGGATATATTGCACCGGATGACAATGCCTTTGGCAATTTGGCGGTTCAGTTATTGTCTGAGGATCCCGTTATGTATCGAAGCTTATCACGGGACGCAAAAATGTTGAAAGCTTCGAGGGGTTGGCAAAATGTTGCAATTGAATTTGAAGCTTTATGGAAATAAGAAAAGCATAAATTTTTTAATATGAATATCTTATTTGTTACATCTACACGTATTGGCGACGCTATCCTATCTACTGGATTATTGGAATATTTGCGAGCTGAAAACGCTGAAATTAATGTTACTATTGCATGTGGGCCTGCCGCCGCGCCATTGTTCGATGAATTTCCTGGATTAAAACAGATCATTGTTTTGGATAAAATGATATTATCTTTACATTGGCTGCGTCTTTGGTTTCTAACAATTGGAACTCATTGGGATATAGTAGTTGATCTTAGAAATGCGCCAGTAACTCTTATGTTAAGGTGCCGTAAAAGATACACATTGCCGCGAGGCGGGAATAATAACCGTCGCGTTGAGCAGATCGCTGGTGTGTTAAATTTAACGGAAGTAGTAGCACCAAAGCTTTGGACTAACGAATATTATGATAATTTAGCAAAGGAGCTATTACCAAGGGGCAAAAAAATCCTAGCAGTCGGTCCAACGGCAAACTGGCAGGCAAAAACTTGGCGTCAAGAAAACTTTGCTGAGCTCATAGAGCGTCTTACCAG
>Ga0209403_10001710_pt1 | contig 27820 bp, 24 predicted proteins | sample ArcticOcean_MG_C_8_FD_187440 | JGI IMG/M metagenome (GOLD analysis project Ga0209403, IMG submission 187440) | Marine microbial communities from western Arctic Ocean - ArcticOcean_MG_CB11_86 (SPAdes) (version 2) | ecosystem: Environmental > Aquatic > Marine > Oceanic | place: Arctic Ocean... | reverse complement strand
CGACCGTGGTTGTCGATCATGATCTGAACGTCGGGGCCCAGATAATCCCGCATCTCTTTGATCTTCTCGTGAAGATCGTCAACGACATCTTTTTCGTGGAACTCCGGCTTGCTCAGATCCCATCCGCCAGTTTTGAACGCGGAGAACCCTTGATCGACAGCGTCCCAGCCGCCTCGAAGATCGCCAGCGTGCGTGTACGCTCGAACTCGATCTCGAACCGCACCACCGAGCATTTTGTACACGGGAAGGTTGTATATCTTGCCGGTGACATCCCAAAGAGCGATATCGATCGCAGCCATCGCCGAGCCCATAACTACTCCACCGCGCCAGAAACAGTGGCGGTACATGATCTGCCAATTGCGCTCGATCTCGGTCGGGTCTCGACCAATCAATCCTTCAGAAAGAATCTTGATTCCTGATTCGACAGCTTGTTCGTGTCGTTCGAGAGTGCCTTCACCCCATCCGTGAACACCTTCGTCAGTTTCAACTTTGCAGAAAACCCAATTACGGATTCCGCCCTTAACTAGGAACGTTTTAATATCGGTTATTTTCATCGTTTTTAGGGGGAGGTCTCGATCGTTGCTGGTGTCGGATAGTCGCTCGTTCGGTCGTCGCTGCGCGTTGAACTTGTAATTCGTAACGTTCTAAAGAACAGGTTCAGCGAATTGGAATAAGCGAGATTGTATGCCTAAGGAACCACGCAGGTGAAGCCTAGAGGTCTTTTATCTTCGGATAGATGGCGAGTGTAAGAGCTACGACTCCGAAACACCCTGCCGAAAGCAGCATGTAGCCTGCGCTGACACCGTATTGATCGGCAACGAATCCCGCTGCGATTCCCGCAGCAGGTGAAAGGGCGGTATCGAGAAGAGTTGCAGAGATTATTCGTCCACGCAGTCGATCCGGTGCAATTTCCATCAACGTGGCGCTGTTACCCGCTCTGAACAGCGTCTGCGAAGCGCCGATCCAGATAATTAGCGGGAACGCCATCCACAGATACGAAGCACCAGCGAATCCGAGCAATGCTAGACCATACGACCCTGCGGAAAACAGCATCAGTTTGCCTTTGTATGACACGTCATTTCGAGAAGCAATAAATAGACCGCCGGCAAGACCACCGATCGCCCCCACAGACGTCAGAACACCCATTAATCCGATGCCATATCCGTACTGTTCTTCGACCAATTGGGGAAGCAATACTTGATGCGAGAACCCGATCGCCAGCGGGCCAAGGCCTAATAGAACGAGCGCCAAAATCGCTCGGTGCTGACCGATGAACACGAATCCTTCGATCAGCTGTTGAACCGGATTTCCTCGCCCATCCTTAACTGCGATGTGAGGAATTTCGATTTTGGTGGTCAGTATGATCACGAGCACAAACGCACCAGCCGCCCATACGTAAGCCCAACCAACGTCGGTAACGGCGATCAATAGTGCGATCAACGCCGGACCGATGAGCCTAGTGCTGTTGATCGCAATCGAATTCAACGACATGGCATTCATCATGTTTTTCTTGTCGACCAGATTAGGAATGATCGAAGTTCGCACCGGCTGGTTCATCGCCATTCCGGCACCAAGCCCAAACGCCAATACATACACGTGCCAAAGCTCGATAACACCAGCTAGCAGTAAAACAGCCATCACGATGTGCATCAGCAGCGTCCATACCTGGATGATCATCAACAGCTTGCGACGGTCGAACCGATCAGCGGCTACTCCGCCAATAAGCCCGAGAATGAGCATTGGTACGGCTCTTGCTACAAGAACTGACGCAACGGAAGTTGATGAACCCGTGAGATCCCATACGAGCCAACTGCGAGCGACCATATCGGCGTGCATCGCGGTTGCCGATAAAAGTTGACCAAACCAAAGGAATCGGAAGTTGCGATTGCTCAGTGACCGGAAGGCAACTGCGAGTGTGTCGGGCAACATCCGTGAAATCGCTCCACGGTCACCAATCGCCTCTAGTGGGCTGCTCGACGATTCTGATGGTTGTTCGGTTGCCTTATCTTTACTCAATACGGCAGCAGTATATGCCAGCACCCTGCAGACGGTTGATCTACTCGAAATCAATCGGCGAATGAATCGCCTGCCAACTCTCAAGTTCGAGTACCCGAACCCTAGAAAGTTCTATTCCAAGAGCACCCCCAGTATCGGTAGGAGTCGCCGACGCACCGTTGAGTAGCCCAAGACGATGCTCCATCACGCCTTTGTGTTCTAACGGCAATGTTGCAATTGCGTCTATCGCAAATTTCTTCGCAACGTGACCAGGAATTGATCGTGAATGGCCGTCTGCCGCCCTGAACAATCTATCCATCATCTTGGTACGGCCCATACCCATCAAGCGCCTAAACGAAAGTTCAGATAATCGGTGGTTGTCGGAACCCAACTGCGATGCATCATCCAGAGCCACACCTTCCAGACAAAGCCAACCTTCACGGGAGCCACCTACCCTCAGGCCGTGAATAGCCAGTCGCCACGATACCTCGTGACTTGAAACCAGAAGTTCACGAAGCATTTGAATCGCTTTGAGTGAACCAATTTTCCCTAACTCTCTTGCAGCCATAATCTGCTTGGCGGGATCTCGACTCGAAAGCATCGTTCTCAGCTTTGCCAATCGCTCTTCACCCGAACCACTCAACTCATCAGCGACGCGTCTTAGATGGGCGCCTTCAGTCTCACTGTCGGTCTTGCTTAAACGTGTGATTCCCGAAGTCTCGGCTGTCGGAACAATCACCGTTTCCTGCTGAGAAATTTCAGATTTTTGCTGTGAGTCTGTCATAGTGCAGCGGGAATTCTACATGTGCAGTTCCCAATAACACTCCTCACGCGCAGCATCACCCAGTGTCCATTCAGAGAAACACGAAACCCCGGCTGAGCGTTAACACCAATACGATCAGGTACTTGCCTGCTGCACCATTCCTGGATCAACAGAATAAATTAGACGCATCAACTGATGGCGACCCCGAATCATCGGGACTCGAATCCAGCGAAGCACTTCGAAATAGATACGGATACAACGATAATGGGCGAGCTGAATCCCGACATCGTTGTTATGGATGTTCAGATGGGCGACATGAGCGGTGTCGAATCAACTCGACGAATCCTCTCCCGACACCCTCATGCCAACGTGGTGCTAACCAGCATGGGTTCAGATTCTGAGTAACCAACTCTTGCGCAAGAGGATTTGTACCAAAGAGAAACCTCAACGTTTCGATGCTCCGAATTTCTCGGAACTTATTCTTTGCCCATCGCCGGTCAATATATCCGACAAGTCATACGTAAATAACCAGCGCGCGTACTAACCCACACGCTCCGTGCTTACTGGGTAGCTGCTCTCTTTCGTTATTCAGCAATAAGCTAATCGCACGCGAGCACAAATTAACGTAGCGAAGCATGCCGAAGCAACCGTTACCAAAGTTTCATGGGATTACGACGAAATCGATAATCAGCTAGTTATGACTGTGTCCGACGACGGTAAGGGATTTGATGCCTATGCCATGAGCGCGACTCTAGAAATAGATTCTGCGCCTTGCGTTGGAACAAACCTCAAATTAACTATCCTGTTCAAAGTTACACAAACATCGGCAGCTTTGGCCGGCATCCAACTAAAAGAAACTCCTAACGCAATTGGCGTAACCGGCGAACAGGCCGCTGCAGCCTAGCCTGTGGCGAACCCTAATGGCCTACGCGCATAATCCGTCAGCGTCGGTTAAACCATCGGCTATTCAAGTGCCACTCGAACGTTCGTAGTATCAAATTAGATCAAGCGAACAGGCCTCTCCAGCGCGATAAGAGCAGCACATGTACCGAGTACCTCTAATCGATGACCAATCGATTTTCCGTGACACTCTCCGCGCAATGTTCGATAAAGCCGGTGGATTCACAGTCGTCGCTGGACGAGAAGATGGAGCCGACACCACAGGTGTCGTATCAGGAACTTCTTCCTGACGCCGTAATCATGGACATACAGATGCCCCATATGAACGGATTCGAAGCTGTAAGCACCAATTTTAGACGTTGATCCACTCGCAGTCGTTGTGCTGACTTCAATGAAGCAGGACGACGGGTACGAGAGCCTCGCTCAAGAAGCAGGAGCCGCAGCGTTCTACCCGAAACGCCACCTCGAAGTCGAAGTCGTACGTTCACCTATCCAGAAGCGTCACCGGCAGGTTATGGCAACTTGGCTTTAGGCTTTCCACGTCGCTGAGCGAGTGCTGAGCCAATTACGACCAGAACAGCGCCAATGTACAGCTCGCCTCCTATCGATTCGCCAAGAATCCACCAACTAAATAGCACGCCGAATATCGGCTGGCTAAGTGATAAGACGGTTACTCGAGATGGCAAATAGCGCTTCAGCAGCCACGTTTGACCAATGAAGCCCAACCCGGCGATCAACACACCCGTGTAGAGCAGCGCAACAACGAGCCTCGTCGTCACAGTGAACGCTTCATCACCTTCGAATATCAAACTAGCAATCACGAACGTGGTAATTCCGAACACGCTCTGAGCCATCAACAATTTGTGCTGCGCTATTCCTTGTCCCAATTGCGACAGAAACACCTGCCGACCACCTAATAACATCGCTGAAACGAGCAGCAGCAAGTCTCCTATGAGGAATTCTGAACTCGAATCGGCGATTCCTTTGTAGAAAACAGCAACTACACCCGAATATGCGATCAAAGTGCCAAACGTCCTCGAACGCGACATTCGGTCGCCGGGTATAAAGAAGTGCGCAAACACACCCGTCCAAAGCGGGAATGTCGTAGTCACAACCACTGCGTGCCCAGCAGTCGTGTAATCCTGCCCCACGTTCATAAACGCAAGTTGAACGGTGAACAACACGCCCAAAAGACCAAGCGGCATCCATTCGTGTCGAAGAATCCTGAACGACTGCTTGGTGGCGATTGCGTAGATCAACACCACGATCGCTCCAAGAATGAATCTCAGATACCCGAGTCGTAGAGGACCCGCTTCTGCCAATCCAGCCTTGTTAGCAACCGGGTTGCCCGCCCACATCGTGGAAAGCGTAAGTGCGAATACTCCGGCTTTGGCCGAAAGTGGACGGCGTTCGTCCGTCAACGGCAAACTAGTTTTTGTTTCCGAACTCTCAGTAGAAGATGATTTCATCGGTGGTTAATTAGAACCCACCGCTTGAGCCGTCAGATCAACTACACCCGCAACGTCTTCGCACCATCTCGTCACAACCACCAGATCCTTCTCAGGATCGACTACCACACAGTTGCCACCAGCGCCCGAGGCCGCAAACGTAGCTTCAGAAGCGTGCTTACCGTAGCGAACGTGACCCGTATTGAGCCACCACATGTATCCATACTGATCGTTTTGATCACACGGCACGGTCATCATGTCGATCCACTTCTCAGAAATAATCTTTTTGTCCCCCCAGCGACCACGGTTCAGGTAAAGCATGCCGAAACGAGCGTGATCGAGAGTGTCGACCCATAAGCCCCCGCCCCAGTGAGCGCCGCCTGAAACTGACTCGGTCACTAATCCATCGAGATTCACCACTGAATGATCGTCATACCCGTGCCATTCCCAAGTTCCAGACGAACCTATCGGGTTCATAACCTCACGAGTAAGCACGTCGGGAAGTGGCTCTCCCAAAACTGCCAATAACGCCAACGCAGTTCGATTCACACGAACGTCGTTGTATTCCCAGTGCCCACCGGGAGCCTGCCTCGTACGTCGAGTGAAGTCGCCAGATACGCCCATGCCCTCAGGATCAAGATTGCGATTCCAATCGACGATGTCGGGCTTGGTGTAGAGCGTGCCTTCCCATTCGGAGGTCTGCTGAAGGAGGTGCTCCCACGTTATTCCGCGGTTCTGGTCAGTATCGAAGCCGTCCACAGCCTCGCCAGAATTTACCATCGTGATCGATTTACCAGATTCGTAGTCGATTACGGCGCTAGACGTGCTTTTGATCATGCCCTTGTCGTACGCCACACCGGCCAAAGTCGCTACGTAACTCTTCGTTGCACTGAAAGTAAGATCGACTCGTTCGATATCGCCCCACTCAGCAACGATGTAGCCGTCTTTAATTACAACGCCAGCCGGACCGCCACGATCCTTATACGGACCAAGCTTTGCCGCCCATTCAGTAGCGTCGTCACCAACTCCACCCTTGCTGGGGTCCATCGGCCATTTGATCTCGTTATCTTTGGCGAATTGAACTGCTTCATCGAGCTTCGACTGGTCAACGCCCAACGACGATGCGTCCCGACGTTCCCACCCACCCTTAGGCGGAAGGTATAAGTCTGTGGTCATATCTGTTTGAACCTAGTCCTCTAGTCGTTTCAAGTACTGACCGAGCCAGTCGTACTCGACGAAATCTACGTATTCGTTCATCAAAGCCTTCGTGATAGGGCCAGCAGCTGTGCCATCACCAATTTGACGACCTTGGAACGAGCGTACTCCGCAGATGCAGAGCGAAGTCGAAGTTAGGAAGATTTCATCAGCTGTCATCGCATCGAACATGTCGATGTCTTTGGTCACAACCGGAATATCGAGACGTTCTGCCATTTCGATTGCGGTTTCACGTGAGATTCCACCGAGAACGTACTGCTCTTGCGGGGTATAGATCACACCGTCTTTTATCGTGAAGACGTTCGATCCAATACCTTCTGTTAGGAACCCTCGGGTATCGAGCAGAATCGCCCATGATTCGGGATCCTGCGCCTTGGCTTCCATATCGGCCATGATCAAGTTTAGATAGTTGTGCGACTTTGCTCTCGGGCTGAGTGATTCAGGGGGAGTTCGACGAACAGAAGGCACAAGAACATCGATTCCGTCCTTATACAGTCGTGCTCTCGGCTTCAGAGGAAGCGGTGCGCACTCGATAATCACGTTAGGGCCGCCTGCAGTCTCCCACATGTCGCCACCAACGAGATCGACTCCGCGTGAAATACGCTGTCCAACCCAGAAATCCTCATCGGGTCCCAGCAAGTGCAGATTGGCTGCCAAAACCTCACGGGTTTTAGCGACCATCTCAGCTTCAGTCATGCCAGGGTCGATATCGACGTACTTGAGCGAGTTGTAAAACCGGCTGATGTGGGTTTCGAGCTTGAAAATCTTGTGACCAAACGTTCGAGTCATGTCGAACACGGCATCGCCGTATTTGAAGCCTCTGTCCCTGAAAGGGACTTTTACCTCTGACTCAGGGATGATTTCGCCATTGAAGTAGGCGACTCGTTCGCGTTCTCGTGCACTGGTCATCGTTTTAACATCCTATTTTTCGAAATCCACATGAGAGGTTCGACCTCAGGACGTTCACCGGTTTTTCAGAACAATTCTATGCTCTGGCACGGACGCCTCATGCCCAAAACCTTCGGGATGAACGATGCTACGCCTCATGCATGAATACGTATAGTTCCACACTGTATATATGTATGTGTGGGCAGTTTTAGGTTCAGTATTGAACTTATCGCTCCTACAAGGCGTTTTTTTGAGGAACTACCCGAAAAACTGCTATGCCCATCATCGATGTATCCCAAAAGTCCTATCGCTCTCTCGTGAAAGCGGCCCACAAACTCAGGATGAGTATCGATAGGTTTATCCAGCAACCGTTTGAGAGCATCGCTTCGGAAGTTGAAATCGATAAAGAGTCTGTGTTGATTCAGTTCAGCGCCTCACCACGTAGAGATAGTGCCGAAAATCAAGCTCCACATCGCCACAGAGCCATTCCGTCCTCTTCAATAGAATTCACCCGCACATACTGTTAGGCAACCTGTGGAAGCGGATAGAAGAGAGAGCAGGTCATTCGATATCGACCAAGCGAGGTCAAGATTTCACATACAAAATTGAATCTGAATATCTAATGGTCATCGAGAGCGGTGTGCGAATACCGGAAAGCCAGTTCAATTTAATAATTAGCCGAAGCGTATGTTCTCAATCTACAGGTATAAGAAAAACTTCCCAGTCCCAGAAATCAACGAAAAATCATGATTCAGTGCAATTAGTCGAACCGAAAGCTAGTCGACAAATTCGTACATACGATATGACCAAGCATCTTTAACAGCATTGTCGAGAGACTTTCTGCCCGGCTGGTCGACAGATATTCGATTAGGCAAAGCCCTGTCACCTAGACCATTAGGCAACTTGATCCGTTTCAAAAATTGACCAAGCACGACTCGATCACCGCCCATTACTAAGTACTCCAAATGCCCTGTGTAATCTCGAAATCTAGCACTGGCAACTTCGCCAGCCTGATCGAACAGCTCTCGAATCCACTTCTCACGACCACGCCTGAATCGATTCGACGATTGGCCACCTTTTTTATGCTGGTTTTTCACGTACCGGCTGCCAGTTTTAGTAATCACCAGCTCCCCATCTTCAGCGATAGCGATTGCCCAGTTACCAAGTCGAAGTAAAATGATCGCAATCGCATGGTGATTAACCATGTGTTGACGAACCGTGTCGAACGAGTTGGATTCGCTTGAATCACTGATTGGAAATGGTGGCAACAGAGCTAATCGAGGTCGAATTCCCGCTAGCGAATCGACAACACTAATCAATATGACGCCGTTATCAGAACTCTGCGCTGATTTAGGGAGGCTGACCCAATTCTCATTTAGCGAATAGCCCCCCGGAAACATCTCCACCACAAACTCAGCGCCCGGTTCGGTCTCAAAATCGATCAATCGTTCCGCCAAAACAGAACGATGAATCAGATTTGGACCAACGACGGAACGAGCGGGTGGAACGGGAGTCACGCCTGTGAACTTTCAGTGTGGGAGTAGTCAGATTCAGCTTATACGTAGCCCGGTGCTGATTTCATCATCCTAATCGGAACGCATTCGGAGAGGAGCTTCGATCGTCTCAACATACCGACCGTAGCGACAGCGGATTGGCGGGACAAGTCGAACGACATCAACACAACTCGCCCACAGCGACAGATCCGGTCAGCAATCGTTAACCCTGCTTACTCCGTCCACTGCTTTCCGCGCATGGCGATAGCCACAGGATCAACGCGTGCACCGAGGCCTGGTCCATCAGGTAGTTCCAGATGACCGTTTTTAACGATCTCGAATGGCTCCATCACTTCGTGACGCCAATCGGCTTCGTAAACAGCATGCTCGAGAGGGATTGTGGCACCGAAAGCTGCCGTTGCGTGAGCAGACGCCAGTAACGACAGCGGACCCGACGGGCAGTGCATCGAAACCGAACCTGCCCAACGGGGTTCAAGCTCTCGTCCGATCAAGTAGGCCTCAACAGGCCCACCACAGAACTTCACATCGGGCATCACAACATCGAGAACGTCGTCTTCCATGAGTTTCTTGAACAGATCAACGCCATAGCCCATTTCGGCTCCAGCCATGGTCATTTCAGCTTTGTCACGAATAATTTGTAAATTATAAGCATCGGTGATGGGATCGACCGGTTCTTCAAACCAACCGACTCCTGCGTCTCGAAGTTCAGGTTCGAGTGCGAGTGCCGATTCAAGATCAAATCTTGAGTGACAGTCAACCAATAGCGTTCGATCAGGACCAATTACATCTTTCGCTGCTCGAATACGGTCTAGGCCCAATTCAGCTTCACGTGGAAGTCCTGATTTACTGAACGGCGCCCGACATTCATCGAAAGGTGCGCACTTGGCAGTCGTAAACCCGTCCTCCATCGCCCGTTGTGCCATTTCGGCAAAGCCGTCTGCTGATCGATCCATTGGACCATCAAAGGTCGGCTTCAACGCTCGGTTGATGTTCGAGTAAAGCCGAACTTTGCGATCAGCCTTGCCTTCATGGCCGTATAACTCACGTAGGTAATCGACCAGTGGCAGCTGGAGTACACGTGCCAGCGCATCGGCGATTGCACATCGAAGTCCGCTAATAGCGGTTGCCAATGCAACATCAGTCTCGAGCTGTTCGATTGTCAGGTTGTTCAGCTTGATGACGTCTGAGTCATCGGTGAGTTTTTCACCGCGAAGATTATTAGCCAGCCTCGCGACAATGGGCGCGATCGGATCACCAACCTGTGTATCTGTGATTTCACCCTGCCCAACAATGCCATTGCTATCACTAAGAGCAAAATGCACCCACGTCGTCTCAGGTCGGACTTCAATAGAATTAAAACTCAAACCCGTAGGCGTGAACCATTCACCTGCTATTGGCAATTTATGTTTTCTCCGTGATTCCGTACTTATTCCTGAGGAGCGAACGCATCATCTTCGCTTTAATTTTTCGTTGTCATCCTGATACCCCTCGACGGGGCCCAGGATGATTGTCAGCAAGTGTTGGCTAGATTATTGAACTAGCTAATTACGCCCGATTTGGATTCACTCGGTATTTGGCGTATTTGTCGTCGTTGATGAACTCGTCGATAACTATCTTTTCGCCATCATGATCGTTCGAGATGTTCGCAGCAAGTACTGCCGCAAGCGAGTTGATCGAAGAATTGAACGAGTTCAAGCGATTTTCAGGCTTGCTCTCGGTGATAGAAGTCGCAAACGCCTGCCCGATAGCGCGTGTGCTCTCTTTGCCCATAGCTGTGGTGTGCGGACCTGCCGAAATCACTTTGCGGACCTGATCGATTGTTGGGTTATGAGCAGGAGGCCAGTCGCCATCGAACGTGTAGTCGACAAAATCGTCTTCGAGCTTGATCGTTCCGTGAGTGTGAATAATCACATCGAATCGACCGTTGTAGTACGAACGAGCCGGCTTCGTGAAGATGATGTTTGCCACGCCACCTTTTTTCATGCCGTAAGTCACGGTGTAGGCAATCGGATTATCGCCCTCGGTTTCGTGAAGCTCAGCAGGACGGTCGGTGTAGGTTGCTCGAACCCAGTCAACATCGTCGCTCGTCCAGTACCGCATGATGTCGGTCTGGTGAATACCCGCTTCAACCACGGATGTACCCGACCATGCTTTGTTGGCAGTCCAAACTCGGTTTGCTGGGCCACCCTGCTCTTCAGTTCGAGTGTGCTTTACGCCGTGACCCTCGACCGCGCCTTCGGCAATCATGGTCATGGCAGCAACCCACTTGTCGCTGAGGTAGTTGTGGATATCGGTGTAGCCACGATCGTGCCGCATCTGGAAACCGACAGTGCTTGGCACGCCAGCCTTGGTGATTGCGGCGTCCTGAGAAATGATGTCGTCCAAGAAGAGCGACTGAGGCTTTTCAGCCAAGATAGCGATTCCGCGCTCTGCGGCTCGTTCGATTTCACCCTTGTGCTGGTTTGGCGGAATGACGAACCAGATAGCGTCGACCAAGCCCGATTCGATCATGCCATCGGCACTATCGAACATCTTGATTCCGGCTGAAGAGTAGCCCTCAACAAATTTGTTAATCTTGCTGTCTTCAAGGTTCTCTGGGTAGGGATCAGCGAGAGCCGTGATCTGCACCATCTCGTCGGCCTGCATGCCTACCAATCCCTGAACGTGCTGAAGCCCACGCTGTCCAACACCAACTAATCCAACGCGTAGGGGGCCTGCCATGAGTAAATTTCCTTGTAACCAAAATAAAAAGCAGCCGGTATGCCAACTCGCACATGAAATCTTCAAACCAGCAGTGTAAATCGCTCGAAAATCTTACACCTGAGAGCGGTCATTCGGTTGGCACTGCTGCATCTACTCACCTATTGCCGAATGTCGCTCATAGGTGTTCAATGCCCCGAGTCGCTCCTAGCCTGAGAACATACCCCCATGAAAGTCACAGCAGTAACAACCCTGCCCGTCGATCGATTCAACTACGTAAAAGTTGAAACCGACGAAGGCATCACCGGAGTCGGCGAGCTTCACCCGGCATCTGGAACCGGCGGTACGCCATTCGTTCCAAGGGCAGCCGTAGAATATTGCGCCGAGTATCTATTCGGCAAAGACCCTTCGCACATCGAACGACACTGGCAACACATGTTTAGGCGCCAACTGTTCAGGGGCGGTTCCGACATGATGGCGGCTATTGGCGCCATCGACATTGCGCTGTGGGACATCAAGGGCAAAGCCCTCAACAAGCCGGTTTACGAACTTCTTGGCGGGCCTGTTCGAGAAAAAGTTCGCCTGTATACCCATCTTGGCGGCAACACACCTGAGGCACTTGCCGACGAAACAGCAGCACGGGTCGAAGAGGGATTTACTGCGCTGCGGGTCTATCCGTTCGGCGATTTCGGCAACTCCGATTTCGAAGAAGGACTCGGACTCGAAAATATGAGTTTTACGGGCATGCAGAACAACGCCGTTGAGCGCATCGCAGCCGTTCGAGAAGCGGCAGGACCTGACACAGACATTATGATCGACGTTGTGAACCGCCTAACGCCCGCAGAGGCGATCGGACTCGGCAGGGCGCTCGAACCGTTCAACCTGTATTTCTACGAAGATCCTATCGAGCCGGAAAATATGGATCAGTGGGGCTGGGTCGCTCAGCAGCAGCCGATTCCATTAGCGATGGGCGAGCGTCTGTACACGATCTACCAGTTTCGAGATTTGATGAAACATCAGGGTGCGGCGTTCGTCAGGCCCGATCTTTCACTGGCTGGCGGAATAACCAATGTGAAGAAAATCGCGTCGATGGCAGAAGCAGCCTACGTTGGCGTAGTTCCGCACAACCCGCTCAGCTGTGTTCTTACGGCCGCTTGCGTGCAGATCGATGCCGCAGTACACAACATTTCAGTTCAGGAATACCCGTACGACGACGACCATGGCATCAAGGCCGAACTCGTAAAAGAGCCTCTCAAACGAGTAGGCGGCTACCTAGAAGTGCCAACCAAGCCCGGCATCGGCATCGAGCTAAATGAAGAGGCCTTCAAACACTACCCACCAGTGCCGTACGACAGGCCAGCTTTGATCAACCCAGATGGATCACTGCGTGAGTATTAGCCCCTTATGACTCGACGCCGCCTGTAGGCCCAGCCGCCTAGCGTTAACAATGCGCCGATCGTTAGCAGGCTTGCGACCATTGCTCCTTCAAGGCCGAATATGGTGCTGACTGCTGCTCCGCCGAGGACGATCGCGACCACCAGTTCTACCCCGCAAATCAAGCCGGTAATCATGGTCAGGTATTTGGTGCTCTTCGCGAGCGGCCTGCACTTGCGCCCGTGGCGGGATCGTTGCATCCGCAAGCGCTAATCGCCTCAAGCTGCGAAATCATTTTTGTATCCGAATCTCGAGTTGCAGTCATCTCGACAATCTTGTCGGCGAAGAGTTCATGCCAATCGCCCGAATCATCATCCAAGATAGATTGAATCTCCTTTAGCGAGAGTCCAACTGACTTACATTACTGGATGAACGACACTCTTTGGATCGATTCTTGATCCAAGTGGCGATTTCCACCTATACGGGCGACATTCGGAGTCAAGCCAAGTTCGTCGTAGTACCTAAGTGTTGAAACTGTCACGCCGGCCAATTTTGCCACTTCGCCGATTGTCAGCAATTTTTCTAACACCATTAGTTATTACCTTCAGAAAACAGCGAATGAATCGCTCGAACCATGTAGATTTTCTCAGAAGTGATCAGAAAACCTAACTCGTCATCCGGCTTCGTGATCTCAAACAGTACTGATGGACAACACTCGGCTTCAGCAACAGCAAAATCTCTAACGATCTGAGAAATCTAGCGAGGGACTTTCGCTGATATACCGTTCTTGAGTCGACCGTCAGCTTCAGCGGGTGATAATTTGCACTCAATCGGAATATTTATGGTGTCCATTCCAATACCCTATGTGGGTGACAATTCGCATTACCTCCCTCACAATCGCTCGCTGAATCGCTCAATCGTTCGATGTGAATGTTTGACCCAGATCTGCATCGGGGTGACACTCGTTTAGATAGACCCTGAAAATGAATTCAGGATGACAGCTGACACGATCTAGCCCCTGACCTTAAGACGAATAATGCCTACATCTTCCACTTCCTACGATCTCGTAATCACTGGCGGTCGAGTTATCGACCCTGCCAACAACGTTGATGCCAATCTCGATATCGCTGTGAGCAACGGCAAGATTGCTGCTGTTGAGGCCAACATAGACAAAACTTCGACAAAGCGTGTTGTCGATGCAAATGGACTCGTCGTTACGCCGGGTCTAATCGACCTCCACACGCACGCCGCTGGTGGTATTCGTAAGCCAATAAACGACGACTTCATGGTCGATCCCGACACGGCGGGCGTAAATGCAGGGGTGACGACCATTCTCGATGCCGGATCGATCGGTGCCTTGAACTCTGGCGGGCTGGTCAACTATCTCGCTCCAAACTCCAAAACTCGCTTATTGGCGCTTCTCAACATCGGCAAGATGGGCGTTGCCAATCTTCCTGAAGTTAAATCTTCAAGCGATATCGATCACGCTTCGTCGGTTCAGGTCATTCGATCGGCTCCAAGCATCATCAAAGGCGTGAAGGCCCGAATGGTCTCCCCCGGCATCAGTGCGCTCGGGAACGACATGCCGAAGGCAGCCAAGGCAATTACCGACGAAGCTGGCGGGTTCGTTATGGTTCACGTTGGTGATATTGCAGGCCAAGATCCTATTGCAGCCGATCTCACCCCAAGCCTGCTAACCGACATTCTCACCAAGGGCGATGTGGTTACTCACACCCTAAGTGGAGCAGTTGGCGCACTACTCGCAGACGGATCACTTATTTCTCAAGTGCAAGAAGCTCGCGACAACGGTGTTTACTTCGACGTTGGTGTCGGTGGAGGAAACTTCACGTTCGCTTCGGCACAGGCAGTTATCGACCAGGGATTCATGCCCGATACGATCAGCTCCGACATCACTGCGATGGGAATATACGCCGGTCCGGTGTTCTCGCTGACCGAGTGCATGGGCAAGGTGATGACGCTGGGTATTTCATTCGAGGATGCGATCCGAATGACTACTTCAAAGCCAGCCGAAATCCTTGGAATTGCCGATGATCTCGGCTCGCTGAGCGTCGGAACTACTGCTGATATCTCGATTGTCGATCTTGTCGATGGCGATTTCTCGTTCATAGAGTCTTCAGGGACTACGAAAGCTGGTTCACAAGCGATCAAGCCAGTTATGGCGATAAAAGACGGCGTTCCACAGCCACTCGACCATGGACCTCGCCCCTGGGGATGGCTCCCGGCCCAGAACAAATAACGCCAGAGTCTCTGAATACTCACTATGACCATCTCTAAAGAACATTTTCGATCTGAATTAGAAAAACTGCCTCGATTCAAGCTTTCGCAGCTGAACACGCCAGTGGAGCCTCTCGACCGGCTGCAGCAGGCTCTGGTCGACCAAGGCGTTGACGTCCCGAATCGCATGCTCGTGAAGCGTGACGATGTGACGGGTTTGGCGTTCGGTGGCAACAAAGGTCGGCACTTCGAGTTCGAGATAGCCCGCATTCTCGATGGTGGTTTCGATACCGTCATCAGCATCAATCACTACCACTCGAATCAGGCTCGATTCATCGCCGCAGGGTGCGTCAAAGCCGGACTGAAATACCACATAGTTTCTACCGATATGGTCACAGCTCCGATCATAGGTAATTTGCTGCTTTGCAAGCTGATGGGTGCGGTTATCCACCGTTCGCCTAACGAATACGGTCGCCAAGTGGCAGACAAGATTTTCAGGGAAGAGACCGCGGCGGGTCGAAAGCCATACATCCTGCCCGACGATCCATTCGTTGACGTGATGGGCATGATCGGCTTTATCGAAGCTGGCCTGGAACTCGAAGAGCAGCTCATCGACTTACAAATCGATGGGGCAGTTCGTTTCTGGGGCCTCACGGGTCGTTCGATAGCCGGATTGCGCCTCTACGCCAAGAACCGTGGTCTCGATTGGCGAGCGACTGCTTGCCAGTATTCGCCAGGCATAATTGAAGATTTCCATAACGCAACTGCCGATCGGTCGAAGCAGGTTGTCGAGATGTTTGATCTTGAACAGCCACTAGACATTGACGATCTGCAGGTTTTGGAAGACTATCGGGGTCCGGCGTACGGCGAGCCGGATGATCGAGTGATTGAAGCGATTCAGATGGTCGGCAAGGCAGAAGGGCTCATTCTCGATCCCAACTACACCGGCAAAGCGATGTCAGGGCTTATCGGCGAACTACGAGCAGGACGAGTCGATGCTGATGAAACGATCGTATTCATCCACTCCGGCGGACTCCCCCAACTCTTCGCCCACGCCGATAAATTCACCGACTAACCCGCGTACAATCCGCATCACCATGACACAACACCTCACTTCAGGCGAACTTCAATCCAAGATCGACAAACTTCCTCGGATGAAAATCGCACACTTGCCGACTCCGTTGGAAGAAATGCCTCGACTGACCGAACGACTCGGCGGTCCGAAGATATGGATCAAGCGTGAAGATATGACCGGCCTCGCGTACGGCGGGAACAAAGCTCGCCACTACGAGTTCGAAATGCCGCACGTTGCCGATTTGGGCTATGACGTAATGATCAATGTCATGGACTATCACTCGAACAACGCTCGAATGACCGCCGCTGCAGCCAATAAAATCGGCATGCGTTACATTCTCGTGCTCAAAAACGCGGCGAATCGAAACGTTCAGGGCAACCTGCTGATCGACAAGATCCTCGGGGCTGAACTTCACCTTCTCGACGAGTATCAGTCGGGTGATGCCGAAGGCTACGCAACTCGCCTAAAAGAAGAATTGGAAGCTGAAGGGCACAAGCCTTACCTGATTCAAGACCACCTCTTCCCGCGAATCGTTGGAATGGTCGGATTCGTTCAGGCTGGCATCGAAATCCTCGAACAGATCAACGAAAATGATCTCAAGAACGTTCACATCATCGGTGTAGCGGGACGATCGCTTTGCGGGCTGATCGTCGCTGCGAAATCGATGGGGCTTGACTGGAAATTTACTGGTGTAACGGTTAACTATGACGTCCCATTGGACGGATACATATTCCAACACAGCGAGGATCTTAAGAAGGCTCTCGATATGCCGGTGACGTTCGAGAAGAGCGACATGCGAGTACTCGACCAGTACGTTGGCGAGGGCTACGGCGTGTTGAGTGCACAGGTCAATGAGGCAATTCACATTGCCGCTCAAACCGACGCAATTATTTGCGATCCTAACTACACGGGTACTGCGATGGCCGCTTTGATCGACCAGGTCGAAGAGGGCGGATTCTCTGACGACGAAACGGTCATATTCCTGCACACAGGCGGGCTTCCTGCCGTGTTCACTTTTGCTGATCAACTGGCGGCGTTCAAGGGCTCGGTTCAGGCCCGAACGTAGAGTGCGTCCGCTAGAAATCACCGAGGGACAACGATCATGAATATGTGGAAAAGAGGCGGTGGCGATCGCGACCCCGATGGTCGGCGGTCAGTCACGGTTCGCCAACTAATCATCCGGTCTATTTTTTACTTGATCATTTTCGTCCTAATCATCTGGTGGGCGAATAGCTAAAGCAAATTGCCGATGAACGACCGCAATCTAGAAGCTAAAGCGAAACGTGCGGTGGCCGAAGCGCGTTTAATGAGACAGCATCTCGGCATCAGCCCTCGTACGCATCTGAGTTCATTGATTATCTCACTATTAGTCTTTGTAGTTTTCATCTTCATTGGTGTCAGATGTTTCTATTCGACACCGGCAGTCGAATAGAAAGAATTGAGCTCGATCCAGGCTCGACAACAGCCAATATCTATCACAAGACTAACCATGATCCTGGAACTCACGACAGCCTACCAATGGGTGCTGTTTTTGATGTGATCAAAGGCAAACAAATCTAAGCATTCTTCGATATGGGTTCGGCTGGGCTTGGTCACACTACGATTCACCCCCATCGGCATCCTGATGGCTTCTCCGTTCATATTTCTTATTTTATTGGTCGTATTCTTCGGGTGAAGTTAACGCTATTCAAATTTGGATCGAGGTGAACCAATGAATTGCCAAGACCCTAAGTTTGGAAACTGAATAGACAGCGATGATCTCGAAGTAAAAATTCTTAAGAGTCACCCAAAGCTAAACCCTCAGAAATCGATAGCTTCATCACTGATCACGTTAGCTGTTCTACTCGTCGTCATAGGCATTATCGTTTTGTGGATTTGGCTGACCTAAAGCACGAACACTCCACCGTCTATAGGCGTACGCCGCTAAAGCCCACTGTCATTCTGAATTCATTTCAGAATCTCTCTCAAAGCTTTGCTGCGGAATGTTGCCACGACTGAAACTGTCACACAGCTCAAGATTTCTCGCTGCAATTGGGAAGAAAGACCCTGAAATAAATTCACGGTGACAGTGTCGGTGGGTGTGCATCGTGGGTTTTGCAACGGACATCGCAGCCGGGCGGGCGATTGACCCCGATTTTCATCGGGGTAACAGTATCTATGACTGGGTCTACTCAGGTGAAAGTCGGTCGATTCACTACCAGCCGAACTTCAACTTCAACACCAAAAATAAAAAGACCGATCCCAACTAAATGGAACCGGTCTTTTTATTTTTGATCGTTTAGTCGAACTGTCGAGACTACGAACTTACAGCGCTGATCTTGTCAGCAACTCGAGCCATTCCTCGTGAAAAGCGTGGTGTGAGGTAACCCTCGAAGATTCCAGCGCCGAATGCGAATGCAAACAGTGCCAGCTGACCTGCGAAGATTCCCGTTCCACCGTAACCGGCCAAGAAAGCCACTCGAGTCGTTGATTCCTGATCGGAAACCAACGGCAGCGAGATGATCCCGGCACCAAACAGTGCGAACACTGCCAGAGCCAAAACTCCGCCAACCAACGGTCGAGCCAATCCGACCATGAATAGCGCTACTTTTTCGGTATATTCCAACTGCATCGTCACCGTTCGTAGTAGCACTGTGAAAGCACTTCCTGCGATACCGAAAATGATTGCTGCAAATACGATTTCAAGCGGTGTCGATAGGAATAGTGCTTCAACACCTGAAACTGTCACCGTTACTACCGCTAGTGCAGCCGACAACAGCGTAAGACCAACCATTGGCGCAACAATGCGGCGAAGCATTGTTCGAGAATGGATCATCTCACTCACGTTTGCGTTGAGTGTTCCTAAAATCTGTTCGCCATCCCTAAGGACGTCGATTCCACCAGACATTGCTCGATCTATCCAAGTTTGGAGATTATCGAGCATCTGGCCATGATCCTTGAGATTCGCACTGCGAACTCGGATCATCAATCGTTCAACCGAGGCTACGAACGGGGCTGATTCAGCGATCATTCCTCGTCCACTCTCTTGCGGAGTGACCGCTTCGGCCTCAAAGCGTACTGGTTCCGTCATATCGTGCTCCTGGCTAGTCAACACTGAGTCCTGAACTCAATCTTGCCAAATAGAGTGTATCGACTACGCACCGGGAAGTCCGGTTGCTCATTGATCGTCGCACACCACGGAAAGATGCCGCAAATCTAGCACTGGGAGCAGCTAGGGTCAATAATTCCGACCCCTCCTGAACTCAATACCAACGAAATTCGTCTAACCGAAAAATGAGCACAAATTCTATTTAACGAAGCTGACCGCGACGCTTGATCGCCTTCTTAGACGAATACCATACCCAACCGATACCAACAGCAAACGACAGAGTCACCAGCGCGAACAGCGCGGTGCCCCATCCATTTCCAGTGCCATCACGCCTACGTGGTTCGATTTGAACCGACATTACAGTCGTGCCTGTTCCAAGTTCAGTCTCAACGCCTACTTCCAACGCCCAGAGACCCTCTGATTCGAGATCAAGCTGCGACAGGTAGAAGACTGGGTCGACTGGAGAGTTCAACACCAGCGTGTACTGTGCCTCTCCCTGCTCGGCTGGCGAACCGAGCAATGTGACCTTTGCATCATCGATATCCTCGCCAGTTGCGGCGTCACGAACTCTCACTGCGAATCGAGATGTACCCACGATCGGGGTGACTGGACTCACTTGCAGTTGAATCATGTGTGAACCGGCCTGAGACTCACCAAGTATTCGATAGCCGACGATCGCTTCTTCTTGTTGAACTTGTGCTACGGCGACTACAGACAAAGTCGTGAAACTGGTCGCGATAGCGAACATCACCGAGAAATACGCTAGTAGTAGTCGAGTTGGAAAATTTATCGTATTCAAATCTATTTGAACGCTCGCTGAAGTGTCGAATCGACGCCGAATTGATGGATGCCGTGCACCGGTTTTAGTTTTTGTGAATAAACTGCAACTAATTCTGCCGCAAGAATCGCGCAATAGCTTGGAAAGAACGAGGAACTTTAGTTGGCTCACTACGATCTACTGATTCGTAACGGACGTGTAATCGATGCTGAATCTGGCTTCGATGAAGTAACAGATGTAGGAATCTCGAACGGAAAAATAGAGCGAATAGATCAAGACATCGACCCCGCTCTTGCTTCAGATACAGTTGACGCCACTAACCAATGGGTTATGCCCGGCATGATCGACACTCACGTCCATGTCGCCAACGCAGCAGATCTCGGACGAATTCGAGGACTCGGGCTTCAGATGGTCGCCGCAGCCGGTGCAACAACGATCATCGACCTCGGCGGAAGCATGGATGCTCTTACCGCTGGAATCGTCGCACGCGGCTCTGGAGTGAATGTTGGCAGTCTTGGGTATCTGAAGCCAGGCGAGACCGTCCCTGAAGGACGACTCAGCTCTGATGCAATTCTCGAAATCGTCGGCACCGCCCTCGAAGCTGGCTCCCTTGGGATCAAACTGTGGGGTGGCTACTATCCGTTCACTCCAGAAGAAACTGCCAGCTTCATTTCAACAGCGAATCACCTAAACGCTTACGTTGCTTATCACGTCGGGACTACGAAATCCGGATCGAGGTTAGACGGACTACGTGAAGTGCCTTCGTTGCTCGGCAGTACAGGTCGAGTTCATATCGCCCATATAAACGCGTATTGCCGGGGATCTATCCTTCGCGTGGAGGACGAAATTCACGAAGCGCTCGATATTCTGCAGTCGATTCGAGATCAGGTCGTTTCCGAAGTGCACCTTGCTCGACCCAACTTCACGCTCGGTAAGTGTGACGACGATGGCAACGTCCTCGCCGACGTTGTTGGCAACTGCCTTCGGTTACGTGATTACGACCCGACGGCAGATGGCATTCGAGCGGCTTTACGTGATGGATACGCCTCGACGATTGAAGAGACGCGAACCAGACTTGTACTTGTAACTGGTGAACGAGGAGTCGAACTATTCGACGAGGGCGATACCGATGTGCCGATGAGCTTCCCGGTAAACAATGCCGAATCGGCGTTTCATCTCACAGCGGCAAAAAACTCCGATGACGAATTTATCGTGGATGCGATCGGAAGTGATGCAGGGACCTATCCACGTAACGTAAATATAGAACAAGCAATGCGAATGGTGAAGTTCGGGGCATTAGAACCACTTGAAATGGTTACTAAGCTGAGTTTGAATCCGGCGAAAATGATCGGTCTCGGCTCAAAAGGGCGTCTTTCAGAGGGCTTCGATGCGGATGTGACAATCATCGACCCGGTCCTCGGAAGAGCAAGCTACAGCTTAGTTGCGGGCAAGATGATCATGCTGACGGGTCGAGTGGTCGGTTCAGGCGGAACGATACTCACGACCGAACGAGGCGTGGAGGCTGTTGAATCAACCGGCATACCGCACAAGGTAGTCGACCTAACCAAAGCGATGATGTACGCCGGGAGGGGCCAGGGTAACCGTAGTCAAGATCACCACCATGCCATCCTGAATTGATTTTCAGGATCTATCGACGCGCGCACTCGCCAGATCCCTCGTATGCACTCGGGAAGTCGGTTGATCTCTTTTGGCGGCATACCGGTCCGACTGACTCAATTCCTACTCTTCTTCTTCTGGGATCTCGACGTTTCGGAACGAGAAGTAGATGGCGAAGTCGTACGCCAACTTCAGACTGCCACCAATCAACCACGGTGCGACCGTGTACGCACCAGCCCACAAAAACCCTGTGACAGTCGAACTTGGCATTCGACCCAGTCCACGACCCAGATTCGCTGATCCAGCCATAACGGTGCGTTCTTCCGGTGGCACAAGCGCCATCATGTACGACTGTCGGGTCGGAACGTCCATCTCATCGAATATTCCGCGAAGCATCCAAATTCCAGCGGCGATAGCCGGACCAGGTGCAAACGCGAACGCAATTAGACAGATATTCGACGCCACTTGAGTCCAGACGAACGTATTGAGAAGCCCAATTCGCTTCGCTACCGATGGTGCAAGCCAGATCGAGACTAGATTTAGCCCTTGGGTAGCAATCATGATCGCGGCGATGGTGCCTTCGTTCATGCCGTACTTATCGACCATCCAAAGCGCGAAAAAGGCATCGAAAATCATTCCACCCGAAAACGAGTCGACAGCAAACAGGCTGGAAATCTTCAGTATCGGTTTTCGAGAAGGCGTTTTGAATGGGTTTACAAGCAGATCGCCAGCGCTTGCTTTCGATTCAATTGCAGAAGAAAGCCCCAGGTAAACGACTGCGCTTAGAAGGTTGATTCCTAGGTAGATCGCCAGCAGCACTTTGTAGGCGTCGATCAACTCCCAATCCCGAACGCCTATCAGATAAGTTGCTATTCCAACCAGCGCGCTTCCAAGTGCTCGACCTCCCGCTGAAGACACCGATAAGTTTGAGAATGCTCTTGTTCTTGTTCGTGAATCGGTCACTTCTGTTAGTGAAGATTGTTCTAGCTGAAGACTCGGGCCCCAGTGCATACCGCTTCCGGCGTAGGAACCAAAAAACGATGCGAGTCCGATTATCCAGACGTTTTCGGTGAAGAAGAGCATCACCATAGCCCCAGCGGTAACAAGGGCAATGATTACAAACCAAACTCGCCTTGATATGACGTTGGCGCTGAACATCACAACGAGCGACAGCACAAACCCGCCGACCAAGCTTGAGCCAAGAACGAGTCCGATCTGCGGGATGGAAAGTCCTATTTCGGCTAGATATATCGCCAGAATGACCGCAATCAGGCCTCGACCCATATCGCGTAAGCCTCGACCTGCATAGACGATCAACGCGTCGAACGAAGGCCGCCCTTGCGGATCGGTTTCGGTATTTTCGATTGGAATTGAGGTGTCTTGGGAGGTCATGTTCAGTCGGAAGTGCGGAGTGTAAACCTGTCCCTATCATCTCTGCGAGCGGTGTCACGCCATTACGCCCAGCGTTTAAAGCAGAACACCCGTGGCACTAGTGTCACGGGTGTTCTATTGATTCTTTACAAGTGAATCAGGCTATTTAGGTTTCTTGCCTTTGTCGTCAGGTGGACCACCGCCAGAGTTTCCTTCGCCGGAATTACCTCCGCCTGAGTTACCTGAATACCACCGGAGCTTCCACCGCCGGAGTTGTCTGTGGTTACATATACGGGAGTGATCGAAGGGTCAGGAGCATCGGTAACTCGAACTTCAAGCGTGCCAGTGTCCGATGTTCCCGTGTCACCATAAGTCGATGCATTAACGGTCGAAGTCAGTGCCGGTGCGACGGTCGATTCAGACTGCTCGTCATCTCCACCACTACAACCTATGATCGCTAGAGCCACAAGGCCCAGAAGAATCAATATTAATTACGGTTTGTTAAGACTCACTTGATTCTCCAATAGCGCTCTTACAATTCAGGCATAAAAGGATACTCGCAATGTAATAGTTTTTATCACAAATCTGTCAGAAAACTATAATAAATTAGCCAGATGCGAACCGTGCCGAAGGATTCATTCGCAACATGCGGCAGGCAACCAAATAGTTAGTTATAAATCTCGTCGGCACGACTTCGATAAAAATAGGATCGCTTCGGCATCGTTACGCTGGGGTTACCACGTACATTACCGTTCGATTACAGTCTTCATTACGGGCCGATTACGGCTGGTGAAACCACTGTGAACCAGTGAGCCTCTGTAGAATCGCCGAAAACAATTCACCAGCTATCAGCTCTCGTTCAGGATTCACTCTCGATTTGGCCACTTCGCAGCACTTCGACACGGTTCTACAAAACGGTCGTGTCATTGACCCAAAAAACAATATCGATGGCAATTTCGATGTTGGTATACGACACGGAAAAATCGCTTCGATAGCAGGGTCGATAGCGCCGGAAATGGCCGATGACATAATCGACGTCCCTGGCCAGATCGTGATGCCGGGTCACATCGACACCCACGCCCACCTGTCGAGTCCGTTCAACAGCAACGTCGACCGCGCTTATGGTCACGCCATGCTTGTCGAATCGGGAACCACTACCGCACTCGATCTCGCTGGCGACCCTACTTCGATGGTCACCGGGATGATTCAGCGTGGCGCCGGACTCAACGTGGCTTCTCTTATGGGATTGGTTCCGCACGAAACTGTTTCGGAAGATGATCCACGACCTGCGGTTCTCCGAGACGCTATCGCCGATGTTAAGAAACGCGGCGGGTTCGGCGTAAAAATGCTTGGCGGCTACCACCCCTTCACTCCCGAAGCTTCGAGCGATGTAGTTACGGCTGCGAACGAACAGTTGGCATGGGTCGCATTTCACGTCGGAACAAAAGATTCCGGAAGCGACATGACAGGACTCCGTGAGGTGCCTGGAATTACTGGAAAAGGTCGACTCCATGTCGCACATATCAACTCCTACACACGTGGAATGATCGATCAGCCGCACGAGGAAGTTCAAGAAGCTCTCGGAATGATCGAGAAGATGCGATCGCAGTGGGTCACCGAGGCGTATCTGGCGCAAGCTAACGGCACGAACGGACTCTGTGACGAAAACGGCGATGTGGTCTATAACGTGGCTCAAAACTGTCTAAAAGCTCGCGGTTATCCGACTACAGACGAAGGCGTAAAGGCGTCGCTCATGGACGGCTACGGCTCGTCGTTGGTCGAACGAGGCGGGCGTGTGATCGCTGTCACCGGCAAAGAGGCGGTCGATATTTGGGAAGCCGCTTCAACCGATGCTTCGCTCAGTTATCCGGTGAACCCGCCAACCAGTGCGTTCAGCCTCGCTACTGCCAAATACGATGATGGCACTTTCAGGGTCGACGCTATTTCTACCGATGGCGGTTCGCTTCCTCGCAACGTAGCTATCGAACGCACGATGGCTCTCGTGCAGTTCGGCGCGCTAAGCATGGATGAAGCGGTGATCAAACTTAGTTACACACCTTCACGAATGCTCGGGTTACTCAACAAGGGCCATTTCTCTGAAGGCGCAGATGCTGATGTGACGGTGATAAACGCCGGCACTGGCAAGGCATCGATGTCTCTCGTAGCTGGCGAACTGATAATGCTGAACGGTCGAGCCATCGGCAAAGGCGGAACATGGCTGGTACTCGAAGAGGGCAAAGACGCCGCGGCTGCCACCGGCTTGCCATATGAAGTCGTAAATCTGGAAAATAGCCGTCTCTACGAGAACTGGAACTGATACGTAATTTTTTAGGCGTAAATAGAACGAATACCGGTTAGTAAAAGGATCACAGGAATGTCTCTAAAAGATCGCATAGGTGCCGACGCAGGTAAGACCCGATTGGAAGACGCAATCCAGTGGGCGATAGATAACGAGTTCTTCTTCCTAGATTTCAACGCCGACGCCGGGCCGAATCACATGGACTCGTGGACACCTGAACGAACTCGCACAGTGCGTGACATGTGCGAATCGAACGGCATTTCGATAGGACTGCACACGCTCTCAGCTGTGAACGTCGCTGAGTTCTCACCGTACGTTTCTCGTGCAGTCGAGGAGTACATGCGAGCGAGCGTCGATCTCTCGAACTCGCTGGATTGCGCATGGACGGTCGTTCACGCCGGTTATCACTTTAGCGGCGATATTCCTGAACGAAAACGGGCGTCACTCGATCGACTCAAACGAATTTGCAAGTACGGCGCCGATACTGGTCAGAAAATACTTCTCGAAAACCTTAACTTCGAGCCTGACAAGGCTGAAGTTCACTATATGGCACACACAGTCGAAGAGGCTCGTGAGTACTTCGACGAGATTCCAACAGAGCACATGGGCTGGGCTTTCACCGCAAATCATTCACATCTAGTCCCAGACGGCATCGATGGATTCTTAGACGCTTTCGGTATCGACCGAATCGGCGAAGTGAGATTGGCCGACAATCATGGCGACTACGAAGTTCACCTGATTCCCGGCGAAGGAACTCTAGATTTCGCAAATATGTTCAATCGACTCGAAAGTGCCGGATATAAAGGGCACTATTCGATGGCGTACGGCTCCGATCAAGAACGAATTGATTCCCGTAATCATCTAATCTCGCTGGCATAAGCGTCAACAATAACCGGCCAAAATCGAAAGGCGAATCCGTGTACAACGTCGAAGACATCGATCCAAATGCGCTCTTCCCAAAGGGCGTGTCCCCTCACGGTCGCTCCACTCGTGCGCCCGCAACTGGAACGAAGGGCATGGTTTCCTCAGCGCACCCGTACGCCTCAAGAGCAGGACTCGATGTGCTTCGAGACGGCGGTAATGCATTCGACGCCGCAGTCGCCGTGGCTTCGACGCTGAACATTGCCGAGCCATACATGTCGGGAGTTGGCGGAATCGGCATCGCAATGGTTTACGTCGCCAAAGAAAAGCACACTCGCATTCTGAACTTCTCGGGTCACGCTCCGAACGCAGCTCGGCCCGAGATCTACGACCACCTAAACGCTGAAACAGGCCCGATGGCACCGCTCGTTCCCGGCAACGTTTCAGGCTGGATGACGATGCACGACACGTACGGGTCTCTGTCGCTTTCGAGAGTAATGCGTGATGCGATTCAGTACGCCGAAGAGGGCATTGCACTAACGCCGTTCAATGCGGAGATGATTGAGGAAAACCTCGTTCGAATCGACCGATTTGATTCGTCACAAAAGGCTGTATTGGTCGAACGAAACGGACTCAGTGGTGGTTCGGTATTCCGTATGCCTCAACTTTCCGAGTCGCTTGCTGCAATCTCAGAAGGCGGACAAAAAGAGTTCTACGAAGGCGTACTTGGCGATCGGATTCAGGCAGGGCTAAAAGCAGCTGGTGGAATCATTAGCCGAGAAGAATTAGCTGCATACCGAGCGTACTGGCAGGAGCCACTTAGTACGAATTATCGAGGGCTAGAAGTTCGAGTAGCACCGCCCAATTCTTCAGGATTTCAAATTCTCGAAACGCTAAACATCCTAAGCAATTTCGATGAACTTACGTACGGATCTAGCGACACTTTGCACAAGCTAGTCGAGGCGGTGTATATCGCCGCCGACGACCGAGCCAAGTACGCTGGCGATCCCGCCCACGTCGAAATTCCGTTGGATCGATTGCTTTCGGCAGAGTACGCAGCTGATAAAGCTGCCGAAATAAACATGCTTCAAACATTAGGGCCTCCGGCTGAACGATGGGAGCGATCTCGTGTCGACCACCCTCCTGTAGGCGTTAAAGCCGAATACGCTAGCGGTCTAACGACTCACTTTGTTACCGCAGATGCTGAAGGCAACGTCGTGACAGTGACACAGACTCTCGGTGGTGCGTTCGGGTCGGCTGTTGTTGCTGGCGACACTGGGGTATTTATGAACAACATGTGCAAATGGTTCGACATCAATCCTGAGATAGACTCGCCAAACCTGATTGGACCCGGCAAGGAACAAGATTTCTGTATCGCACCGGCACAGATTTACCAAGATGCCACTGACGCGTCTGGTGAAAAAGTGATTCGTATGTCGATTTCCACGCCGGGCAGTTGGGGTATTTTGCACACGACGGCTCAGATGATGCATAACCACATAGATGCCGGAATGAACGTTCAGGAAGCGATCGAGGCCCCTCGGTTCAGGCACTACGACACCGGAATGCTGCTTCTCGAAAACAGGTTCCCCGTTCACATGCGAGAAGATCTTGCACGTCGTGGTCACCGTGTTCACGTGGCACCAGACTGGCACAACGCTGTTGGAGGCGGACAGGGCATTCAATTCACCGAGCATGG
>Ga0209403_10001709_pt1 | contig 27838 bp, 28 predicted proteins | sample ArcticOcean_MG_C_8_FD_187440 | JGI IMG/M metagenome (GOLD analysis project Ga0209403, IMG submission 187440) | Marine microbial communities from western Arctic Ocean - ArcticOcean_MG_CB11_86 (SPAdes) (version 2) | ecosystem: Environmental > Aquatic > Marine > Oceanic | place: Arctic Ocean... | reverse complement strand
TTATCAGGGCTTCCTCGCTTTGACATCCAACAAAGAACGAACCCTTGTGGTATATGAAGGCAGTCATAAGCTTCACGAAAGGTATTTTGCCGATCGGGGTAACACTAGCAAACAAAATTGGTGTAAAATCGACCCAACGTACCTAGAAACCATCAAAGATACCAAACGTGTTCTCAATGTGCCCGCCGGCGCGTTGGTTTTGTGGGAATCCCGCACCTTTCACCAAAATCAATACGGCAGCCCAGCTTCAGAAGAGCGAATGATTCAATATATTTGTATGTTTCCTGATAATCATCCGAAAAATACAAAAGCAATGAAGAAAAAGCGACTGAAATATTTTAACGACCAACGAACAACATCGCATTGGCCTTGTCCTATACACGTAAATGGGTTGCAGCCTCAAACATTTGGAGATAAATCGCGTCTAATCGATTATACAAAAGTCGTAAAATATGATTTCACAGACATGCACGATGAAATCATGAAACTATTGTAATTGGATTATTAAAATTGAAAACATTTTTTAATGCTTTGATTCTCAACAAAATGACGTCCATTACAACGACAGATATCAATGAAGCGGTGGCCGCGCTCAGAACGGGAAATTGCATTGGTTTACACGCGAATGACGCTGGCTGGGGGGACACGGAACTATTTGAGATTATAAAGTGTATAGCGGGTGGTTTCGGTCGTAATCTAACCTCATTGGAAATGGCGAATAACAACTTTTCAAGTGAAGGTACACTTGTTTTACTTGCCATGATTGGTTCCAACAATGTAGCGCGTGCTACAAACAATACGCAACAGCTGAAGGTCAACCCTCAATAAAATTATAACATTTTTTAATTGAAATAAAGACCAAAAAAGTCTATTTAATATGATCTCTTCCTCTTCCAAAGTACACAAAATAAGCCAAAGAATTCCTAGGTTCTTTTGCTTCAACGGAATGATGTTCTTTGGATATAATATGTTTTTTAAATTCGTTCATCTCGCGAGTCTGAAAATCACATAAATCACAGCGATGACATATAGGGTATTCTTTATCACTCATTACAAACTTATAATAAAAAATAAAGCACAAAAAAATTAATTACCACTTATGTCAATGCCAACATTCATACTATCATTTTGTGACAAATCAATATTTTCCATAGCGTGTCGAAAGTTTATCATGGCTATTGCCTCCGTTGTTCTGGAGGAGACTGAATGCCGTCGATGCCGCCGATATTTTTTTCTTACAAACCAACAACTATAGGCAAGGGCGCCAGCACCAAAGAGAGAAGCAATTATATATAAAATAAGACAACAAGGCGGGCTACTAATAGGCGGCGAGCATGTGGTAGATGGACAATTTATAGGCGGGCATTTGGAAGGTTCATAACTCGGCATTCTACTGGGTGACAAGGTTAAGAATGTTGGAGATAATGTCGGCGGTACCGATGGTAGCAAGGATGGCATTGGCGATGGTTTAAATGTTGGTAATGTATTTTCAAGAATTCTATATAAATCAAAATTGTTATTTACTACTGATTTTTCACAATCAAGTGCATCACGTTTCTCTCCCAATTCACATCTGCAAACGCACATTACATCATCACATTTCGACCCACCCCCTTTGCCAAAAATAAATAGATTGGTTATATTTTGACATCCTTGTCCACACTGATCCAACGTAACGAGCCCCAAGTTCTTATCATCGCCCGCACAAGCACTATTCCGGCGCAATAAAATATAATTATTAGAATGCGAGTGTGTGGGATGAAATGTTGGCAATGTAGGATAAAGGGTAGGAGAACGACTGGGAAAGCGCGTAGGATATGGCGTAGGATTTTTTGTTGGGTACGAAGTGGGTAGTTTTGTAGTAGGCTTCGAAGTTGGACGCGCTGATGGTTCGCTTGGCGGCAAAGTGATAGCACATGAGCTATAGCATTTATTATCCCAACATACATCTGAGCTCTCGGCGCTACAACACCAAGCAGAATCACCCGGCGAACCGCGGCATCCACAGGAATTAGTACAACGCGAATATTTTCCACTATTCATACAAGCCCATCCAGTATTTGTTGTAGTTTGCCGTGCCATATCAGGATCTACGCAATGCCAATCGCAAGTCTCAGGGTTATCCAGAACGCGCTGAATACAATCCTCTTGGCACCAACTATCTTCTTTCCAATTTTCTTTATTATAACATGGAACAAAAGTCCCAGAATTAGCATCATTTTTTGGGCGTTCACTCATATATAACCATAGTATAGAAAAAAATATCAAAAATTGTAATTCCGGAAAATAATTGACGGAATTACAAATAGCATTTGAAAAAAGGAAAACAAAAGACCAAAATATAAGTTCTATGCCCCTACACCTATTGATTGCGGTGACCCCCTAACATGGTCGACCCTGTGGATCGTGGGCATATTTTTCCATAACTATGTCATTTCAATGGCGTGAATCTCTTCTGTTCCACAACACCTTCTCTCCAAATTTTCAGGTAAATCAGGAGCATTGTTGATTAATACAGCATATTTAATTTTATATCGTTCCACCATCATACCCGCACTTCCTCGCTGCTCCGCTGGCTTCGCCAACAATGTTTCCAAGTCCACTTGCAAATTCCCAAAATGACGGGAATATTGTTGATGACGATCCTCCAATGCATCGTATTTTAAAAAGGTATGCAGCGCAGATAAAATGGCAATGATCATATTGAATGCCCCAATTATATAGGGGAATAAAAATGTGTTACTTGCTCCGTTTTCTTCTGTTGATCTGGCAGATGCACCTCCTTGCATATATGAATCGGATTGCAGCGTTGGTTCCCTTGACGGCTGCCGCGTTGGAGAAGATGTTGTTGGCAAATTAGTTGGGGATCTGGTTGGGCAGTCACCATCATCATAGTTACAAGCAGAGTTAAAGCACGAATCATCACAAAACCCATCGCCAGGCCAATTGTCAGGGCATCCTGGCGCACATTCTTCCTCACTACCATCACCATCGCCATCACCATCGCCATCACTATCCCCAGATTTGCCTGATTTGCCTTCAAATGGAGGTGTAGGCGAAGTTGTAGGAGAAATTGTAGGCGTAGTTGTAGGCGTTTTGGTGCCGGTTGGCGCCTTCGATGGTTGTGTGCACCGCCAATTATCGCACCTACTATTGGCAGACTCACATGCGTAAAAAGCACACCACGCGTCTACGCTATTGTAGTTGGATGCTCCGGGATGGCACGCTTTTGAGTCATCGCATCCTTGGCACTCACTCACATTGTCTCCGGGACTACCGAATTGTGCACAAGAATTTTGACAATAGTTTTCGCACCTTTCCGCGGGACTTGTAGGCGCCAGAGTTGTGGGGGTTTTCGTTGGACTAAATGTAGGTGTGGTGACGCACGTGCGCAAGAATTCGTGTGGATGGTGATCATTATATCCCGGGTTGGGTCGGTATTCATTTAATTCCGTATAAGTTGATAAATAACATGTAGATGCAGAACTACGCCACATCCAAGAATTACATTGAGGATCAGCGCGGCACATATCTTCACATTGATTCTTCTTCCCTATTCCTCCATTTGTGTGATCCAAATACGGAGACTCCACGCTCCAGCCAGGAATAGTGGGTGAGGCATCGCTTCTCCACATATCAGGTCCAGATATACAGCAATTATTTGCGCAAGCCGTCGGAGTCGGGGATGACGTTGGGGTTGCCGTGGGGTTTGCAGTGGTTGGTGCTGCCGTTGTAGGGGTAAATGTAGGTGGGGAACAAATTGATGAATGAACATTTGAAGGACAACTTCCATCTGCGCATGTACATTCACCATCGAATAAAGGACACGAGTTATCGTCACAGCGGCCAGGGTGACATGTTCCACACGGGACGCAGAAACCACCTGCAGGACAATCATGAAAAGTTGGTGCTTCTGTTGGTACATTCATATTTATACATGCAAACATATCGCCGGGACATAAACTATCTCCTGAATTAGGCGGATAACATTCAGTTGTTCCAACTTTCATACATAAATCACTTTCAGAGCTTGTGGCACCATTAAGATAGGAATTACAAACACAAGCAGGCCATTCTGGTTGTAAATTTCTTAAAGATAATCGACGGGAACACGCGGCTTTATCTATAAAAGATGGATGGATAAATGATAAACTTCCCAAAATTGTACTAATTACAATAATTGGAATAGAAAGAAATTTATTTTTCCACCCATAATCATTCGAGGCAGAATAATGAGCTTTTTTACGGAATGTGCATATTCTCTCCCACTTCCCCAATAATCCCACTGCGCCCTCTGACCAATCCGAATTTTTTCGAATAATAACATTTGTACCATCTTCTCTAATAGGCTCTTTCCTGTCCATTTATATTATTTGTAGTTAAAATAATTTTATTCAAATAAAATCTCAATATCCCGTTGATTTAGTGTCTCTCGTTCTAATAATGCCGCCGTCATCTTCTCAATCTTTGGTTTATTTTTTTCAATTAATTCCTTCGTTCGCACATAACAATTTTGGGTAATTACATGCACGCAATCATCAATTGCCGCTCGCAACTTTTCACTATATTGTTTACCTTCTTTTATACAATTAATTGGACCTATATCATCATGCATTCCAAATTGCGCCACATATTGGTACGCCAATGCAGTACTCTTTTCAATATCGTCAGCCGCACCTGTTGTAATGCCTCCGCAAAAAATTAATTCGGCAACACGACCGCCGAGAAGTACGCATATTTTCTCTAGTATCTCCTCTTTCGTTTTTAATTTGGTTTCTGAAACTTCTGTTTGAGAGAAACCAAGCGCGCTCTTCCCGCGGGGCATAATCGAAACCTTGATTGGAGCCTTCATATTCGGGAGTAAATAAGAAGCCAGGGAATGACCGCTCTCATGATATGCCACTATCTTTCTCTCTCGTTCAGATAACCTAAATGTTTTTTTTTCAGGACCCAAAAGAACATTATCGACAGCATCTTCTAAAATTTCTTGTGTAATACATGGATTATCTCTCCGCACAGAAAGAATACTTGCCTCATTACAAATATTCGCAATATCTGCACCAGAAAATCCAAAACTTTGCTTAGAAAGTATGCCCGCCAAAATATCGATATCATCATCCAATTGCATATCCTTCAAATAATGTTTAAAGATTTTCTCTCGCTCCTTTCTCTCAGGAAGTTCAAACTGAATCTTACGATCGAAGCGTCCAGGTCGGAGCAGCGCCTTATCCAACATATCTAATCGATTAGTTGCGCCAAAAATTAGAACCTTATCATTCTTATTAAATCCATCTAATTCGATAAGAAAACTATTCAATGTATTCTCCTTCTCTTGATGCCCGATTGCAGGATGATTATGTCTTGCTTTTGCCAGAGCATCTATCTCATCAATAAACACAATACACGGAGCTTTCTCTCGCGCCTTCTTAAAAAGATCGCGAACACGAGCCGACCCAACACCCACAAACATCTCGCTGAAATCGGGTCCGCCGACAGAGAGAAATGAGACATCACACTCGCCAGCAACTGCTTTTGCAAGTAGGGTCTTGCCTGTTCCGGGCGGTCCATGAAAAAGCGCACCGCGGGGCATTCTAGCTCCTACAGCAATGTACTTCTCTCGATTCTTGAGAAAATCCACAAACTCAAATATCTCTTGTTTCTGATACTCGAGTCCGGCCACATCTTTGAGACGCGTCTTCACTTTATCTTCCGAATAAATGCTTCCGCGAAAACCAAATGCATTACGTCCCCGTGAAAGTATAAAACCCATAAATAAAAACATTGCGCCTGACTCCAAAATCTTTTGTATATATGGATATTTGTGAAGCACTTCATGTTGATAGTTGTGATCCGCAAGAATATTATCAAAATAAGTCATATTTTGAATCGCTACAAAATGTGTCGCCATTGTTTTATTATTTAAAAATAAATGTGCAGTCTTTTGATTATAAATATGAATTTTTGTAGTATTATCAAAGTAATCATTAATAAATAATTTATCGGAAATTTGAACCATGGTATATTGAGTATATAAATAGGCTAGTATACCAATTAGCAGCATCGAGATTAAATTATTTCGCTCCATTAATCATCTGTATGTCTATATATTTATACACTTTATGTATTATTATTAATCCAAGCAATTTTTTCTGAATATAATATAAAATGAAGACAAAACGTAGACAGAATAGACGCCGCCGCTAATAAATTGATCTAGATAATTATTGAGATATGCATGTCAATATGGACACAACTAACCCCCTTATGCCCAAAATTCCTAGTGATCAAGATATAACTAACATGTCGGTCGGCGCGTCGGAAAACTGCATCTACAACGTGTCATCCTGTATAGGTCAAATACTAAAAGACTCGCAACCCCTCTTGGACGAGCTGAAGAAAGAGAAAGCAATCAAAAACAAATTGCTAAGAAAAAAAAAAGATATTGAGGCACTAATTCAGGCATCTAATGAGGTACAGGAGGGGCTGCGGTGTCACTATAAATTGGTGAAGGAGGCGATATTTAAAATGACAGCCGTCATCGACGCCCGGAAGGCGCTGATCGGAGGTGGCGGCGGGGGCGGCGGGCTCGAGTAAGATTAATTAAATAAATATAAATTATCAAATTTTATATTTATCTCTTTTTTTTCTTCTTCCTTTTCTTTCTTTTTTTCTTCGTTTCTCCGTTATTCGCAGCACCACTCGGGTCCTCGCCCTTTAAAATAACATTTTGTGCGGGTACAGAAATCGGTGGTGCTTCAGGTACTGCCGGGGCGCGATGAATCGGCGGCAACACACGTTTGTCCTCAACATTCTGATCATCCACCACACGTTTGTCCTCAACATTCTGATCATCCACCACACCTTTGCGATTCATTAGATTTTCAATATAACTACCAATAAAATTTTCATATCCTTTGACGCCTAATTGTAATTTCGCATCCACAAACAAGAGAGCACCCAAATCTCGTAGCATATTACACATCGTCACGTCACCTGTTTGATACTTTTTCGTATCCGCATCTATACCACTCGTAAAAAAATTATACAAAGATTCAGGCAAATAAGTCTCCTCAGTATTTCGAGAATACTTAATTTCTGGGTTTTTTTCAATAATGGTTTCCAATACTTTTCGTGAAAGCATAAAAAATCCGGTAGAAAGATACGAACATTCTACTAAACCATTATTGCATTGTGCTTCGCGTATGAGAGCATCTGAATAAGCGGAACCGGGTGGTATTTTGTTTTTTTCAAATGCGGGTGTAATATCGAAATCGAAGAGATTATTGCGTATATTACACGAGCGCTTGATATTATTTACCTGTTCAAAAAGGTAAGCTGGGTTTGGGTTGATTGCACCAATTCCAATCATTGGAATTACTTTTTCCGACTTCTCATATGCACTTGCCACTTTATAAAAACTTTGTGCAAAGTTTGTAGTTGTTGGTTCAATCAAAAAGACATAATCGTATTCCGTCCCTAAAAAAAAGGACAACAATTCATTTTTTGTCCTATAAATATCTGCTCCTCCCCGAAAATTTATATCAATCATATAATTAGGCGGCTTCATAGATAAGATTTTGAATAACTCTTGAACATACTCTATATTAATTCTGGAGTCCCTTAAGGGTGTTGCAATAAGAATCTTCATTATATTACTTAAATATTCAGTCATATTTAAGTAACTTAAAAAACTTAAGTTACAATCATACTGCTTCCAAAACCAAACATTCTATATAATATTATATAAACAATGATGGAAGATATAAAACTTACTATAAAGACAGCATAAAATTTATCTTGATAGCGTAATTTTGGATAATTGGCATCTATTCTATCTTTTACTAATACGGCAATAGAAGCTACACATGCCGCGGCAATCGAGTTTAAAATGAATGCTTTTCTTAAATTTGTGGCGCGAAATCCGGTAAACCATGGCATTATAATATATCATTAGATATTATTGAAAATTAGCTATTTTATTGATTTCCATTGTTATAACATAATAATCTTTTCGATTGGGGTTTTGGGTATTTACTTTCAACTTTGTAATTCTTTTGAAACACATATCCTCTGCGACGGATTTTATTGCTTTGATGGTTTGATGCCATGCGGTCCCATCCCCGGCAATTATTGCCTGATCCAGTGTAAGAATAGAATTCTGCAAAAGTTCTAATGAATATGGAAACAATTCATGAAAGAAGTGGTACCCGCAATTGTATTTCTTCATAAAAGCATCTATAAATGACATTATAAAATTATAATAGTTTTTAAAAAATAAAATTAAACTCAAACTCTAGTCTTTCTCTAGATAATCTAAAACACTTAATATTACTTTTTCTTGAGGAGATATTTTTTGAAATATAATAGTTTCATCAAATTTAAATTGCATTAATCCGCCATAATTATTCCGACAACGCACATGTAGCATATTATTAATAAGGGTGACATCACAGAGGTGTCCACCATTGGTTAACTTAATGTTATTTCCTTTATTCAAAGGAATCCATCGAATATAATATCCAAATTGAATATCACGCAAATCACTACAATATCGATAATCCTTCAATTTCTTATGCAATAACTTGAGTTTCCCCCTTTCTAGTTGCAATTTCTGTAAAATATTATTTTTTTCTTCTTTGATCTTACTACTAGTTTTGTCCATAATTGATACATTAGTTTCATTTTCTAGTGCATCATATAATTTATTCAGACTCATTAAACTTATACAATGCAACTATTTAAATAATAGCAAAAATTATTTATTCTCTCTACTCTCATTTCTATGAGAGCATATGCTCACAAAATATTACTCAAAATTTGTACACCATGTGATTGAAAATGCTCTTATTTCAATTTACAAGTGGCACCGTTGCACTTTTTTCCAAAAAAGTCTGCGTGAGAGCATATGCTCACAAAAATATTACTCAAAATTTGTAACCTGTGTGATTGAAAATGCTCTTATTTCAATTTACAAGTGGCACCGTTGCACTTTTTTCCAAAAAAGTCCAAAAAACACTTCTCATTTTCAGTGATTTCTTTTTTTGCCCCCATGTCGTCTGAACAAATATCAACAAATCACAAAACGCCCCCCCCATCCTTGAAAACACTATCGCAAATTTTTTCGGCGCTGAGACTGAGCCTCTACATCCGACTTTGCGATTTTTTTTCCAATTTTAAAGGATAAATGATAAGAAACCAATTTACAAGTGGCACCGTTGCACTAATTCGGCCTAACCGGGTGGGGGGGTAGGTCATTTTGGACATCTCAAATTTGTCCAAAATCGAGTTTTCGTCTAACGGGTTTCGCAAAAAAAGTGATTTTAAGCTCATTTCTCTACTATATTGTAGAGAAAGTTTAGGCAAAAAAGAAAAAGCTTATGTAGGGACCCCTTTTTCGGTTAACGAAGAAATTCGCTTAAAAACTTCTTCTTTATCATTATACAATGATAACGCAAAAACCGCAAAAAAACCGCAAAAAATATTACTGCAAAAAATGTGACTATACTTCTAGGGACAAAAAAGATTTTAGACGTCATTGTCTCACTACAAAGCATAAAAAGGGTAATCATATGATAACGAATGATAATCCCTACATGTGCGACTGCTGTTTTAAGACATACAAGTATTCTAGTGGCTTGAGTCGTCATAAGAAAAATTGTAAAAAAAAAAAAACCGCAAAAAACCGCAAAATCACGAAAAAAACCGCAGTAGAAGCGACGAAGACAAAAAAAACCGCAGTAGAAGTGATGGAGACAGAAAAACCAAAAAATACCCAAAATCAGGAAGATGTAGGTAAAATAAGCGAAATGGATGCTGAAAACATCCAACTTACGACCGATCTTGTAGTAAAAATGTTGAAGCAACAGAGTACATTGCAACAGCAACTTGTAGACCTTTGTAAAGAACGTCAACAGGTAATTAACTATCAAAATTGTGGAAATAAGAAAATGACGATCAATGTCTTTTTGAATGAGAAGTGTAAAGATGCGATGAATTTAACAGATTTTGTAAATCGTCTAGAAGTTTCTCTCCAAGATTTGGCTTATACAGAAACACATGGTTATGTAAAGGGAATCAGTAATATTTTTACGAAACATCTTACCCATATGAAGCCAACAGAACGTCCAATTCATTGTTGTGATAAGAAGCGATTGCAATTTTATATTAAAGAAGATGATCAATGGGAGAAAGATGAAACAAACACAAAAATCAACAAATCCATACAAGACATTAGTGTAAAACAAATAAAAAAATTAAAGGTATGGGAGGAAAAGCACCCGACATATCTAGAAGATGAGGAGCTCCTCCAAAAGTGGCATAGTTTATTGAGAGAAATCATGGGCGGCAGTACAGAACTTGCAGGTGATAAAAATAAAGAACAGATTAAGAAGACTATTAGTGAAACATTGGAATTGCGAGATGCTATGAATATCGGTCTTGAAGATATAGATAGTTGCGACGATAAAGATAATTACCAGTGAATTGCAATATCTAATTTGCTATTTATTTGAGAGAAAGGTCGCGAATTCAAAAAGGCTGGAAATTGTTTGAAGGTGCGCCGAGCACTAAATGGTGATGGATGTGAACTCACCAGAAGGTGATGTTTGGTCTGATCTATATCTTTTAGTTTGTCATATGCAAATGCACCCCATGCGACAAATACAATACTCTTTGTCTGTACATTGAGCGATGAAATGATATACTTGGTGAAGGGCAGCCAAACGGACATATGGGAAGCAGGGGACTTTCGGCGCACAGTGAGGGCAGTATTTAATAACAAAACGCCTTGATTACCCCAATATTCTAGTGTTTTTGATTTCAAATCAACGCCTATATCGGTCACCAATTCACCTTGAATATTTCTCAATGATGGCGGCGATTTTTCCGTATTTCCTATGCCGAAACAGAGACCAATAGCTTGATTATCGCCATGATAAGGGTCTTGTCCTAATAAGACAACTTTTGTTTTGGCTATGTTAAAGAAGGAAAAACATCGGAAGATATTTTCGGGACGAGGAAAGGTTGGTATATCAGTACCATATACTTCTAGTTCGTGGGAGAGAAAGTCTTCAATATCTTGTAAATGGGGATAGGAGAGAATAAGCGGTTTCCAATCTGTCTTGAGCTGATTGATTACTACGCGGATATTCATTTGTTAGGTATAATCTTATTATTAATATTTTTCAATTTTAGTTGCATAAATAATATAAAATAAGATTATATGAAGCCAAAGAAGATAGTTGTATTTGATTTAGATGAAACACTAGGGCATTTTGGACAGCTGAGTATGTTGTGGTTCAACTTACAGGACGAGACAAATGTAAAATTAACAGAACCAGACTTCTATCGTCTGATGGATCTCTACCCCGAAGTATTGCGACCCAATATTTTAAATATCCTCAAGTATTTGAATAATAAAAAGGAAAGCGGCGAGTGTTCCCGGGTTCTTATTTATACCAATAACAATGGCGAAAAGAGATGGCCGCTTATGATTAAGCGTTATTTGGAATATAAGATTGGCAATCGCTTATTTGATCGCACAATTGCAGCGTATAGGGCGCGAGGCCATCAAATAGAACCATTGAGAACTACACATGATAAGACATACAATGATTTGATGCGGTGCGGGCGCTTGCCGCGACAATGCGAAATATGTTTTGTGGATGATCTCGTGCATCCTCAAATGCAGCGAGGCAATGTATTTTATATAAATATTCCCAAATATCAGTATGAATACAACCCCCGCGAGATGGTTGCGCGATTTCTTGCATCACGCATGGGTGATGAACTCATCTCAGATAAGAAACGATTTTATAATGCAATGACCAGAAATTTGGGGAGAAGAGACCAAAAATTTCAGAGCGAAAATGCCAACATTCGTAATGGACAATCACTAGAATTATATATTAAACGATTTATTTCTCACTAGGGAGCTTGTAATGTAAAACGCCGCCCAGAATGGCAGATATGAACAAGAAAACACCCGCCGTAAATACCACACGCCTGTGAAATTCGCTAAAACGTATAGGCTTACGCCAAGGATTGAAAAAGTATAATAATATGAGGGATACCAAGATTGCACGGACATGTTCAATTATCTTTAAATATTTTGGTGCTTCTGACCAAACTCCGAAAAATACCAATATATATAATGTATAAACAGCGTAGCTTGCATATATAAATGTAGTTTCATACCACTTCATTTATATATATATAGATTTTCCTTATAGTTTATGGTTATCCACAAAATTAGTATATAGTGGCGTAATTGTTTTCATTCCCGTTAAACGGCTTTTAAAAATAACTCCTACTCCACAGCATTCACTACATTCTTTATAAAACCCATATTGTCGGCGGCGGCTACACGTGAAACATGTGATAGGTATACATTTTGGAATTTTGCTTTTTTTCGTTTTTTTTAAACCGATGCCTTTGCAAACGGGACAACTTTCAACTATATATCTATCATCCATAACTAGTTATAAGATTTTTTTCTTTATATATTTTTAGTGTTCGAGCACTACTATCGGTTGCCTCGACGAATTTTGGCATCCAGAAATAATCGATTACTTTACTACAATCTTTGTATTTATTTTCGAAAATATAGCGATAATATTGTTGTTCTTTTGTTTGAGGTTTATTATGTTTAAGGGACTCATCCACAGGAAACTCGAGGGTCTCAACGTGTTCTTGGATAATTTCAAACCATGACTTGGTGGCAGTACTTACACCATCGCTAAATGCCTCTTTTGTTCTAAAGAGCACTTCATTAGGCAAAAGGTTCAAATTTTCAAAGGCGTGACGCAAAAGATATTTTTCACATTTACCCCCGCCTAATGCTCGCAAATGAGTCGGAATGGATAAATAAGTTTCAACAAAATGTCTATCTAGAAAGGGTGTACGGGGTTCTAAACCATTACTAGAAATTGATCTATCAGATCGCAATACATCAAACATGTGGATATCTTTGAGCAATCGGCGACACTCTTGATCAAACGCAATCGCATCTGGTGCTGCATGAAAATACATATAACCACCACACACCTCATCGGCGCCATCACCATTAAAAATTACTTTTGCTTGACTATGATTTTTAATATATTTGGAAACCAGATAGTTCCCTACGGAGGCACGCACTGTTGTAGTATCATAACTTTCAATAGCTTCAATGACTTCTGGGATAGCGGTAAGAAATTCTTGCTCTGTACATATAATTTCTGTATGCTTTGTGCCCAGAAAATTAGCTACCTTGCGTGCATACCGCAAGTCCTCGGAACCAAGGAGTCCAATACTATACGTTTCAAGTGTATTTTTGGGTACAAATTTGTGTACAATCGCTGTGACCAAACTACTATCGAGACCGCCTGATAAAAGACAGGCGATTGGTCGCTCGGTAGAATATACACGTTTTTTTACGGATATAATTAAAGCTTCTGCAATTAGCTGCTGTGCATCCAATGCTGTCTTGATTGTTTTATTAAAGGGAACGGCAGTTGTTGCAAAAACATGATTACATAATATTTCCCAACTATTATTATTCCATATATAGGAACGATAGGTGCCGGGAGGAAATGGACGGATTTCTGCTGTTGTAGTTTTTAGCCCAATGAGTGTTTTGATTTCAGATGCAAAACCTTGCATATGCCCATTATCATATAAACAAAAGAGGGGGCGGACACCAAATAGGTCTCGCGCGACGAAAAGTTCTTCTTTGTCAATATCAAGGAGGACAAAGCTATAGACGCCATCTAACATTCGCAATGTTTGTTCGATACCATATTTTAAATACAAATGAATAATAATTTCACAATCTGATCCACTCCCATTCTCGACTGCCATTTTTTTATGAAGATCTGCGGAATTGTATATCTCTCCATTACAAATCAATACACACTGATCTATCTGCATGGGTTGCATAGCCGTAGTAGTGAGTCCATTAATCGCGAGTCTATGAAATCCAAGTACAGCCTTCAATTCATGAAACCATTTTATAGAACTCTCTTCAGGTCCTCGTTGACTTCCCTGCTGAAAACACCGCACAATATCTGCTTCTTTTAAGCAATTGTTTAAAATAGAGAAAATACCACACATTATATTAATAGGTAAGGTGCCTTTAGATTTTTAATGAATATAATAATATTTATCTATATCAAATGGAAGGTGTTATTAATGGAAGCTACTACTGCCAATTTGAAAGAGCGGCGCAAATTAACGATGGTATATACGACCGAAATATTCCTAGTGGTCCTCTTAATATGTCTTATAACCCGCGAGCTGTTCAAACACGCTATGTGATGATGCCTATGTTGGATTGCCGTATGCCGACCAATGTGCCTTGCAAAAACGAGATTATTTATAATCCGTACAAAACTTTTAATCCGGGATCCTCGGCGCCTTTCTCTGGATTTTCAAGTGACATTGACCAAGAATCAAGATTACAGAATAGATTCTTTCCATTGCAAAAAAGTGCACAGGCTCAGTTCATACCAAGTTCTAATAGCGATTTATATAAAGTAACAGCTGTAGGGCGGCAGGTCAATATGACACACCCGCTTCTCTTCAAGAAAGAAAAATTTGCACCTAATGATGTAAATAAATGTCATTTAGGACGCAAAATATTTAATAATTTTACACGTTTGCAAGTACGCAACTTACCCACTGGCAGCGTTGGAAAATAAATTTGTAAATCTCTATCATATTTAAATGGATATCTCTATGAATATGATAGATTTAGAATACTTAATAAATCCAGCATTTGCTAATTTACGAGCAAATCTGGAAGAGAATGATAATTTGAAGTCTGATATAGAGTTTTATAAGAAACGTATTTTCAAATTAACGAAGGACTTATTACGAAATATATCAACTACTACCCAGGTGGACGAAGGATTTCGCGAATATGCGAGGATTTGTATAAAATACTTTAAATTTATAGATAAGTCGGATATAATACAAAAACAATATGACCATCACAAGAAGCGAAAACCGAAAAGTGTGGCGCCAAATAAGGTGTTTCCTGACCATCTATTAATGAAGGGTGTCCGCGGCTTTCGGGGCACTATACCTGAATGTATTCCTGTAAAGATTAAGAATGAGAAAAAGAAGATAGTTTTCATGCCGCAAAGTCACGATATTAACTTAAAAGACCCTGCATTTAAAATTAAAGGTCTGGGAAAGAAAAATATGCACAATAAGTATGAGAAAGACAAGAAAAAGAGGGTCAAAAAAAAAAGGGAGGGTGAAAAGGAAAAGTAGAAAAAAATTTGCGGCGGAAAAATGTTCACCCAAGTCCTCCAAAGAATCTTTAAAGTTTTCTTGTTATACGAGTGCTACCTTACATAAATTACGTGATATATGGAATAAGCGTCGCCCTGATAGTAAGATAACAAGCAATGACCCACGTGAAATTTGGGGAGCGCTTAAAATATTAATGGCGACAACCTGTAACAGGGAATCGTGCTGGCTCCGGAAATTATTTAAGAAAAACAAATTAAATAGTAAGTTGCGCAATTACACATTTGCACCCAAGCAACCAAAAGAATGGAAAAAAAATCCATATGAGTGGTTATCTAGTGTTGAATTACTGCAAGTGATGAAGCAATATGAGAACGCTTATCCTTCTTTTGAGTTTTTAGGACCTTCTCCCATCGATTATGATGTGAAGAAAATGTTCGGCGAGTGTGTATGGGAGGAACTATGTCAGTTTAAACTAAAAGATTTTATAAAGCGGGGTAAGACGAAGATTGGTATCATATTTAATTTAGATCCTCATGATTTAGAAGGTTCGCATTGGATGTGCATGTTCATCGATATTAAGAAAAAGGAAATTTACTATTTCGATAGTTATGGCGATGGACCACCGCGTCGCCTTAGTAAATTTATGAATGAAGTTAAACGACAAAGTCGAGCACTGGGTACGCCATATACGATTCTGGCAAATAAACGACGACACCAGTTCAGTGAAAGTGAATGTGGAATGTATTGTCTCTACTTTATAATACAACTTTTAAAAGGAACAAAAACATTTGATTCATTAACAAAACATCGTATAAATGATAAGAAGGTAAAAGAATTACGGCAAATTTACTTCAATCAGAATATAAAAGAATAATGTGATATAGATACCATATGTCTCAAGCAACGGATTTTTTGAGTCAATCCAACGCCAAGCTTATTTTTCATCTCCTTAACGACAATTATGGAGATAAAATGAAGACCTACCCAAATTTTGTAACCATCTTTAAACAGATGATGGGGAATATACATGTTGCCGAATCAGGGTCATCAAATTTGATCGAAATGAACAAGATTCTTCTTTCAGAATGCTCACGCCTATTAAACGACACGCAGGCGACGCCGCCGGTGAAGCCGCCGCCGCCGCCGCAACGGCATTATGATTCTCCGCCGAAATCGCCAACTTTTCAGAAATTATTAAAGACAGAACAATTTGAATCCATCAAAAGCGACAAACAGGCAAAAAAATTATTTAGAACACGTTTGGATGAACGTGTAAAGGATTTCAAAAGCCTTTCTGAACCTGATGTGCCTGCCAAACTTAATTTTGAGGTGGCAGCGCCCAATACGTCGGATTTCACAAAAGATGTAAAAGATTTGCATGCAAAGATGATGTCAGAGAGAAGTTTTGATATGCACAAAATTACACAGGAATATAATCAGAAGGATGCTCAAGAATGGATAAACAATGAGGCCCCGCCACTACTTAAGATTGATCATGCATCGGCTGCCGAAGTAGGTGCCAAAAAGCCACCTTTTGCCATCAAGAGGGTTCGATTCGAAGATTCGAATTCAGAAGCACAGAGTACACGCGGCGGCGCAGGATTGACAAGCGAAGGAAGTATTCAACGAGCAACACGGAGAATGGAAAGTATGCAACCGCCCGTATATAATCCTAACATCGCATTTGATCCCACACCGCCCTCCGCGGAAATGATCCGCACCGAAGCAGCCAAGGCCCTTGCCAATGTCAAGTTGGAGCTAGAAGCTGCAGCACCGCGGCGTGCTCCTACACCACCACCGCGGCGTGCTCTTACACCACCACCGCGGCGTGCTCTTACACCACCTCCCACCCGCCGCGCCCCTACACCGCCGTCGGAAGCCGAACCTAGCACATCGTTCTTGTCGAAACTTAAGAAAAAAAAACCACAAGAATCCAAGAATATTTGCTTGCGACCCAATGAAATCAATGGAAATCAGATGAAATTTTCATATAATTTTGGTAACATTAAAATACTTGAGATCCAAAAACTTTTTCTGACAAATACGCATACTAAATATCAAAATGCGTTGGAACAGACAATAGTTACATCATTGGGTGATGAGCCCTTTTTAGTATTTTCATTGGACATTAATGGGCAAGAAAAGTTAAAAAATATATTATTTATTAAGAAATACAATGATGACAGAACAATTTATTATGAGACGAAACAAGCAGTCTCTATTACTGATAGCATCGATAATGTTACCTTACATCTCTTTGACAAGGATAGCAATGCTATGCCTGTTCCTTCTTTCCTGACGATTGATAGCCGTATATGGGGGAATGAGCTGCACATTATTGACCAAGACCAGAGAGATTTTGCTGCGGATAAATACACCTATCTTCAATTCAAGGAGGGTATGCTATCGGCCGGTGAAAAGATTATCATCAATAAAGCGGAGGTGGAGATTATTGGAACCTGTCTAATTGAGCTTAATATTGATAAATATGAACTTGAAGATGTTGATTATAGAAATCACCATAAACATAACTATTGTATTGTGGAATGGGCTGGTATACCCATTCAAAGTATACAGCACATTTCTAGAATTCCTATTGTTAATTTTATGACATCGTAATGTAAGAATGTTAAATTTTATAAGACGAAAAATATGGGATTTTCTATTTAAGCGAAAAATCATTAGCAAAAAATATGATAGTCCGTCGCCCAAAAAAAAAATTGTTGATGAAAACAAAAGTTATAGGAAACTTTATTCTTCGTTTAATTTCTATGAAAAGCTCTAATTAATAAGAACGTTACCATCCCCATTGCTTAATTTTTTTGGTAAATTTTTTTTTGATTATATAATATATAATGTCAACCGATAGTGACGCCTCCCCCGCTCCAATGCCTTCGCCCACCCAACCACTCCCAGTAACAACTGCCGCAGAAACTCCCAACGTAGAAATATCCAACAAAATTCTGCCCGCGGATGTAAATGAAGAAAATACATCCCCTCAAGTACCATCGAATGTCAATTTTGAAAAGGAACGCGCATTTTTTGTAACAAACAAAGATAATCTTAAAAATAAAATTGCCTATCTTCAAAGCGAACTTGAAGAAGAGCGGCAATTATCCGATACACTCGCTGATAAGGATGCCGCTGATGATGCTGAATTAGCTAATATCCGGCAATTTCTGAATACAAATAGTGAAGAAATAAGCTTGCTGCATGATGTAGTTAAAAATATTAATGGCGCATTGAAGGAATTGGTGAAAAATAATAAATTAAAACAAGAGGAATTAAAAGCTCAGAATACGGAATATGCCTCCTTAGTAAATTCGGATAAGGCGCGCGATTTAGCTGGAAAGATTAAGGACATTCGCACAATTCTTGGACAACTAGAGGATTTTTTAGTAAAAGAGGGGGTTCAGGGACCAAAGAGCCCCCAGTAAGAATAATTACAGAATTTTTAAATGAATGTTGTGTGGATATTGCTTCTTTGAATAAGGATGTATTAGCTGCCCAAGTTATAAAATCTTGTAAATGTTGTATCGTTAGTTAATTTTATGATGCAAATATTAATGCGGTTTACAATTGGAACCACTCGAAGCGCAAGGAAAATTATTAGTTGTCCATGTTGCAGGTTTGGCATACGAGCAATCGCCTTCTATGCCTAACTGATTATCGCCCATTCGGATACGAAAGAAACCGAGTTCTCCCCAAAATTCTCCCCAACTATTGCGAACAATCCAATATTTATGCTCCTCATCTTTTCCCCACCCGACGATACTAATAATATGGTCTACATTACGATAGCCATCTGGAATATCTAAAATACCCCCCTTGTAATCTACCAAAGGTGTGGCATCCACGCCACACGCAATAGGTCCATTTTTATATATTTCTTCCATCATATTTTCCCAGTCTTTCACGGATCCATAGCTTTCAATAGTAACATTGGGGTAGGGTTTTATTCCTTGGCACCCTTTTTTGGAAGAGCATGTTCTGCAAATATTTTCAGGGCTGCAGGTGAAATTTCTATTCTTGCAAACATCTTGTATAGAGTTAAAGCTGCAGGCTTCGTATGCGAGACAAGTATCAAAGGGGATGCCTTGTTCTTTGATAAAACGATAGGCGCCGAGTGGATCGCCTCCGAGACAAGTCCCGGCGTCACCACAATTCAAGAGGTATTGTACGGGCAGGTTGATGTCTGGTTTGGATGCATTGCGAGCGATTTTAATGCGATCTGAGAGAGAACTGAGGGCGCCGTGTGCCCAACAAGATCCACAATATTGCGGAATATGTTGATTTAAATTTTTGGTTAGATAATTGCTGCCATTGACGTCTCCCCAGTACCATTGTTCGGGGAGAGTTACATCTGTGCATAAGTCAGTTGTCCAGTTATAGTCGCGGGGTTCGAGTTGAATAAATTCGGAGGGGCGGGTGAGTCCTAGAGAGAGAAATGATAGAAATAAAAGTAAAGTCAACCTCATATATTATTATGAGGTGGACACGTTTTAAGTAGATTGAGAAATTATGCCAACTATAGAAATCCTACAACTTTTTTTCCTTCTTTTTCAACAATTTTGCCCACCACAATGGGTTTGGTTCCGCGCTGATTTTTAGTAATTTGATAACTTTCGAAATCATATACTTCATTATCTTTCTTATTATATGCATATTTCTTTCCCCCAAATGTGAAGATGCGAATTGTGACCTTTCTTTCCTTTTGATTTGCTCGAGCAAGGTCATCGTCATCGCCGCCTGTGAGTGCAGGTTTGTAAGCGAATGCTTCAGGTGATGGGTCAGTGAACGCGAAACAGGTGAGATTATCACCGCCGGCGCGAACTTGAAGTGCGCAATCAATAGACGCTTCCTTAATAGCCTTTAAAATTTGCTTATTTATATTCTCTTTAATGGTGGATATTTCATAAAGTGCTTGATCGCTTGTTAGAGGTGTTTGTCGATCTAGCTTACTAATATCCTTAATTTTAAGTTCGCTAGATGCTAATTCAGCCAGTTGATGCTCTGTAAATTGCATTAAATAGATAAATACTTCTACTTTTCTCTCTTCTTTAGGTAAATTGTGGTGACTGCATATGCGTCTGGCGCGACCAATAACTTGTTCAATGCGTACAGGGTGCCAATATGGTTCCATAATGTGAACATAGCGAACATTTTTGAGAGAAATTCCTTCGGCGCCGGCGGCTGTAATCATGAAGATTCGTGCAATTTCTCCGTGAAAATTATTTTCAGCGATACCTTGCAGGTCTTTTTGCAATGATTTGGGTAAAGCGTCCCATGTGCTATTAAAAATATTACGCATCATTTCTTTCTCTTCTACGCTTTCTGTTCCTGTATATAAGATGTATTTAGGTTTTGGTTTTTCTTCATCAGTTTGTTTGATATGCCAAGCGCCTTTTAAGTTTTTGGCTATTTTTAATTGTGCAAATCCGTTAGCTTCTAAAACTAGTTGAAAAATTCCGATGCCTTCCAATGTTCTAAATTGTGAGTATATTAGATGAAGGCCTTTATTTTCTTCAATATTGTTTAATATTGCTAGAAATTTCGGGCTAAGTTGGGATAGTCCTTCTTTGGAGAGATATTGTGCGCTATGTGTCTTTAAATTTGCGAGCGCTTCATGAATCCGCACTTCATATGTTTTATCTACTTTTGAGGACATTCCTGCTTTTAGCTCGGCGGCATCATCTGCGGTAAAGCGTCCATCTATATTTTGCAATTTTTGTTCTGCATTGGCATTATCTAATACATCTTCGTCAAGCTTTTCTTGGGCGGCCTGCATCACATCTGCGTCTTCTCTCGGTAAAGGACGTTTAATCTCTCCAGGAAAGACGAAATTGCAAAAGGCGCGGGAAAAGATTCTATATGTGGAAGAAGATTCTTCATATAATCCTTCAGTAGCACCTGCCGCGGCCATCGCGCGCTTTTTTTTAGCTCGCTTGGCTTGTTCCATTTCAGATTTACGTTCTCCGTCTCTTGCTTCTTCATAAATTCCCAACTGGTAGTCGCTCATTGGTATTTCGACAACATGCAGGTCGGTTTCTTTATCAAATGCAGGCATGAGTTCTTCTTGTGGACTGCGAAAATGAGACGTGAGTCCTAAGATACGTTTTTTGAATATATTTTGATTTTGTAATTCTCCGGTTCGTTCATTAATGAACCATTGAGTGAAGCCATCTAAATTATCAGGAAGTGCGGTATGTTGTTGTTTATTTATTTGTTTTTTATTAACTTGAATATTTTTTTCTGCTAGTGCTGAAATAAGATTATCTAGGAAATCATCATCACTTAAATCCCCTCTCTCATCCCGGTTCTTCTCTCCAACTTGTTCAGAATTTACAAAACCAAATGGGTTGCGGGTCACGACTAGTTGTTTGAGAGAAGCTTGGTAACGTATATAATCGAGTACATTCAAACTTTTAAGTATAGCTTCCATTCTTTTTTCATTTACTTTTTGTTGCGTAGTAATGGTTAATGGTAATGTAAATGTGGTAATGTATCCGCGTAGCATATTAAAAAGGATAGCGATTTCATTTGGATAGTTAATGACGGGTGTTCCTGTAAGGCAGATGATGCGGCAATTTTTTGCTTTTTTGAGGTATTCATATAATTTCATTGAGAGTGATTTCTTTTGTTTCATTTTATTGACGATTCGGCTGACAAAATTATGAACCTCGTCAATAATAACGACGGAATGATCAAAGAGATTAGGTTGTTTGAGTTTGGCCTTTAATTTTGGGATATGTCCTTTTCGCAGTCCGTTATAGTTAATAAAAAGATATTTGGCGCTTAGCATTTTTGATATTTGTTCATCAAGAGATTTGCGTTGAATGGCGTTTAAACGTGCATAATTTGATTTTCTTTTAATATTAACGAACCAAGCGCCTCCTTGTTTATCGATAAAACTTTTGGGTAGTGAGAGAACGCGTGAGAGTGCGGTAGCCCAGTCAGGTTTATTCTCCGTTTTAACAAATTCCCAATATTGATTAAGTTTGTAGAGACTATCACCGCATTTTTTTAGTTCTTGTATATAGTTCATTCTGAGAGAAGCGGGTGTCATGATGATAACTCGGCGCGTACTTTTCAATCCTTCTGCGATAGCAATAGAGGAACATGTTTTCCCTGATCCTAATCCGTGATATAATAGTAATCCGCGATATGGTGTAAATTCGTTAATATAATCTCTCACAATTTTTTGATGTGTTAGGAGAGAAAATTTATCTGATTTCTTTTCACAGGAGGCGCCGCCGCCTTCGTCCATGAGTTGTCTTCTATATGGTAACAATAGTGTAGTAATAAATTCAACGAATTTTTTACGATTATTCATAAAATATGCAGAGGAGCGCACCAATATTTTTTTCCCCGCCTTTGGCATTCGTGTGCCGATTGTCCTGCGTCCAATTGTAATGGCGAGGTCGTCAGCTTCTGGTTCTTCTATAGTTTCTTCACCGACAAACATAGATTTTGATTTTCTTGGGGCTTTCTTCGCGGATGGTTCCCTTTTTGCAGTTTTTCTTGGAGGTGCTACTGGTTTTTGTTCTTCAATGTCTATTTCAACGGAAGGTGCTTTGGAGAGAGGTAAATCTTCGGGTGGTGCAACACTATGCCGCACTTTTCCGACTGCCTGTAGTCGTTTACGCAATGCTGCTATATCAATGTCGGGTCGCTTTCTCTCAACAATTTTTGTTTTAATAGCTATTTCTCCTTTGCCGGGAAGCGTTATTTTAATTTTTTCTTGTTTTTGCGCTACTGGTTTTGTCATAAGTTGTTCTAAAAGGCTAGGGTCCATTTATAAAAGTATATATAAAACTTTTATATAAATACTTTTATATGGATAAAAAAATGACAATTAAAATTCCTGCGATTGACATTAAGAAGTATTTGAAAGAGTTTCCTCGACTAAAGAGAAAAAGGGGTAGATGTGATGATAGCGTTAAGTCTCCGTTGCTCAAACATTTAATTGTTGATGAAAAAAAGACAACATTATGTTAATGTCATGGCGGTCTTTATGGTTTTAATAGCTTTTTCGCATGCTGTTTGTTCAGCCTTCTTTTTAATTTTATGTGTTCCTTCCCCTAAAAATACAAAGACTAAATTATATTTTTCGTAGTATCCGTGAATTGCTGCAAAGGAGTTAAAATGACTAAATGGCTTTGAATTTTTAGGATTGAGTCGAACAGGTGATTCGCCAAGGACTAAATATACGCCCATATGATAGCCTTCTTCGAGGGAACTTTTGATGGTAAGGTAGATTGGGGTAACCTTGAATTCTTTTTGGATCATAACTTGCAATATATTTTTATAATTATCGTCTTTCATGAGTAGATCTACCCAGTCCACGTGTTGATCAAAAATGCTTTCAACAAATATTTGTGCGATTTGAAATCCTGGTCCTGTGACGAAAACATTTTCGAACCACTTACCCTCATCCTTGATAGAAATTTTGTTAAAATCTAAAAATAGCGCACCTAAGAAAGCTTCAAAAAGGCAACCGAGTTTCTTAAGATTTGTACGCGTTTTTTTCTCTTCGGCATTCTTGGACAAAATATACCAGCGATTAATGCCCATATCGTAGGCCATTTTCCCAATAGATTCATTTTTTACGAGCGCAATCTTCTTTTCTGTCATAAAACCTTCATTTTCTTTTGGAAATCGTCGATAAAGATAATATTTAGTGATAAGCTCTAAGACGCCATCGCCCAGAAATTCCAATCGCTCATTAGATTTTGTCTTAAGAGGAAGACAATCGCCGGGCTGGTTGACGAGGGTAATACCACGTTCAATATTTTCGAGGTGGGGGCGCTTTACATAGGATCGGTGAACAAATGCGCGCTTATAAAGTTCGAAATTATGTACTTTGTCAGGAACGCCATATTTGCGAAGTATGGCTTCTACCTGTCTTTTGGAAATGACTTTATTTCGGGGATTATAAGGATCAAATATAAGCTCCTCATTATCCTTTGATACATCGCCATCTTGTAGTAGTGTTTTGGTGTCCATGATACTAGATTATGTCACACTATATTTAATATCTTTACCAATTTAATATAGGTTTTATTATATATAATGGTAAGATACACAGCAGATATATTATATGATTCTGATACTGATGATGAACAGCTTCCGGTGGCTAAGGCGATACCAGAACCAGAGAAGGTGGATGCACCAAATCCCTGTGAAGAAGGTCCACTTATATCATTATATCGATGTAGAAGGTGTGAAGGAATTGATGGTCCGATCAGCTATAGCCCTATTCAAGTTGGGGTATGTGCTGATAGACAATGTTATGATAGGGTCTCATTAGTGGATTGGGCGCAACGTCAACGAAACCGCGGGCAGGAGCCCAACCTCCCACACTCGCCTCTTCGGGTGTACAATGAGGCTGATTTACCAACTGCGGTGGATCCTAACGGCGTAGCTTGTGGTGGACCCCCCGCGCCGGTCCGCCGCCGACGCCAGTGTCAGAATTGCACAATTATGGGGGGAAAGAGGAAAAAAAGACGCAGAAAAAAAACCAAGCGGCGCAGAAAAAAAACCAAGCGCCGGCGAAATAGAAAACGCCGAAAAACCAAAAGAAGACGATAAATAATTTAAAAACTAATATAAATTATTTATTAAATGCAAATTACCATTGATATACGAGAGAAAGAGTTGAAGAAACTCATGCCTTCTTTGGCAGTCGAATTGAAATTATCACCTGTCATAAAACAAGAACAACTTATTTTGGGTGATGTGATTATTTCGGATGCGAGTGGCAAAGAATTATTAATAATTGAGAGAAAAACGTTACGCGATTTAGCGGCGAGTATCAAAGATGGTCGTTATGAGGAGCAATCATATCGGTTGAATGGACACCCAATTCATAATCATAATATTATTTATTTGATAGAAGGTGACTTGCATTTTTACAATGAAAAGTATATGAGAATGCCCAAAAAGACGTTGTATTCGGCGATGTTTTGTATTCAATATTATAAGGGTTTCTCTCTGATGCGTACATCTAACGTGAGAGAAAGTGCTGAGTATATATTAAGAATGGCAGATAAACTTGATAGAGCAAAAGATAAACAGGGATTTTATAATGGCGGAGAAACGAATAAAGTTAAAGACTATTGTGTAGTATCGAAGAAGGTGAAGAAGAACAATATTACCCCAGATAATATAGGTAGTATTATACTGAGTCAGATACCGGGTGTTAGTTCGGTGACAGCATTGGTGATTATGGGGCATTTTGGTTCTCTCTATCATTTAATTGAGAGATTAAAGGAGGACAAGTCATGTTTGAGTGAATTGACATATACAACCAAAGATGCTAAGACGCGTCATCTGTCATCGACTGCTATTAAAAATGTTAGGAAATATTTATTATATATAAGGGTATAGCTTCAATATTTATTTATTTTAATTATATATATGTTGGGTATTTCAGAATATAATTTACAATGTTTAGGATTGGTATTTATAATTGGCGTTGGAATTTATTTAATTTATAAAGCATTAAAAGTTAATAATAATATAATTGAAGGATTAAAATCAAATAATGATAAGATTCCCACCAGTTTTCCTGATAAAATAAAGTCACTAAAAGAAAATTTAAATATTGGTGAAAAGAGATCAGAAATTGAGGATACATTTTCAGATCTTTCTGATTTTATCAAATATGGAAAAGTGAAAACCTTATTAAATTTTACAAAGAGTGATATGGGAAAGCGAGAAACTTCTGAGGCGGGACGCAATCTGGAATTTTTAAATACAATTGACAAGAATATTAATGAAAGTTTAGATTTTATAGATAAAATAGATTAATATATTAGTGGATATTAATGACAAAATTTAGTATGGAATGGATGCTACGAAGAAAAATCACAAAACGGGGCGAAATGCAGATGCGCAAGAATAAGGATAAATCGCTGGAGATCCTTTTAACATGCACAGCATATAGGAAAGATGCATATGAATGGATTAATAAATGGAAAATAGGCGATCTTCTGCAAATAAGAAACATAAAGACAGAAAAGGGGGGTCTATATAAGATAAAACATCGGGAGTTTAGTATGGCACAAGTCAAATGTGCGAGTTCATCCGCGCCGAGCTATAATATTCAATTGGATTACATTAGCGGGATTGATACCTATATTTTTGGTAAATTATATGAATTCACTTCTTTATTGCATACGAAGTTCCCCGATGATCCAGTATACAAGCTTTATCAGTGGAAAGTTAATATTACCTCACCTGAAATAATTGTCTCTCCTCCCCGCGAATTTAGCCATCTCAAAATTCATAAAAATATTATGGCAATTATGTCTGTGGAACATAAGGGGATAGCAACACTTAAGATGCGAGGCGAGACTTTAGTTGTGAGAACTGCTAATACTGGTTTTTATATGATAGAATTATGGGCGAAACCCAAAAATAAATCAAATACACGGAAATTCCGTTTGAGTAGACGCAATATAACAAAAAAATTGAAAAAGGTGCGCGACAAGATTCTTAGAAAATAATTTTTTGCGATTATATAGTATATTAAATGCCGATAACAATCACAAAAAATAATATTATTGGATACGATAATCCTACCCAGAACAATCATTTTGTTAGTCATGAGTATTTACGTGCACAGCATGGAATTATAGGACATACAGGTCCAGTTGGTGTAAAAGGTAATAAGGGCGATGTAGGTGATCAAGGTGATGTAGGTAATAAAGGTGGTGAAGGTAATAAAGGTGGTAAAGGTAATAAAGGTTTAATTGGAGATAAGGGGCCAGTAGGTAATAAAGGTACGCAGGGGGATAAAGGAAACAAAGGGGACCCGGGTGGCGCAACAGGTGCTCTAGGTCCTCCTGGCATTAAGGGCGATACTGGTAATAAAGGTGGTAAAGGTAATCAAGGGGGTGTAGGTGTAAAGGGTAATAGTGGTGCCCAAGGGAAACGTGGGATATCAGGTCCGCCGGGAATGAAGGGGGACAAGGGAGATATCGGTAGTCAAGGAATAAAAGGAGATAGTGGCGTGAAGGGTAAACAGGGTAATAAAGGCAATCAAGGCAATCGAGGCATTCAAGGCGATCAAGGCAATCAAGGCAATCAAGGCAATCAAGGAATAACAGGACTCCCAGGTTTAAAGGGTGATAAAGGTAATGAAGGTGTTCAAGGTGAGAGAGGATTTGTTGGAGAAAAAGGAAATAAAGGCGATATCGGGATTACGGGTGCTGAAGGGGGCAAAGGGTCTAAGGGAGACCAGGGTATTCAAGGAATCCAGGGACTACAGGGTAATAAAGGCAATAAAGGTAGTAAAGGTGATCAAGGTGTTAAAGGTGTTCAAGGTGCGCAGGGTGAGAGAGGATTTGTTGGAGCGAAAGGAAATAAAGGCGATATCGGGATTGCGGGTGGCGGAGGGGGCAAAGGGTCTAAGGGAGACCAGGGTATTCAAGGACCTGTAGGAGATCAAGGACCACAGGGTCCTCAAGGACCTGCAGGTACAGATGGGAGTGGAGGGGGCGGAGTTGGTCCACAAGGACCTCAGGGTCCCCAAGGCGAGCAAGGACCACAGGGTCCTCAAGGACCTGCAGGTACAGATGGGAGTGGAGGGGGCGGA
>Ga0209403_10001708_pt1 | contig 27838 bp, 28 predicted proteins | sample ArcticOcean_MG_C_8_FD_187440 | JGI IMG/M metagenome (GOLD analysis project Ga0209403, IMG submission 187440) | Marine microbial communities from western Arctic Ocean - ArcticOcean_MG_CB11_86 (SPAdes) (version 2) | ecosystem: Environmental > Aquatic > Marine > Oceanic | place: Arctic Ocean... | reverse complement strand
GAATAGTGTTCACGGTGCATCAAATCACTGATTTCCTCAAGTAAAGTTCTTTTCTATTTTTGTATTGACATACAGATTGTGGGATTATATCCTGCGCAGCAGTCGGAATTAATCGGCAAATATATTTGATGATCTGTTCAAGATCAACTAATCAAGATGATTTGCCAGAATATTCCATTTATAGTGTATTTTAGTAACTATTCAGGTACCCCTATTTTTAAGTAAAATACTGATTTTATTTGATTAATTTTGAAAACTTAAAAATATTTGAATATTTGATTATAAAATTTAAAAATCAATGATTTCAATGGATTACGTTTGTAAAAATTTAGGGATCACCAAATCGTCAAAAAAATCACATGTAATATCAATTAGTTGAGTACCTGAATAGGTACGTATTTTACCTGATTCGCCGGATAATACAAGGGTAATCAGGCATTATGCCCGAATTTCCGGATATTTCCGGATTATCAGGTATCTTACCCGATTTACCGGATAATATCGTGGTTATCGGGCATATTGCCTGATAATAATAAGTTAGCTTCTCAAAATACATCCTAAGACTAAATACCCGATTTCTTCTTGAGATTATATTGAAAATGTCATCAAATTATCTTAATCATGAACTAGTAAAATCGGATGAGCCATTTCTCTATGAGATGTTATATCAAGCTTTATATGTCCCAGAAGGGGGGATCCCATATGAACGAAATATCATCGAGAACCCCGAATTGGCAAAATATGTGAAGGATTGGGGGAAAGAGCATGATTTTGGTTTAATCAGTGTGAAAGAGGAAAATGACCAGAAGATAGGAGCCATTTGGATCCGTTTACTCATAGGCCAAGAAAAAGGTTATGGATACATCAACAATACAACTCCTGAGTTAACCTTTGCATTGCTACCGGAATATCGAAATCAAGGTTTAGGAACACAGTTGCTCCAACAATTTCTAGATCAACTGGCTCAGAAAGGGTATGTTTCAATCTCATTAAGTGTGGATCCAGAGAGCCACGCTTGTCGATTATACCGTCGGTTTGGATTTGAAGGTACGGGTATTATTAGTGGTACTTCTATGACAATGTTAAAAACATTCAAATGAGTCAATTGGCGAAGCTAACAATGCAATGAACCGGGGTCTTAACACAGCGATTTTTTCTTCGAATTAAAAACATCAAATCACAAAAATCATCTTTCAAGTTTAACGTAGTACGGCCCGGTTATTTCGGCGTTAGGCACAAAATATTTAAGGAACAAATACAAAAATGGATAATACACAAAAAATAAAATGGGGTATCATAGGAGCTGGAATCATAGCTAAGCAAATGGCTAATGCCCTCAAGATAACTCCAAACTGTCAATTATGTGCAGTGGCATCCAAAACACCATCTAAAGCAAGAATGTTTGCAGATGAAAATGGTGTTGAGAATGCTTATAACTATCAAGAGATAGTAAACAGCAAGGAAATTGATGTAATTTATGTGGCCACCACTCATAATTTTCATTTCGACAATGCTAAACTGGCTTTGGAACATGGCAAGCATGTGTTGATAGAAAAGTCATTTACAGTCAATGCAAATGAAGCCCGGGAACTTGTTCGCATCGCCCTGGAAAAGAATCTTTTTTTGATGGAAGCCATGTGGGTGAGATTCTTACCAAGCCTGAAGATGTTAAAGAGCAAGATTCAGAGCAATGAAATAGGCGAGGTAAAGGTGTTTAATATTTCCTTTGGTGGGTTTGTTGGAACCCAATATGAAAAGAGGCTTAAAAATCCAGCATTGGCAGGAGGAGTTACTTTGGATATGGGGATTTACCCTATTTCCTTTGTTTGCTATTTACTTGGAGAACTTCCAATAGATATTAAATCTATGACGCGTTTCAGTGATCTTGGTGTCGATGAAATATCTAATTACATGTTTCGATTTCCATCTGGGTGTTTAGCTAATATATCTACAAGTTATAATCTGAAGATGAGAAATGAGGCAATTATTTATGGCGCGGAGGGGTATATAGAATTCCCTCAATTTCAGGCAGGCCAACGATTTACTATCTTAAAACATGAGGGAACAAATGAAATAAAGGATACGATAGAGGTTCTTGAGAATAATCATAGCAATGGATTTATTTATCAGGTGGAAGAAGTAAATCGTTGTGTTCGGGAAGGCAAACTGGAAAGTGAGATTATGCCTTTGAATGAAACAATAGGCATAATGGCAGTTATGGATAAGATGCGAGACGAATGGGGTTTCATTTATCCATTTGAATGATTTTACTTATAGTTAGTTCAGGCATTCATTACAGACATTTTGAAGCTTTGGCTGGATCAGATAGAATTGAGCAAAGCAAGGCCTAACAATCAAATGCACCAGACGCTTAACATCGCTGGTGATTTGGGCCGTTAAATTTAATGTAAATACTCCGACTGGTAAGTTTGACTTCAGTAATTTTTTTCTTTAACAGGAGACATTATGTCTGTAAGAAGCTGTATGGATAAAATGATTGTGACTCGAACCCACAAAACCCGTGGTAGCACGGAATCCTGCGTCCGGTGGGCGCGGGTATGCCACCCCGTGCTACCCCCTACGCAGGGCGTATTTTATTCAGGATGCGACTCCAATACACTGAGATCAAATATATTTTTTAACCAGACAGCTTCTTATAGTGAAGCCTATTCCGGATCAATGTTCACGCACACCACATCGGCCAACTCATGAACTGGCAGCAAGTCTGTGAACACCCCAGCCTTCAGGATCTGCCCTTCAAGATCGAGCTGGATTCCTTTGGGAAAATCATCATGAGTCCCACACGAGTCTTTCAGGGCATCTACCAAGCCCGCATTGGGCATCTGCTCACCTTGTTGCTTGGAGGTACGGTCATTACTGAATGCGCGATTCAGACTGCGTTTGGAACGAAAGTGGCGGATGTGGCTTGGGCTTCGGCAGAGCGGGCCGCAGAAATCGGGGATGTGTTCGACTGCCCAGTCGCCCCGGAAATCTGTGTGGAAATCCTCTCGCCCGGAAACACCCACGAGGAAATGATGGCAAAAAAGCGGGCCTACTTTGCAGCAGGAGCGCAAGAGTTTTGGCTGTGCGATGAGGAGGGCGAAATGAGCTTCTACCTACCGTCCCGGAAAGTGCGGAAATCCCGGCTCGTCCCAGAGTTTCCGGAAAGGATCGAGCCATGAGCGAAGCGCAACACGAACGCCGAACGCCGATCAAGCGTCCGAATGTCCGGACCAATTTCTATCCGACCTACACGGATGGAGGGAAGGACAAGGTGGATGCTGTGCGGGCGGTGCGGGGGACGAAGTTCCAGCAGGTGGTTCCGTACTACAACCTCTCCATGTCCGAAACCCGCAACGACGGCATGGGGCCGATGTTTGTGGAGGTGGAGCAGCACATCCCCGCCTACCGTGCTCAACAGCGGCGTCCACAAAAAGCCCCGGAACCGGAGCCGCTCTTCTCCCTACCCCGGCACCGCAAGAAAAAGGTGCGTCTCGATTTCTGGAGCTAGCCGCTCTGCGAACCAACCTCAGACCAGCGTGAAATCGCGGTCGTCCATCAAATTCAGTTCATTCCCCACCCAATCCGATTTGTTGAGACCTGAGAGTAGGGCCAGCCCTTGCTCGCGTGCAGCTTTGTCCACCGGCACATAAGGCAGTCGGAAAACGGGCTGTGTGGCTCCCGTCATGGCGAGGAGCGTGTTGAGAGCGTTGGGACTGGGGACGTGAAAAAGCCACGCCATCAGTGGTTGGAGGCATTCGTTGAGCGAGGGATCGTCAGTGTCCATCAGTTTGCGCATCAGTCCCGGAACCACGTTGGCGATCACGGAAATCACACCGTGCGCCCCGTGTCGGTGGCGTCCCTCGAAGCACTGGTCGTCGTTTCCGGACCAGCAGGCAATGCCCTTGGACTCGTAATGCCCCATGCGCTCGTTGCCTGCGCATTCCTTCACGCCAAGCAAATTCGGATGCTGGGCGAGGTCTTCGATCAGCACAGGCTGGAGGTCCTGTCCGGTGCGACCGGGCACATTGTAGATGATCGTCGGGCCGAGATCGAGCACACGTTGGAAATGCTCGCGGAGTCCACGGTCGGAGGTTTTGCCGTAGTAGGGATTGATTTGCAGAGCGGCGTGCATTCCCACTGAGAAGCCGAAACGAGTCGCCCGGACGGCTTCACGGGTGTTGTTACTGCCTGTGTTGCCGACAATCAAGAGCCGATCTCCAAAGCGTTGCGCCGCATGAGCGATGAGCATCAACTCCTCCTCCCAGTCCATCAGGTGTCCCTCCCCAGTGGTTCCGGCGATGATCAAGCCTTCCACCCCTGCTGCAATCTGGGCCTCCACGAGTTGGTCGAAGGTGTCGATATCCATTTCCCCGTCTGAGGTGTACGGGGTCTTGATGGCGGTCATGAGACTAGCGGACTTGATGCGTTGCATTTGGAATGGCTCGGCTGAGGTTCAGGGTGCTTTTTGCAGATGCGCTTCGTAGTAGCGCGAGTAGAGATTTCCGCGTTCCGGAAAGCGGATTCCATACACATTACTGCGAAGGCCCGGACGGAAAAAACTGTTTTCAACGACGCCGACCCATTGATCGGTGAGATGCTTGGGGAGCATGATCTGGATGCGGTCGCCCTCCTGAAACTGTGGGTTGATCGCCTTGGGCATGGGGCAGACCGGCTTGTAGCTCGCCGTGTCCCCGTAGCAAATCCAAGAGGCGCGAATGGTCACGCCCAGACGCTCCGGACCCCCATACGCAGCAATGTAGTCGGACGGTGAAAATGCTGTGATGAGCTTTTGGGAAATATTACTGACGCGATCAAACACCTCCAACTCGTAGGCACGGTACTCCGCCTGCGCAAGTGTTGCCGAAAGCAGGAGCACTCCCAGCACAACAATGCCGAAGGCACGGGTGATCATCGCATGGTCCCCTCAAAGCTCGCGCCCTCAAACACGGTGTCGTGTTCGTAAATCCCGGACATCCCTGCTCCGTTGAAATTGCTGCTGGTGAAGTCGGCAAAGGAGAAGTTGGCGTTGTCGAGCGTCGCGTCCTGAAACAGCGCCTCCGTCCCTTGGGCGTGAACGAGCAGCGAGGACGTCAGGTCGGTCATGTTGAAGCGTGCGTGATGCAAGGTCGCCGCAAACAGGGAGGCGTTCTCGAGCCGGCACTCCTCCAGCAAGGCCGCTGTGAGGTCACAAAAATTGAGGATTGCCCCAGTCAGCAGAGACGCCCGGAGGTGTGATCCGATGAAGTGTGATCCGCTGAAGTCGGCATTTGCTGCCAGCAGTTCTTTCGCGTCACAGGCGCTGAAATCGCAGATTTGCAGCTTGGCTCCTCCTAGCAGAACGTTGTGCAGCACCGCCTGAGAGAAATTGGAGAGGTGCCCTTTGACGTTCAGCATCACGGATTTCACAAGGCGGCAGCCGCTCATGTTAGTCCGGACGAGTGTGCTGTTCCGCAGATTGGCTTCCGTCAGGTCGCTGTCCTGCAGATTGGTGTCGCTAAGGTCGCATTCAACGATTGCAGATTCCCGGAGACTGGTTCCGCGCATCTCGCAGTGGCTGAGGTTGCACGCTTCAAAGCGAGTGTAGCTCATGGGGATGCCGTTGAAGGTGCTGCCCTCCAGCTTGCACTTCCGGAAGTCGCCGCCATCGAGGTTCATTTCCTCGAAGTGCAACCCGCTGAGGTCCATCTCTTTGAGAACTTCGCGGCGTTTCACACGCCGCTGCACTTCGACCTTGGTGATCTCGGCCATCGCATTCAGTCAGTTAGGATTGCTTAGAGAAGCATCCGAGGAAAGTGTCGTTGGTGCTTCTCTAACAGATCGCCACAAGGCCGGGATTGAATCCCGCTCTGCTCAAAGAAGTACGCGACCTTTGTCGCCGGAGTGAGGACATTGTAGCGCATGCGGCGGACATTGATCGCCGTTCCCGGCTGCACCTTGTTGGTGACAAAAACGATGCCGCCGTCCATCTCATTGTTGAGCTGGTTGATGTCGTTTTGCAACTCCAGTTTGCGGATGTCATTGAAAAGTCCCCGGAGATTTTTGCGAAGGCCGCTGACCTGCTCCTGAAGTGCCTCCGGATCGTCCGGAAGCTGCTGGTTCTTGAAGAGTTCCAATGTCTCCCCAAACTCCTTGTGGCGGTCTTCAAACTGCATGTGGGATTTTTGCAGGCTCTCCTTGAGGGTGTTGAAACTTTTCCGGGCGTTGATGGAAATGCCCGCATCAAGGAATGTCTGGGGGGGCTGCTCTTCAGAATCCTCCGGTTGGTCTTCCGGAAGTTCTTCTCCGATGTTGGGAATCCAGAGCAGATTGCCCGCCTGGAGTGTGCCTCCGGAGGCATAGCCGCGCTCACCCACGATCCGTAGGGTGTCGCCGGCAACCACCTTAGAGCCTCTGATGTAGTCCATCACCAGCACGTTCTCCACCGCGCTCACCTGTGCATCGTCCATAGATTGGGCCAGCACCGACCCCCCCGCCTGCACCACGCTTCCGACAATCCCCTGTTTCACCCGGATGTCGCCGCTGGCCCGCAGCTTGGCCTTGCCCACCGAGCCACCCACGTCAATCCGGGTGGCCTCGACACTGTAGCGGTCGGAGACACTGCCCTTGATTTTCAGGATACCGTCAAAACGGATGTGTCCCGTGCTGGCGTCCACCTTGTCGATGACCTTGACATCCTCCACCGAAAGGGTGGAGCCGAACTGGCAGAGCGCACCCTCCTTGGTGGCGATGATGGCAGTGCGGTCGTCGTTGTAGCGCGTGTTGCGTCCGGGACGGATGCGATAGGTTTTGCCGCTGAACGCCGTGATCGCCTTGCCGGTGATGGTGAAGCCATCCGCCCCTGCAGTGGACGGAGTGAGTTTGACGAGCGTGTCTCCGGCCTTGACCTCTTGCAGCATCGGCATTTCCCGGAGATTTACCTGCACTCCGGGCTTGGGACGCGAAGCTTCCTTGAGGAAGGACATCTCGGCCCAGCCATCCTGCCCATGCACGGGCACCCGGCCTTGCGCGACGACGGTGGGTTCGTAATGCACTTGCTCGCCAATCATGCGCTGGATCGTGTCTTTTTCGATGCCTTGCTGAATGCCCTGCTCCTTGAGGGCATCCAAACAACGCTCAAGCGTGACGGGCTGGGTCGGTTCCTGCGGCGGGACGATGTTCAGGAACACTTGCGACTCGTCCTCGTTCATCTCGACCAAGACGATGAACTCGGTGGTCTTCTCATCGCAGAGGTACTCGAAGTTCCCGGAGGTGTTCTCGAAAACTTCCAGCAGGGTTTCAGGCAGGTAGTCCGCCCCCATGACGTGCAAATCCGTTTGGATCTCGTCTAAATCCGGAACCTCTGCTCCCACGAGTTGGGGAGGCACCCGCAGCAAAATCTTACTGTCGGAAATGGAAATCTTGTAAAGCTCGGCCTTGGCCATGTCGCGTGTGCCTTTGGATCAGCTTGTAGCAGTGAGCAGGGCATCCCGTTCGTCTTGACTGAGTCGCCGTGATTCTCCGGGGTTCATCTCTCCCAGTGTCAGTGTCCCGATCCGGAAGCGCTTGATCTTGAGGACCGGATAGCCGACGCGCAGGAGCATCTTTTTGATCTGCTGATTGGTGCCCTCCCGGAGCGAGACCTCCAGCCACGTCTTGTCGTTGATAAAGTGCAGCACTTTTACTTTCGCGGGTTGGCGCCGCCGCTCCTCAAGGGTGATGCCCTGACGAATGGGAGCCAGTTGCGCGTCTTCCACTCTGCCCTTGACCTTCACAAAGTAACTCTTCCAGACCTTGAACTTGGGGTGCATGAGTTGGTTCGCCAACTCCCCGTCGTTGGTGACGAAGATCAGCCCTTCGGCATCATAATCCAAGCGCCCCACCGGAAACAACCGTCGATTGGTTTTTGGAAAGAACTCCCGAATGGTGGTCCGGCCTTGCGGGTCATGGAGGGAGGTGATGCAATTCTTGGGCTTGTAGAGCGCATAAACCTCCTGATCCCTGGCCTGCGCGATGCGGACGCGCTCGCCATCCACTTCAAGCACATCCACTTCTGGAACCATTTGTGTGCCCAACACCAAGACGGTTTCGCCGTTGAGCGTCACGCGCCCCGCCTGAATCAACTCTTCGGCACTGCGTCGCGATGCGATTCCGGCCTGAGCGATCACCTTCTGAAGCCGGACCCGGGTTTTGGGAGTGGTTTTGGAAGACGATTTTGATTTCGCTGAAGTGGTCATCCGGCCTTGCTGGATTCTTGTTGCAGTTGAGTCAGGGCTGTTCTGGCTGCCGTTTGACTCGCCTCCTTCTTGCTGGTGCCTTTCCCGCGCCCGTACTCCCGGTTGTTGATGAGAACGGCCATCTCAAATTCCTTCTCATGGTCCGGACCTTCCGCTCCGACAAGCTCGTAAAGGCACAGGGTGCTGAGCAGCTTTTGCGCCAGTTCCTGTAATTCGGACTTGTAGTCGCGGGAAATGAACGCGGAGGACTCCTTGGGAAGTTCCTCATCAAAAAGTTGTTCGACCACCCGAGCCGTTTTTTCAACGCCGCCCTCGGAGCGGCTGTCGAGGTAGAGCGCAGCAATCACTGCCTCCAAGGCATTGGCGAGCAACGAAGGCTTCTCGCGGCCTCCGGTCATTTCCTCCCCTCGTCCAAGACGCAGGAACACGCCGAGATCAAGGCGAGTGGCGATGCGGCTGAGGAGGGCTTCGTTGACAAGGCTTGCCCGGAACTTCGAGAGTCCCCCCTCGTCAAGGTCCGGGAAACGTTCCATCAGCAACTCGCTCACCAACAGGTCCAGCACCGCGTCGCCAAGAAACTCCAGCCGTTCGTTGTTGGGCCGGAATTTCCCATCAAACTCGAAGGGTACAGACTTGTGGGTCAGCGCCTGCTCCAGCAATTCCGGATGCCGGAACCGATGGCCGAGGCGCTTGGCAAAGCGGTCGAGATCGTTGGTGGGCATGAAATCAACGCCTGCGCCGCTTACACCACGCCCGCACCGTCTGCTGGTGGAGGGCACCAAGCGTAGTGGTTTGGATGAGGACGTCAATCGGTCCCTGCCGGACCTCCAGCTTAGACACTCCACTGGGGCACAACTCGCGGAGTGCCACCGGAGGTTCCAGCCGGAAAGCACCGCCCACCACGGAAAGATCACGGGTTTCTGCGTCCGGAGTGGAGTGCAGGCGATCAGAGTTGTGATAGAGTTGAACGGTGTAGCAACCGGAGAGCAGGACGGCTCCTAAGACAACGGGCGCAAGTCGCACCGCGTCCGTTGTCGTGGGCAGTGCCGGGAGATTGAAATTGATCATTTCCGGAAAATCTGGTCTGCTTGAGAAATTGTCCTGTCTACCTGCCAAAGCGACAAGCACCTGCTTTTGCTGAAAAACGCTCCCTATTTACTATTCCAAGATTCGCTTGTATGACAAGTTTTATTGACACCCACTGCCACTTAGATCGGCTCGCCCTCACCCCAAAAGCAGCAGTGGAGCAAGCTCAGGATGCCGGAGTGAGAACTGTAGTGACGATTGCGGTGGACGCGGAATCCGTTGATTTTGTAGACGGTTTCACTCAGGTGCATCCGGAAGTCTTTGGCAGCCTTGGGGTGCATCCGCACAATGCCAAGGACTATACCGAGTCGCTGGGTGCGGAAATTCAAGCGCGCGTGCAGCGGAACCCGAAGATTCGGGCCATGGGGGAAATGGGGCTGGACTACCACTACAACTTCTCCGAGGCCGAAATCCAGCAGACGGTGTTCCGGAAGCAACTCCAGAGTGCTGAAATGCTCCGGCTTCCGGTGGTGTTGCACACTCGTGAAGCCGAGCAGGACACCCTCCGGATTCTGGAGGAGCATCCGGTCTCCCGGAAAGGCGTTGCCCACAGTTTCACGGGGTCACAGGAAATGGCGGATGCACTGCTGGCGATGGGCTGGTTCATCGGCATCAACGGCATCGTCACTTTCAAGAACGCCGAAGCACTCCGGAAAGTGGTGCATTCCCTTCCGCTCGACCGCCTTTTGCTGGAAACGGACGCTCCGTACCTGACGCCAGTGCCGTTCCGAGGCAAGCCCAACTCGCCCGCGCAGGTTCCAGTGATCGCGGAGTTTCTTGCCGAAGACTTGAGAATTCCGGTCGCGCAACTCGCCGCACAGACCTCCGAAAACGCGAGGCGCTTGTTCGCGTTACCTGCGTGAGCGTCAAGCAGGGTTTGGCATTTCTGCCAGGATTGCGGTATGCTCTACGGGAATGTCACGGATATTGCTTGCCTCCAGAACTCAGAGGTATGTCTGATCACGCCATTGCTCACTAGGAACACAGATGGAACAAGGAACACTCATCGGAACAATTTTGGCCTGGATACTGTTGCTGCTCGCCATGGCCTTTGATTTCACAACCTTTCAGCTCAAGCTGGGGAACCTCCAATACTTCGTGGATGCCCCGTCCCTGATGATCGTCTTTGGAGGCACCATCGCTTCCACCCTCATCGCCCACCCAATGGGGGACGCCAAAGGGCAGTTCGGCTATGTCGGGCAATCTTGGAAGCCCAGTACAGTGCAGACGGTGGAAACCCTGACCCTGATTGTGGACGTTGCCAAGATTGCCCGCAAAAACATCCTCGCCATTGAGGATGCCCTGCCCAGCATCGAAAACCTCTACCTGCGAGGCGGGCTTCGGTTGGTGGTGGACCGTGTGGAACGCGAGAACATCAACGACATGATGGCGCACGAGATGAAATACACGATGGCTGGGAAGGATACCGCAATAAACGTAGTTGGAACAATGGCCTCTCTGTGCCCTGCATGGGGGATGCTGGGGACACTGGTTGGACTGGTCCTGCTCCTGCAAAACCTCGATGACCCTTCCGCGATCGGACCAGCCATGGCCGTTGCATTGATTACAACCTTTTACGGTTCGCTGTTTGCTAACACCATCTTCTCTCCAGCCAAAACTAAGCTCTCCCAGTATGCAGCTGATGAGAAGGTTCTCATGGAAATGATCAAGGACGGTGTCCTCTACATTGAAGGCGGGCAGCGTCCAGACTTTATCGAAAGCGACCTGATGAACTACTTGCCACCGGACAAGAAAAAGATGTACGAAGCCCTCAAGTTCGAGAGCGGCGGCGGTGAAGGCGGCGGTTGATCCTCTAGAGTAGGAGTCGGCATGGGCCAGATGATTGATGAGGAGGATTGCGAGATCTGTGTGCCGTTCGAGCAGGAGTGGATCTTTACCTACGGCGATCTGGTCACCCTCTTGCTCTGCTTCTTCATCCTGCTCTTCTCGATGTGCCGGACAGACGTGAATAAGCTCATTCAGGTTTCTGAAAGCTTCAAGTCCCAGCCTCCCGGAAGCCCCTTCGTCTTCAAAGGTCGCAGTTCCCAGCAGGATAAAATCAAGCAAGACTTGGAGCAGGTTGAGATGCCGGACGATGTCACCGTCCGGGCCTCAAAGGGTGGGGTGGAGGTTGCGTTCAACAAGGTTGTCGCGTTCGACCAAGGCTCCACCGAGTTGAAGCAAGAAATCAAGCAGGTGATTGACGGAACTCTGGCAATCATTGGAGTGATGCAGAACGACATCCTCATCTCCGGACACACGGACTCATCCGACACCAACCCGAAATACCCCTCAAGCTGGGAGATGTCCGTCGCCCGTGCCAGCGTGATCGCCGCTTATCTGGAAACCAAGGAGATTCCGGCCAAGCGTATCCAGGTCGCGGGGTTCGGAGACTCTCGGCCCCGGTTCCATGCGGACACCCCGTACAAGCGCAGCCTCAACCGGCGGGTGGAGATTGTCCTGCTTCCGGAAGACCAAACACGCTGATTCCACGCATTATCCTGAGCGGAACCTATGGGCGAACTGATTGACGAAGAAGATTGTGAAGTCTGTGTGCCGTTCGATCAGGAATGGATCTTCACCTACGGCGATCTGGTCACCCTCTTGCTCTGCTTCTTCATTCTGCTCTTTGCAACATGCGTGTACGAGACCCGGAAGTTCAAGGCCGTTGCCGAGAGCTTCAAGCCGCTCCCTCCGGGTTCCCCATTCATGCAGGAAGGCCGAGATTCGGTGGTCGAGCAAATTTCAAAGGAAGTGGAGCAGACCGAGCTTGGGGACGACACGCGGGTGACGGTTGAGGAAAAGGGCGTGGTGGTCTCTTTTGCGGCCAGTGCGACGTTTGAACCGGGGTCCACCAAATTGACTCCGGAGGCCACCAAGGAGATGGCACGCTTCTCACGGCTGGTCTTCCTCTTGCCCAATCGCCTTCAGGTCGAAGGCCACACCGACAACCAACCCGTGCAGAAGCAGTGGGGATCCGCTTGGGAACTCTCCGGAGCCAGAGCCTCGCGGGTGGCCCGCTTCTTCATTGACAACGGCATGGATCCCAAAAAGCTCACCGTCAAGGGTTTCGGTTCCACCCGTCCCAAGTTCAACAATGACTCCCCCACGCAACGCCGACGCAACAATCGCGTCGAAGTCATTGTCCTACCACCGGTGCAAAAATAAGCTTCCCGCTGTTTCAAGCACCAGAGCTGACGACGTACACCACGATCATCAGGTAGGTTAGGCCCATGATTCCAGCCTTCGCCTTGCTGAGCGTGTAGTTTTTACTCCAGAAGAAGTAGAACGAGAGCAGCGTTGCGCCAATCAAAGCCCAGACAAGCTCGACCTGCTTGAGGTCAATCAGCGTCTCGCCACTTACCGTCAAGGCGATAAGGACGGGGACACTGAGGCAGATGCAGATGTCGAAGATGTTGCTGCCAAAAACGTTGGAAATCGCCGCGTCGTAGTGACCACGCTGGGCACTGATGACCGACAGCGCCGTGTCCGGAACCGAAGTGCCGGCTGCGATGATGACAAAACCCATGACCACTGGGCTGATGGTGAGCAGGTCGCCAAGGTTGATGGCGGAGGTCACGAGTACTTCCGTGCTGAGGCCCATCAGGATCATCATTCCGGCAATCCACATCCACGCTCCTCCTTCCGAGGTGATCTTGATGGGATCCTCGTCCTCGTCCTCGTCACTTTCCGGTTCTGGCTCTCCCGCATGTTCACGCTGGTACTTCCGGTAATCGCGCTGGAGCCAGAAGATGTAGAGCAGGTAGGTGCCCAAAAAGATGAGGGCAACCCCGAGTCCCCAGTAGGTCTGTACTTCTCCGGAAGGTTGTAGTTCTGCGAACTGCGTCAGCATGATGTAGAGCAGACCAACGACGGCAAGGTAGAAGACATTGTCACGCCAGACCACATCCTTGCCAACCTTGATCGGGGATGTGGCGACCAGTCCGACAGCAGCGGGAATGACAAGCACGTTGTAGAGCGCGGAGCCGATGATTGTTGAAACCCCCACTTCGGCTTTGCCAAGCTGGATCGTGGCAATCACCGCAACGCAAAATTCCGGAAAGGAACTGGCCACGGCGTCAATCACCGCAGCCTTGATTGACTGTGGAAGGTTGTGGTTATTTTGGATGAACGAGGAGGCCGGCGCAAAGAAATCTCCAGCCCGCCAGATCACGAGTGACGAGAGGACAATCAGGGAAACCCACAGCACATGGGCGGCTCCACCGATCCCTTGGCGGTGGGCCAGCCACGCTGCGAGTGCGAGGCCCGTGACCCCCATCGCTTCCTTGTACATGTGTTCTCCGAAGAACGCCCGAATTGGTCTAATAACAGTCATGTCAAGTTGTTGGTGGCTCGTTGGTGGCTTTGAGTTGGGTCTCTTGTCCTGTACGCAGTCTGGCTATGTTCTCACGATGTTTGTAAAGAAGCAATATATCAAGTGTGCAGAACATTCCGAATTGCGACCAAATTATCGGCATTCCCTGAAACCAAGGGATCAGCAGAAACCAGACAGGGAGTGTCACCAGCATCGTCAACGCTGCAAGGCTGGAAATGCGCTTTACCGTGAAGAGGCCCAGCCAAACGGCTGCCGCACCAAGCCCGACGGGCAGGTTCAGCGCCGCAAGGACTCCGAACAACGTGGAGACGCCCTTGCCCCCCTTAAAGCGTAAGAACAGCGAGAAAACGTGTCCGCAGACCGTGATGACGGCTATCAAGCTAACCTGCCAAAGCGGGGCAGCGGTTTCGGTAGCCAACCAGTGTTGAGCGAGCCAGACTGCAAGGCTGCCTTTTCCGAAATCGAGCAGGAACGTTAGCACCCCCGGAAGTTTGCCCCCCACACGCATGACGTTGGTCATGCCGATGTTGCCGCTTCCGGACTGCCGGACATCAATGCCCAGCAGTAGTTTGCCGATGATGAGTCCGAAGGGAATCCCACCGAGTAGAAAGGCAGACAGCAGGAGCAAAAAGAAGGTCATGTCCGGAACGATCACCAAGAAGGCTTCCGGCGTCCTTGGGCTTCTTCGATGCCTCGCTCCTGGATGAGTCGGAGCAGTTCGCGGTCATCGCGGTGCTTGACGAGCGTTTGTGCTCCTTGCAGACGTCGGATGGTCTCAAGGTCTGTGACTCCCGTCCGGATGAGGTAGGCGATCCAGTCGAGAATCTCACCTGTGGAGGGTTTTCGTGTGAGGTCAAGCTCCCGGAGTTGGTAGAAAATTTCGAGCGCCGCCTGCACCATCGTTTGGTCCGCACCGGGATGGTGCATCCGCACGATCTCGCGCATCCGCTCCGGAGATGGAAACTCGATGTACATGTAGATGCAACGCCGAATGAAGGGCGCTGGCAAGTCCTGTTCGTGGTTGGAGGTGATGACAATGGTGGGCATCTGCCCCGGCTCGCAGGCAATCACCTGCTGGGTTTCCGGAACCACGATGCGCCGCTCCGAGAGCAGGAAGAGCAGGTTGTTGGGCAGTTCTCTTGGTGCCTTGTCAATCTCGTCGAGCAACAGGATCGACCCCGGAGTGGAAAACGCTTGGGCCAGCGGGCCAAGATGAACGTAGTCCTCCAACTGATCCACACGCCGACTTCCGGTGTTGATGTGCTGATCGATCCCGGCCTGCTTCATCTGGGCGTTAGCAATCGCTGCCTGTGCGTCCATGAGTCGCTGCACCTCGTCAAAGCGCGAGACGAGTTGGGAGACCTTGCTTTCAGACGTGACGGGCACCTCAAAGATGGGGTGCCCTAGCTGGGCTGCAAATTCCTGTGCAAGTTTGGTTTTTCCCGTGCCGGGTTCGCCTTCCAGCAGCAGGGGCTTTTCCAGTAGGCGGGCGATCTGGAAAGCCTCTGCGAGCTTGGGATCGCAGAGGTAGGTTGGGGTTCCAGTGAAGAATTCGCTAGCGGACATTACGATTCGGCGTGGGTGGCTTCATAAGCCTTGCCCTTGACTTGGCTGACGATTTCGTGGATCGGGATGTCGGGGATGTTGTCCCAACCCATGATCTTAAAGATGTGTTTGCGCACCCGGCCTCGGGAGAGTCCACGCTTCTGCCACGCTTCATAGATTTCTTCCTGATCGGCCTTGAGTGGTCGCCCGTCGAGTTCCTTGCGCATGAGGAACTTAACGGAGCTGTCCGTATTCTCCAGGATGAATTTGTGGTGCGCGGCATCTGTGATTCTTCCGGTGCCATAGATGACATCGGAATCGTCCGTCTCGGTCATCTGGATGCCGTCCTCAAAGTCTTCGTCATCCTCGTCTTCCATCAAGCTCAGGTCTGGTGTCAGTTCGATTCCCGGAGCTTCCGCTGCGGCTGGTGCTGCCTGCATAAGCGGTGCCCCCGCCATTGGTGCTCCACCCGCGAACGGAGTCGCGGCCATGCGCCGCTGAATCTGATTCGGGCTAGGAATCATGATCACCATGAGCAACATCATCAAGGCGATGGCAAACGCGGTGCAGTACACCAGGCCGTTGAAGTAGAGATCGTAGCGGGTCTTGTCGAAGAAATAGGTTGTGGTCTGCATTCCCTTGTAAGTCAGGTAGCTCGCGGCAGACATGCCGTTGTAGCAAAAGACCACGCCGCCCACCGTGGCAGCAAAAGACCCGATCACCCCGAGCAGGTAGATCGACAAGTAGTTGACTGGGGGCATGATGACCCTTTGTTCACAGATTTAGTCCGGAATTCGCCAACACCAGTTGACAAATCTGGACGAGCATTCAAGTGGATGCACAACGACAGCACCCCCGAAAAACGAGAGTCTGTGCGTCTCCTGTGTACGCTATCGGCAGAACGGTGAAAAACTTGACCGGCAAAACGGGATTCTGCCGACGGCTTTTGAGTTTACCAGACTGTCCGGATCATGCCGCCGTCCACCGCAACGCTAGAGCCAGTGATGTAGCTGGCCGCATCGGAGAGCAGGAATGCGCCGACCTTGCCAAACTCCTCGATGGTGCCGTAGCGTTTCCACGGCAAGGAAGCTTGGCTGTTTGCCCGTTGCGCCTCCGGGGTGATGCCCTGCTTTTGGGACTGAAAGGCATCGGCGGAACGGACCCGGTCGGTGTCCATGCGTCCGGGCATGAGGTTGTTGACCCGGATGTTGTCTGGCGCGAGTTGCAGCGAAAGGCTTTTGACAAGCCCGGTGGTTCCGGAGCGCATCACGTTGGAAAGGATGAGGATGTCAATGGGTTCCTTGACCGAACTGGACGTGACCGTGAGGATCGAGCCGCCTCCGCGTTTGCGCATCAAAGGCAACACTCCCCGGATCATGCGAACTCCGCTCATCACGTTCAACTCAAAGGCGTTTTGCCAGTCGTTGTCACTGAAGTCGTCAAACTGCCCCGGAGGTGGCCCACCAGCGTTGACCACGAGCGCGTCCACCCCACCGAATTCAGCGAACGTCCGTTGCACCCAGTTCTGGATGGAGTCGGCGCTGGTGGCATCCATGACCGTGGCCAGCACGGAGGCTCCGGTTTCGTCGCGAAGCTTGGCGGCAGCGTTTTCAATGTCTGTTTGTGTGCGGCTGGCAATCGAGACCGAGGCGCCTTCGCGGGCAAGTTCCTGAGCGATGCCAAAGCCAAGCCCCTTGCTGGAAGCAGCGACCATCGCCACCTTGCCAGTGAATCCTAAATCCATGATTCTCCTAAGTCGAAGTTTATTGGGAACGCCAGCCGCCGAGCAAATTTTCTCGCCGCTGGCCTATCCAGAGTAGTCCGAGAAACAGCACTAACCAAGTGATATTCACCCACTCCTGATATTCCCGGTAGAACGAGAAGCGCGGAGTCAATACGACGGTTGCCGAAATCACGCCTTCCTCAAAAAGTTCCAGCCGGGGGCTGAGGTCCTGGCCGTCCGCGCCAATCAAGACGCTCCGCCCGTTGTTGGAGGCAAACAGCACGGGGGTGCGGTTTTCGATGGCCCGCCAGCGCAGCACGGCCTCCATGTTGTCCGAGGCGGTGCTTTTGCCAAACCATGCGAGGTTACTGAGGTTGACGGCAAGTTGCGAGCCGTTGCGTGTCATGTTCCGGATGGTGTCCGGCGCGAAGATGTCAAAGCAGATCGGTGCAGACAGGCGCACTTGCTCGGAAAGCGAGAATACCGTGAATTCGCGCCCGGCTTCAAATTCGGAGAGGTTGCGAATGTTGTCCCGGAGCAGTTGGGCCAGTCCGGGGAACCAAGCGGAAAGCGGAATGGTTTCGCCGAAAGGAATGAGGAAGATTTTGTTGTAACGCCCACGCACCTTTCCATCCGGTCCCACCAGCACCGAAATGCCGTGAAAGCGGTAGTTTCCGGGGGTTCCGCTCCAATCAACGGAAGCGAGCAGGATGGCGGTTTGGTGTTCGCGGGCAAAGCGTGAGACGGCTTGCCGCGCCGCCGGGTTCTTGAAGAACGGTGCTGGGAAGGTGGATTCCGGCCAGACGAGCAAACGGGACACTCCGGAGTTTTCTGGAAGTTGGGAGAGGGCGTGGGACGAATCGGCGAGCAACGCCCCAAAGTTCCGGGAGCGTTCGGAGTGTGCAAGGTCGGGATTGGACGCCAGTTTCTGAAGCGAAAAATTAGGCTGAACCGAAATGACTTGGAGTGGAGTTCCGGAGGAAGGTTTGCCAACGTCCGACTGCCGCCAAGCACCGTAGCCAATTCCAAAACTGAGTAATCCAAAATAGCAGGCGAGACCCACTCCAAGCACCCTTCTGGAAGTGTCTTGCCCCTCTACTGCTCGGCGCCACAGCAACAACAACCAAAGGCTCAGACCGATGCTGAACAGTGCCATTCCGGAAGCCCCGATCAGGTCGGCTACTTGTTCCAACAGCGGGACTTGCGTGAAGGTGAGTCCGCCAAAATTCCAGTGGATCAGCCGAGGGTACCATGTGTCTACCCAGAGAAACCAACACAGCCGCACCAGCAAGTCCCACACTCGCCCGGAACGTAGCAGCAGAATCGGTATCGCATGGAGGCCGAAGAGCAACAACCCAACTTCCAAGCCGTAGCCAATTCCGGTGATGGCCACCGAGGCAGCCCACGGCAGATGCCCAAAAACGTGGGCACTGTTGGTGATCCAGTGCGCACTAATCATAGCCCCCACTCCTCCCACTCCCCAACAGAGCAGGATTGCAAGCAGCAGGCGCTTGCCAAACGAACTGTGGCGCTTCTGGACTTGCTCCAACATGAGCATGACCGGCAAGTGTGCCACCAAACCCACGAACTGCGTGTGCCATCCCGGAGCGTTCAGTCCGATGAGGATTCCGCCCGCTGTCGCCCACCACCACGGAGAAGTGTTCCAGAGCCAGATTTTCATGCGTTCAGACAGCAGAGGGGTGTTGCGTTTGACAGGAAAATTGGTACGATGATGGCTATGTGTTCCAGCATCCTCCGACATGATCCAACTCACCCCACACGCAATTGACCATCCCATCGAGGTCACACAGGAAGAGTATGACCAGTTGGTACGTCGAACTGAAAATGGGTGGAGCCAATCCGAGAGCCGAGAAGAGTGTCTGGCTAAACTACACTACTTGCGGAACGGGCTCAAGCAGGGCAAGCTCAATGAGCCGACCTTTCAGGAACGCGAGAAATTACTGGTCCTGAACTGGTGGCGTCGCGCCTTGTAAGGAGCGGTTTCATCTGAGCCAAACCCCAACCTCCGTGTGCCCACTCCGCTCGGCGAGCACCCGTGCCGTCTGTCCTTTGTGATCCTCCAACTCAGTGGTCGTTCCCGCTTCTATGAGCAAGCGCACCACCTCCACATGTCCAAGGCGAGCCGCTTCCATCAGCGCAGTGCGTCCCTCCTGGTTTACGGTGTCAACGGGCGCTCCCAAATCCAGCAACAAGGTCACCGTTTCCGGATGGTTCCGGGAAGCTGCAAGATGCAAGGGGGCGTTGCCCTCCTGCTCGACTGCGTTAACCGACAGGCCATGCTCGGCCAAAAGCTGGACTACGCTCGTGGCTCCGGAACGGGCGGCGAGATGTAGGGGGGTGTCTCCATGAAAATCCTGAATGTCCGTGGCCACCCCAAAACGAAGCAACCGTTCCACTGTGTCACGATGCCCGCGCACTGCGGCCTCGTGGATGGCCATGCGTCGGAGCAGCAACTCGACGGCAGCATGGCTCGCCCCCAGTTCCAGCAAAATTTGCACAACCTCTACCTGACCGTGGCGGGCCGCGAGGATCAGAGGGGTTCCACCTTCACCATCCAAGTCAACCCCATTCCACTCCAATTCAGCCCCCTCCTTGAGCAGGAGTTCGACCACACGTCCATGCCCGTACATGGCGGCCATCGACAGTGCAGTGTGCTCTCGTTGATTCTGGAGATGCAGGTCTGCACCATTGGAGAGTAGGGCGCGGCAGATTTCGAGGTAACCCCGTGAGGCGGCAAGCATGAGGGCGGTCTGTCCCTTGTAGTTGGTGGCGTTGAGTTGGGGAGTTTCGTTGAGTAGTGTTTCCACCACTGGGAGATAGCCCCGTGAGGCAGCGAGCATGATTGGGGTATTCCCGTTATCGTCCGCTGCGCCTTCGGTGGGTTGGAGTCCGCGCTGGATGAGCCGGACCACCCGGGGATTTCCGGCCAGCACTGCATGCATCAAGGCGGTTCGTCCCCGATTGTCTATTAAGTTAGGGTCTGCGTGGTTTTCGATCAGGAGCCGAACCGTTTCCCAGTACGCGCCACGACTGGCTAGAATCAGGGCGGTCTGCTCCTGCTCTGAGCGCCAGTTGATCTCGGCCCCGTGGTTCAGCAGAAACTGGGCAATCTGGGCATGACCGCGGCTGGAAGCATGGAGGAGGCTCTGATTGAGGTCCGCTCCTTGCTGAATCAGGGTGGTTGCGGTTGGCTCGTGTCCCTGTTGGATGGCCAGCGTGAGGGCACTACGCCCGTGTTCGTCCTCCAGTCGAGGATTGGCCCCGAGTTCCAACAGCATGGATACTGCGTCCAAATGACCGAAGGTCGCAGCCCACATTAGTGGAGTACTCCCACCCGGCATGCGCTCGTTGGGGTTGGCACCACCGGTGATTAATCGCCGCAAAACCTCAACGCGCCCCTTGGTGGCCGCCCATGTCAGGGCACTCCAATACTCTTCATCCTGCTGCATGGGATCGGCTCCGGAGGTCAGGAGCAAATCCACCGTATCTTCATGTCCACGCCCTGCGGCCAGCATGATCGCTGTCCAACCCTTGGGACCGGTACTGTTGGGATAAGCACCTCGGCTGAGCAACAGACGTACCACTTCCGTATGCCCACGATCAGCAGCGTGCATCAACGCAGTCCAGCCCTCTAAATCCTTGGTGTTCGGAAAAATCTTGAAGCCAAGGACAAGCCGCACCATGTTCACCGATCCGGCTCCGGAAGCGTAAATCAAGGATTCGTTCAGATCAACCCCGCTCGTACTCAGGATCATCGCCACCGCACTGTTTCCAGTATCGGCGGCGTACATCCATGCTGTTTTTCCGTACTGGTCTTTCAGGTTTGGATCGGCATGGCGCTGGAGCAACAATTTGACGAGCAACAAGTCCCCGCTTTTGGCGGCGAGCATGAGAGGAGTTCGCTGCTCCCGACCAATGGTATTGGGGTCAGCTCCCTCTTTCAGCAGGAACTGCGCGATTTCCGTCAGCCTCAGTGTGGCAGCTTCGGTGATGGCCGTGTTGCCGTAGCGGTTGGCTTGGTCAAGGCTGGCCCCCTGTTTGATGAGCAAATTCAGCACAAGTACGTTCTCCCCTTGCACAGCGGCCAGCAGAGGCGGGGTGCCCTGAAAGTCCGATAAATTGGGATCAGCACCAGCAGCGAGTAGGGTTTGCACGAGATCGGACTGGCCATCACGCGCTGCAAGAATCAGTGGGGTGCGTCCAAACTCAGATTCCTGAGTATCAAGCAGGGCACTCTGTGCGACCAGCATCCGGATCACACTCAATTGGTGACCACGAACCGCCCAGTGCAGTGCGGTTGAACCATTCCCGGAGGGGTGGTTCGGATCAGCTCCGGAAGCAAGGAGTAGGGCAACAACCCGAACGTGCCCGCGCTGGGAGGCGTGGTGCAGGGGAGTGAGACCCAAGTCGTCCGTAAGGCCAACCGGCACCCCAGCGGACAGCAAATGTTGGATCACCTCCTGATGGCCGTGGTAGGCGGCAAAGGTGAGCGGACCCCAATTCTGGTTGGTGCGGGCGCTGGGGTCGGCTCCAGAATCCAACAAGAGCCGGACGATTGTGGGTTCCCCTTCTTGGGCCGCCCGCATCAGTGCCGTGTGACCTTGCTGGTCGCTATCGTTCACCCGACCCCCACGCTCAACGAGCAGTCGCACGGTTTCCAGCGAGCCAATCCGAGATGCGAAGGCGAGCGGGGCCATGCCCTGAAACGGTTCTACTCCCCGAATGTTGATGTCCACCCCCCCCTCCAGCACCTGTTTCACGGCCTCCACGCCTTCGATGATGGCGAGCATGAGCCGCGTCCAATCGTTGCGGTTAGAGGTTGTGGCAAGAAAGTTTTGCAGACGATGATCCTGCTTGGCATCTGGCGTGGCGAAAGCAAAGGGAAGGCTGGTGACTGTCCAGAAACTTGTCCAGATCACTACCCATCCAAGTCTCTGGAGCCACAAGAAACTCTGCATTTCAGACAGGTTTGGGAGCAACAGCATTCTCAATGACGTGGCTGCTGATATTGAGCAGAATGCCGGTGAGGAAGAGAGACGTTACCAAGGAAGTCCCACCGTAGCTGATGAAGGGCAGCGGTAATCCTTTGGTGGGTAGCAGACCCGTGACAACCGAGAGATTGAGGGTGATTTGGAGACTGAGCAGGGTGGTTGCCCCAAAGGCGAGGTACTTCCCAAAGGTGTCCGGAATGTGCCACGCAATCCAATACCCCCGCCAGATGAAGAGGGTAAACAGCGTGATGAGGACACACACCCAGAAAAACCCCAACTCCTCGCCGATGATCGCGTAGATGAAATCGGTGTGAGCATCCGGAAGGAAGAGCGCCTTCTGGCGGCTCTCTCCCAGCCCGCGTCCCAGCCAGCCTCCCGTGCCAAGGGCGATGAAGGACTGGATGATTTGGAACCCGCTGTTTTGGGGATCTTCCCACGGGTCTAAAAAGGCGAGCACCCGCCGCACGCGATAAGCGTGGGTCGCAATCAACAAGCCGCCGATCAACCCCAATCCAAGCAGGCTTCCAAAGAGATGCGAAGGACGTCCGCCTCCGACGTAGAGCATCAGCAAGACGGTGAGGGCGATCAGCACAGCGGTGCCGAAATCCGGTTGCAGCAAGACGAGGAAGAGGTAGATGCTTGTGACAATGAAGTTGGGCGTGAGCCCCCGGGAGAAGGAGGACAGCACTGCCTGTTTGCGTTCAAGGTAGGACGCGACGTAGATGATGAGGACGATCTTGAGCAATTCGGCAGGCTGAATTCCAAAATTGGCGAACCGAATCCAGCGGCGCCCGCCTTTGACCTCGGTTCCGATTCCGGGAATGAGTACCAGAATCAGCAGGATGAGCATTCCCAGCATCAGCCACGGCGAAATCCGCCGCCACTGCCGGTAGTCGAGGGAGCTTGCCAGCATCAGCCCTGCGATGCCGATGAGGAGGTGGAGCAGGTGCTTTTGGAGAAAGTAGCTGCTCTCGTGGTAACGCAAGTCGGCATAAACCGCACTCGTGCTGTACACCATGATCGTTCCCCAGCAGATCAGGAAGAACGTGACTCCGATCAAGGGCAGGTCGTAGTGCAATTTCATGGAATGCTCACAAGTGGCTGACAGCAATAATTATAGCAGTCCGTCCTGTTGCTGCCAATGCTGGAGATGATTCGGCAACATAGCAAGGTCGCACAATCCACGCCAGTTTCAGGATCCGATCAGCCGTTCGTAAAGCCGCTCGAACTCCTCCAGCGAGTGGTAGTCGATGCGCAAAGAACCTCGCCCATTCTGGTAAGTGAGGGCAACCCGAGTCCCGAGTATTCGCGCCAGCTCGTCCTCCAGTGCCTTGATTTCTGGACGCAGGCGAGTTGAGGGTTTTGAAGATGATCCAGAGTGCGGATCATCCGATTTCGCAGCTTGGGGAAGTCGTGTTAGCCAAGTCCGCACTTGTCGCTCGGTTTCTCGCACGTTCCAGCCATGCCGCAGCAGCCGTTCGCGCAGATGCAGCTGGGCGGTTTCATCCGGAAGGGCAAGCAGAGCGCGGGCATGTCCAACGGTGAGCCGACCGGATTCAAGGTCGTTCTGCACGGGTGAGGTGAGGTGCAGCAACCGCATCAGGTTGGCGATCGTGGAGCGATCCTTGCCCAAACGACGGGCCAGCACCTCCTGCGTGTAGCCGTATTGCTCAACGAGTTGCCGATAGCTCCGGGCTTCTTCGATGGGCGTGAGGTTTTCCCGCTGGATGTTCTCCAGCAGCGAAACTTCCAGCACGGCTTCGTCCGGAATGTTCCGGACAATCACGGGTGCATCTTCCGCATCCAGCAGCTTGAGCGCCCGCCAGCGACGTTCCCCAGCAATCAGTTCGTAATCCTCGGCTCCGGATTGGCGGACGACCAGAGGTTGTAGGACGCCTTGTGTGCGAATCGACTGCGCCAAGTGCTGAAGGGCTGCTTCCGAAAAATGCTGACGGGGCTGCTGAGGGTTGGGGATGATGCGCTCCAGTGGAACTCGTCGAAACTCTTCATTGCCGCTAGAATTTGCGACGACAGACGGGTTAGCAGACACGTTCGGCTCCGGAATTGGCAAGGTCAAGGTGCAGGAAGAATTCCCGGTTGCCGCTTTTCTTACCAAGGAGCGGGGATTCGCACTGGTCTAGTGTCCGGAATCCCAAGGCTTCGGCGGCGCTGCCGAGTTCGTCCAGCACACGCTCATGCACTTTGCCTTCCGCCACGCGCCCCCGCTTCCCCACTTCTGTTCGTCCTGCTTCGAACTGGGGTTTGACAAGGGCAAGCACCTGCCCTTCCGGAGTCAGAAATTCTCGAACTTTGGGCAAGAGCAGCTTCAGGGAAATAAAAGAGGCGTCAATGACCACAAGGCTGACGGCTTCGCCGATGGTTTCGTAAGCAAGATGCCGGAAGTTGGTGCGCTCCAGCACGACCACTCGGCCATCTTGTCGCAACTTCCACGCCAACTGCCCATACCCGACATCAACCGCATACACCTTTGTGGCACCATGCTGGAGCAGGCAATCGGTGAAACCTCCGGTGGATGCTCCTACATCAAGGGTGCTCCATCCCTGCGGATTCACTTGAAAGGTGTGGAGTGCCTTTTCCAGCTTGAGTCCCCCCCGGCTGGCGTAGGGGTGATCCTGTCCGACAATTTCCACCTCAGCCGTCGCTAAAACCGCAGTTCCGGGCTTGCCCGCAGCTTCACCATTGACACGCACCCCTCCGGCCAAAACCAAGGCCCGCGCCTTCTCTCGGGTTTCGGTGAGTCCGCGTTCCACCAACAGCACATCGAGCCGACAACGCTTGGCCATGCCTACTTCCGATTCAGCTTCAACCGGATGACCTTCTTCCTGACTCGGTTAGTCTCCTGTTGAACATTCTCCAGCACTTGGTCCAAGTCCTCTGGAAGCTGTGGGAGATTGTCGAGCCCGGGGAGATTTTTCGGCACAGGAGCAGGAGCTTGGGCCGGAGTGGGCCGCTTTTCCTCCGGTGCCCCCGGAGCGCCGCCGCTTGCGGGCTTTTTGGTGTCCTGCTTTTGTGCAGGTTGCTTTTCGGATTCTTTCTTGTCCGGCCCCTTTTTGGAATCCTTCTTGTCCTCTTTTTGCTTCTCCTCTTTCTTTTTCGCTTCCTCCTTCTTTTTTTCCTCCTCGCGTTTCTTCTGACGCGCCTGCTCGATGGGCACGGCAGGCGGGAAGGCCACCACCTTGAAGGAGTTGGCGCTGTCGGATTGCGTGATTTCCTTCTGCACCTCCGGAGGCACCGACACTGGCGCGGTGGGTGCCAGCCCTCGTTGCACTGTGGATGCTTGATTCTCCGATACCGTGACCTCCACCTCTGGAGCCTCGGCAGAGGCCATCGCCACCTCTCCGGAAAGCGTCAGCAGGCTGGTCTGCCCGCTTTCGGAGCCAAGCACAAACTCGGTCCCACGCACTGCGATAATCGCTGTGACCGTGCGCACCTGAAATTTCGCTTTGCTGCCGAGCTTCTTGCCTCCGAGCTTGCCCCCAAGTTTGCTAAGCTTCCGGGTGACTTTGAACTGCGCCTTACCCGTGGGCATAGAAATCGTGGTTTCCCCGGCACTGACGCTATCGAGCGAAAAGTACGACCTCGAAGCAAGTTGTATCGTCTCCTCCCCATCCCGGATCCACACCGTGGCTTTCGAGTTCGTGCCGACTTGCACACGATCCTCCAGAGTGAGGGAAATGGGGGTCCCCACTTCGCGCAGAATTCGGACTTTGGTCCCGCGCGTGATCTTGGCGAAGCCGCGCTCGATTTGCAGCACTCCTTCCTGCGCATGAGCCAAGGACGCTCCCAGCAACACCAAGCATATCGCTAGCGCCAGCCGTTTGAGGCCGTGCTGCTCGAAGGCTGGATTGGAGAGAAGCAAGCGGTTCATGTGCGGTTTCAACAATGCCAATGCTTTTGCGGATTCTTTCAAGGTAGTACGAATGCCGATTCAAGACAAGCTGCATCGGAGGTGCAGAGTCCCGGAATCCTTGGAATCAGAACACGAAGGTGGTTTGCAGGGTGTGGGTGTTCTTTACATAATCGTCGCCGACTAAGTTGCTAGACTGCCGCTGGTGCTTCAGGCTGTAGCCGAGAATGAACCAGCTTGCGATGGGGTAGCTCACTCCCAAGGTGTAGGTTTGTTGTACCTTCTTCGGGACGACTCCAGTGGAGTCTTCGGAAGCATACGATGTTCGCACCAAGTTAATCTGTGCCGTACCCGACACTCCCAAAATCGGAACGGCCAGCTTGTAGCTGCCCTTGGTTTCGGTTTTGTCTGCGGTGGCATCGGCAAGGTCCGTGATCACCAAACCAACTGTTGTGGTGTGCTGCCAGCCCAAGGCCGGAAATTTGAGGCTCACACTGCCGGTGTTGGCTTGTCCGTCAGCAGTGTCGTCCTCCACGTTGTCCTTGAGGCGATACTCCAGCTTGGTGGTCCACGTCATGGTCTCCGAAGGCGTGGTTTTGACGGAAAGGGTTCCGAAAGTGTCCCGCGTGTATTGCTTGTAATCTCCCGCCCAAGCGTCCCGCAAGATGCTGGCTTGGTTGTCGTCTCGGAGGCTGATCGTGTTGCCCCCCAGCCCAAGGGTGGCTTCCGAACGCAAAACATACAGCTTCTCCACCCACTCCGTGCTGAGCTGTTTGAGGATGATTTCTTGGGGCCGCAAGTCTGTTTCCTGGTAGCGGTCGCCCACCAGCAAGCCCTTGACGGCGATCCGGGAATCATGATCCAGCGTGAAGTTGAAGCCGGGTACGAGAATGAACGAGCTTTTGGTGCCCGTCGTTTTTGAATTTCCCGAATCCACGCTGAGGGCGTTGTCATCCGAGGCCACGCTGGCCAGCACGACCATAGTGAACGGCGGTTTGGGTTTCTCGCGCTTGACGAGATCGGTTTCCAGAAACACCACAAACTCCTCTACGTTTTCTCCAAGCACAGAGATCGCCTCCACCTCAAAGGTGTTCTCACCAGCTTCGAGCGTGTAGGGGATCGCAAAGCTCGCCTCAAAGGTTTCTTTCGGAACCACTAGGGTTTTCCCGTTGAAGGAGACGGAGCGCAACGGACTGAAGGCACTCACCTGAAAGAGGAACTCTCCCTGCGGCTCCTGCACCAAGTCCGCTGTGCGACTGAAGATCAGCAAGTCCTCAACTGCGTCCTCGGCTCCTGCTTCGATCAAGGTTGCCGGGGGGAGCCCCAGCGAAGTCGGCTTCGGCATATCCGGAAGCTCGGGGCCGGGTTCAAATCCGGGAGCCGCCAGCAGTTCCGGGACTTGCAGTTCAATGGGGAGTTCCGACAGTGCAGGAATCAGCCAAGAATCCCGACTCATCTCCGGCGGGTCTGGGATGATCGATGCCGAGTGGACCGGAAGATAGGGATTGCGGCTGAAAAGTTGCTCGGCGAGATTCTGCACGCGACGGGTCAGTTCCCGGATGCCGCAGCCCTTGCAGAAATCCGTGACCTCCCGGCGTCGGTTGCGGGAAAACTCCATGAGCTTGAGCCGCTGAAACCTTCCGGTTTGTAGAATTTCCAAATCGAACAACCACTCTGCCTGCAACCGATCCAGCAAGTCCAGCAGGCAGCGGTCGTCAAGGCAAGCGCTGGAATGAGTGGCTTCCCGTGAGTGACTCCATTGCTCAAGTACGGTGGCTTGGGGCAAAACGGAGTACTTATCGCCAAGCTGCTGCTCCAGCACCTCCCCCAAGTGCTGGGTGGGGGTAAGTGCCAAGTTGCTACGCACGATCAATCCGCTCACCGCCCCGTAAGCATGGGCACTCAGAATGGCAACAACGACCCCGGAAAGGAGGAGAGTGCGCAACACAGCACTTATAGTCAAAGCTACTGGTTCTAGGACACATCTTGGACTGGGATACAAACAGCTAATTCATTGATATTCAAAAATATTTATTAGATGTCACCACTGGG
>Ga0209403_10001706_pt1 | contig 27880 bp, 32 predicted proteins | sample ArcticOcean_MG_C_8_FD_187440 | JGI IMG/M metagenome (GOLD analysis project Ga0209403, IMG submission 187440) | Marine microbial communities from western Arctic Ocean - ArcticOcean_MG_CB11_86 (SPAdes) (version 2) | ecosystem: Environmental > Aquatic > Marine > Oceanic | place: Arctic Ocean... | reverse complement strand
GTGCGCGCGATTATTCACGGGCGCGAGGTGAAGAACCAGGAAGCATTGGCCAACCCGGAGGCGCTCGATCTCTACCGCGGACTCGCCACACTGAAGGAGTAAGAGAGCCGCTGTACGTGCTAGCCTAGTTGCTCCTTTGCTAACTCACACAGGACGGTCGTCCATGGCGCAAGAGTTCGGCGAGCGGGTCATGAATAAATTGATGCGAATATTGGCCCGTGACGGCGTCAACAACGGCGCCAAAATGAACCAGGCCCTCAATCTGCTGGCGCGCTATCGGGCACGTGAGGTTGGTGCTGCGCTCTATACCGGCGGCGGCGCGCTGGTGCGCTCCGGGCCGTTCCAGGGCATGGAGGTTCACAATCGAACCTCAGAAGGCAACATCGCGCCGAAGCTGCTCGGCTGCATGATGTGATTGAGCGCTGTGTAGAAGCACCGTACGAAACCATCGTGAATATAGGCTGCGGCGATGGCTTTTACGCTGTCGGCTTCGCCCGCCGGATGCCCGAGGTCGAAATCAAGGCCTATGATTTAAACGCTGATCGGCAGGAATTTTGCCGGGCCATGGCGCAGAAAAACGATGTTGGCGACCGCATCTTCATCGGCGGCCAATGCGGCGCGGCGGAATTAAACGCGCTACAGGGTCAGCGCGTACTGGTGGTCTGCGATATTGAAGGCAGTGAGCGCGAATTGCTTGATCCGGAGCGCATTGCGGCGCTCAGGGAGTTCGACATTCTGATCGAGCTGCATAAGGTGTTGGACGCAGCGTTGCCAGAGGAAGTTCTCACACGCTTCAGCGAAAGTGATGATATCGAGCGCATCGCCCATCAGGGGCGTGATCCCTATGTTTTCAAAGAACTCAGCAAGGCGAGCCAACTCGATCAATCGCTTGCCATTTGGGAAGGCCGCCAGGGCGGCACGCCCTGGGCCTTCTTGCGTGCCAAATGCCACCTGGGATAAAACTGCCCGGCCCTGAGTGTCGCATCAGATAATGTTGCAGACTCAAAGCGCACCTCCGTTACCGCCAACTGGCGCGAGCCGAGTTTGGCTTGTTGCCATGCCCGGCCTATTCGTGCTGCTCTGGAGTACCGGCTTCATTGGCGCCAAACTTGGCCTGCCCTATGCCGAGCCAATGACATTTTTGGCTCTCAGGTTCGGCGCGGCCCTCGCCATATTGCTCCCCCTGATGCTGTTGTTGAGGGCGCCTTGGCCAGAGAGCTGGCGCCACGCCGGCCATATCGCAGTCGCCGGGTTACTGATCCACGGCATTTATCTCGGCGGCATTTATGGCGGCCTCCAATTCGGCGTTGAGGCCGGTACTTCCGCCTTGGTTGTCGCTCTACAGCCACTTCTGGTGGCGCTCTTTGCCGGCTGGTTTTTGGGCGAGCATACGACCAGATTGCAATGGTTTGGCGTCGCCCTTGGCGTTGCCGGTGTGGCGCTGGTTGTTGGGCGTAAGCTATCGCTCGACTTAGGCACGCCTGTGGGTGTGGGGCTGCAATTGGTTGCGCTCCTGGGAATTGCCGTCGGCGTGCTCTACCAAAAACGATTTTGCGCCAATATGAACCTGCTTTCAGGCAGCGTCGTGCAACTCGCCGCCGCCGCTATTCTGGTTGGTGTGCTGGCGTTGATATTTGAAAGCGGAAAGATTGCCTGGACGGGCGAATTTATCTTCGCCCTCATCTGGCTAGTGATTGTGCTGTCGATCGGCGCCTTTATGCTTTTCTATACACTGATCAAAAGCGGCGCTGCGGCGCGGGTTTCGAGCCTGTTATTCCTTGTGCCGCCCTCAACCGCACTGATCGCCTGGCCACTCTTCGGAGAAACGCTGGGCGTGCCGTCGATCATTGGCATGGCCCTGGCGGTGGCCGGCGTCGCTCTGATAAACTGGCGCGCCGCCCAACCGGCCTAAAACGCTCAGACTGCCAAGCGGCCGTTGATGGCGTAATCCAAAATGCGCACCACTTGATCCGGCGTCTCGGCCACAGCCATTGCCGCACCATCAACCTCTTTCAAGGCGTGGCCCAGAGAAGGGTCATGGATGATGACGATTGATTTGCCCATGGCTGTTGCATAGCCGGCATCAAAAGCGGCATTCCATTGGCGGTATTTATCGCCAAAACGCACCACCACCACATCACTCCGGTCGATCAAGGTGCGGGTACGAATGGCATTTACCTTGGCGCCCTTATTATCGTGCCAAAAACTCTGCTCCTCCTGGCCCAGAATTGCGACGCCGCAATCATCGCTGGAGCCATGGTCGGTTACGGGCGAAAGAAACTCCACATCGAGCCCGGCGCTTTTTGCCCCAGAAATAATTTCCTCACGCCAACCGGTATGAATTTCACCGGATAAATAAACTGTCCAATTGTTTGCGGTCATTTTAATTCCTCTCTGATGGGCAAATACATAAGAATTCAAGTGACATTCAGCTCTTGAAAAATACAAAGCCATATTTATCATGGCAGACGGGCCTGTAAACATAGATTATGCTTGCAGCGCTACTGCCAATGTTTTGTCTCATACGGATAAAATGCCCCAACAACCACCGCCTGATCAACACAGCTACGCCTTACCCCAGCAACGCCTAATGCTTGAACTGCTCAGCATGTCCGGCGAGATCGCCGCCATGGGCCCAAAGGATGCAACATCGCTGTGGAATACGCTAACGGAATGCAAAGCACGTGGCTGGGTTACGCTGCGTAAATTATTGAGTACCGCGACGACCATTCGCTTGGCCAAAGCCGGCCGCGATTTGCTTGGTAGTTAGCGCCATCACCGGCCTGTGATATGCCTCATACTGTTGAAATCTTCTATTCCTTTCGCAGCCCATATTGTTATTTGCTGACCGACCGCCTGGCGGGATTGGCACGCCACTTCAATGTGGCAGTGGCTATTCGCCCGGTCTACCCAATCGCCGTCCGCGACCCTGAATTTTTTCGCCGCATCGACCCGCTCTACCGGCCCTATCATTTGCTAGATTCGATCCGCTTGGCCGAAACATTGAACATACCCTATCGCCGCCCCGAGCCGGACCCGATTGTGCAGGACTTAGAGAGCGGCCATATCGCCGCGGAGCAACCCTATATCCGTCGCGTCACCCGGTTAGCGCAGGCGGCGGCGGATATCGGCCTGGGATTGGATTATGCGTCTGCTGTGATGCCGCTCATGTGGGATGGCAGCACGGATAATTGGCATGAAGGCACGCATCTCGCGGACGCATGCCGGGCCGCCGGGCTGGATTTTTCAGCTCTTGACGCCCGAGCCGAGAGTGATGCGGGCAAACTCGACGGCCAAATTGAGCGCAATCAGGTAGCGCAACGTGAAGCCGGCCATTGGGGCGTACCGCTGATGGTATTCGCCGGTGAGTCCTTCTATGGCCAGGACCGCTTTGACACGCTGTGCTGGCGTCTCACGCAACAAGGGCTAAACAAAAGCACTTAAATTAGAAGAGGAATTCAGCTGTGCAAATCGAAGAAAAAATCAAATCGCTCGGACTCATATTACCGCCACCTCCACCGCCGGCCGGCAACTATATCGGCGCCGTTACATACGGCAAATTAGTCTATCTCTCAGGCCATGGGCCAGTCGATGGTGAGGGGAATTACCGCAAAGGTAAAGTGCCTAGCGAAGTATCGCTCGATCAAGCTTATGAAGCAGCCCAAATGGTCGGCCTGAATATGTTGACGACGCTTAAAAACGAAATCGGTGACCTCGACAAGGTGCGTCGCTTTGTCAAAGTTTTGGGCATGGTCAATGCCGAGCCGTACTTTGAACAACAGCCGCACGTGATCAACGGCTTCAGCGACCTGATGGTCAAAATATTCGGCGATGCCGGCTGCTGCGCCCGCTCGGCAGTGGGCATGGGCTCCCTGCCGTTTCAAATTCCGGTCGAAATCGAAGCGATTGTCGAGCTAAAATAATCTGCCAACGGGCTTTGCCGGTCAGGCGTTATTGGCGGGCTAGATCGTGGTGTCGGGATTCGATAAGCCGAGCAATACGCGGCCGTAATTGGAGCCGTTCACATCCCAATTTTGGGTAATATGCGCCTGCATGGATTTCATATCTCTAAGCGCGCGGGATATGGGATGACTATCATAGAGGCCGGCGCCACCGGCGAGTGAAAATAAAAGATCGACCGAACGTCCCGCAAGATTTCCGGCAAAGGTCGCGTTGCCGCGCATTCGGCTTTTATCACCCATCTCCATCACGCAACCAACGGCGGCAACTTCCATCGCCTCATTGCAGCAAGCATGCAGCAATTCATGTGCCGCATCGAGCATGACAGCAGCCTCGGCGACCTTGACTTGTGTCGTCCCGTAATCGGCCACGCCTTTGCCCGACAGGCGCGCCGTACGTTCACGGGTTACTGCGACGAAACTGTCAAACGTGCCGCGTGCATGGCCGTAAGAAGTGGCCGATTGCACCACCGAAAACATGGCGAAGGTGCCAAGACGATAAAGCGGATTGCTGTTCACCAGGGTGCCCGGCGCATCGCCATATTTGGTTTCTTCAACGCTGAGGCTACGGTAAGCCGGCACGAACAGATCGCTCACCTCGACATCATTACTGCCAGTTCCGTTCAGCCCCATGGTGTGCCAAGTATCGAGCACGTTGAGCGCCTCACACGGCACTGCAAACATGCGCGCCTCATGGCCTTCATTTTGCTCGAAAGCCGAAAGAATGCACCATTCCGCGCTCATGATACCGCTGGCAAAGGGCCAGCGCCCACTCAGGCGCCAGCCGCCATCGACTGGCTCGGCCTTGCCGCAACCGGGGATCAATACACCGCAGACAAAGGCGTCGGGCTTAGCGCCCCACACTTCTTCCTGCGCTTCAGCGGGAAACTGGCCGAGCATAAAATTATGGATGACATCCTGGGCCAATACCCAGCCGGTTGATCCACACGCTCCGGCGATGGTGCTGACCACATCCACCAAGGCGCCAAAATGCGCCTCGGCGCCACCATAGGCGGCGGGTTGCAGAACCCGCTGCAGCCCGGCAGCGCGCAACTCATCGACTGTCTCTTGCGGCAGACGGCGCAGCTTTTCTGTTTCATCAACACGGGCACGAATTGCCGGAACGAGCGCCCGCGCGCGGGCGGTTAATTCTTCGCGCGGTCCGACATTTTTTTTGTGGCCAGCCATAACATTTGTCTCCAATCTACCGAATCGAGATTACGACACGCAGCTTAGCTTAGACGGTCTATAGAATCAGGTCCCGTTCGCAGTCTTTGCATCGAGTGCCCGAAGTATCACTTCGGGCGTTACCGGAATCTGCCGGATGCGTACGCCAAGTGCGTTGTTAATGGCATTGACCATTGCCGGGGTGGGGCTGTTCGTTACCATCTCGCCGACACCTTTGGCACCTTCTATGTGCCGACCGGCATCATTGTGCTGGTCGACTCCCTGACATTATTGATCACGATTCAACTCCTGTTGCGCACCTGCAAAGTCAAAAAATTTGGCGGCGGTCAGGATCTATTGAGAGGACAGCTATTAAGGGGACAGTATGTTTATTTATTTGTCCAAATCCTGCCGATCCTCATAATCAATTACGCTGTTGCGTTATCCCGGAATTTCAAAACGTCAGTGCGCGACCATCACCAGGAGGCAGGACCTTGAGCGAAGCAGGCGAGGATGCGGTTGTCACAGTCGAGCGGCAGGGTGCCATTGTCACCATTTGGATTAACCGGCCCGAAGTTCTCAACGCCATCTCCCCTGAAGTTAAAGCGGCCCTCGTTGCCGCCATCGAAGTAGCTGACCATAATGAAGATGTCGCAGCGATTATTTTAGCCGGGCGTGGGCGGGCGTTCTCCACTGGCGCGGACCGCAAACTTCTGGCCAAACTGGAACATGGCGGGCGGGCAGAGCGAGTTGAATTCTTTGAGCAGGGCGCGAAGCTCACCCGTGCCATGCTGCATGCCAAGACCCCGATCATTGCCGCTGTACAAGGCTATGCGGTCGGTGGCGGCGTGTCGCTGATGCTGGCGGCCGATATTGTCCTGGCTGCGGAAGAGACCGTATTTTTCATTCCTGAAGTCGAACTGGGCCTGCCTTACCTGTGGGGCAGTACGCCCATGTTGGCCGCATCCCTCGGCATGCACCGGGCGCGCAATTTGGTGATGACCTGCGACCGTTTCAGCGTCGAAGATGCCGAGCTCTGGGGCCTGGTGCGCAGTATTCATCCGCAGGAGCAGTTATTGCAGGAGGCTGAAAAGGTCGCCAAGCATATTGCGGCTATGCCGCGCCAAGCCATAGCCGCGCAAAAGAAAATTCATACCCGCTTGATCATGCGCTATATGAGTTGGCTGGAAGACGAGATCGATCTGGCCTTTGGCGATTGAAGAAACTATGCAAGCAAGTAGGGTATACGACTGAAGAAGAATAATCGAAACCGCCGCACCCTACGTGACGCCACTTTAACCAGCCGCGCGCAGGCGCAGCTTTGATCATATTGGAATATAAAAAGTATGACCGATGCACTGGCCTACACGCCGCCCAAAGTCTGGCGCTGGGATGATGAAAATGGCGGAACATGGGCAAAGATCAATCGCCCTATCGCCGGTGCAACCCATGACAAGGAGCTGCCGGTCGGCAAACATCCGCTGCAGCTCTATTCCCTGGCGACGCCCAACGGCGTCAAGGTGACAGTTCTTTTGGAAGAGCTGCTGGCGCTCGGAAAACACGGCGCTGAGTATGATGCCTACCTGGTCGAGATCGGGGAAAGCGGTCAGTTCGGCAGTGGCTTCGTGGCGATAAACCCAAATTCAAAAATCCCGGCCATGCTGGACCAAAGCACATCTCCGCCTACCCGCATCTTCGAATCAGGCGCGATTCTGCTATATCTGGCCGAGAAGTTCGGTGCGTTCGTCCCCACCGAACCCTCGGCGCGGGCCGAGTGTATGTCTTGGCTGTTTTGGCAAATGGGCAGCTCGCCTTACCTCGGCGGCGGTTTCGGTCATTTTTATGCCTATGCGCCGGAGAAATTCGAATACCCCATCAACCGCTACGCCATGGAAGTCAAACGCCAGCTCGATGTGCTGGATAAAAACCTGGCTGACCGGCGTTATCTCTGCGGTGATGAATATAATATCGCCGATATCGCCACCTATGCCTGGTACGGAGATTTGGTGTTGAACAACTCATATAAGGCGGCGGAATTTCTTGACGTGGCGTCTTACAAACATGTGGTCAGATGGGCTATGGAAATTGACGCACGCCGGGCAGTCGTACGCGGGCGGCGGGTCAATAAGTCATGGGGGCCGGAAGAGCTGCGCGTGCCGGAGCGCCATGACGCCAGCGATATTGATTAAGTCGCTGGAAGGCCGCCTTAACACTTTTGAAGAGCTGCGCGCTTCAAGGATGCGGAGGTCTAACTCATAAAACACCCGCGTCAATTTTTGAGGCCCAGGACATAATTGTCCACGTTGGCGCGTGGGTCAAAAGCTTGTGCTACAGCCTCGAGGGTTTCAGTCTGTGCCCAAAATTGCATCTATCTAACCCTTGAGTGGGAGACTTCTTGATGCCTGCCTCGCGGCCAATGCCACTTCGCGATTTGGGTTTTTCGGACGGTGATCTCGGAAAATTGATGACCCAGCCAACCGCTTGAGCCAAACTGTCACGGACAGAATAGATTTCAGGTACCCGGCAATGCGAATATCCTCTGCCGGGCCAGCCCGCGCTGCTTCAGCGAAGCGCCGTGGGCTTCGTCCGAATCTGCCACTGCGCCGGCGGTAAGCGTTAGTGCGCCTTCCGTTCCGATCAATGCGGTATTGGCGCTGCAAGAGGTGGCAAATAGCGGTGGTCGTGGATCAGCTAACTTTAAGCGCGGCACGAAAATTCTTGACCATTTGGACAAAATCCGCCTGGGTCTGCTGTCTGGCGGGATTCCACGTCAAACTTTGCGCCATCTGACGGTTGAGCTACGTGCAATACGTGCTGAAACCGCTGATCCTAGGCTACGTGCGATATTGGACGAGATTGAGCTGCGCGCTCGTGTTGAAATCGCAAAATATGACAGTATCAGCTAGTTTCTCGTCTCTTTATCCACTTTTGAAAGCAGCGAATTGATCTTCTTTGCGGCGAAGACGAGGTGAATTGGCATCCGTCCTTGTCGAGTGGCTAGCGGATTCCTATACTCCGCGCCGGTTGGGAAGATTTATACTGGAAAAAGTGAATAGCCGTGGCGCGCAAGAAAATCATAAAAATTCCAAAGAACTATAAGCCGATTGAGAGCGAAACCTTCATGAATCCGGTGATGCGAAAGTATTTTCACCAGAAGTTGTTGGATTGGAGGGTCGATATCCTGGACGATACCGGCATTACGCTCGAGAAATTGAAGACAGAGACGATCCAGGAAGCCGATTTGGCGGATCGGGCGGCCTCGGAGGCCGAGCGTACCGTGGAATTGCGCACTCGCGAGCGTGCGCGCAAGCTCATTTCCAAAATTGATGCCGCGATCTTACGGGTTGAATCAGATAATTACGGCTATTGTGAAGAAACTCATGAGCCGATCAGCATCAAACGCCTGGAGGCGCGCCCGATTGCGACTTTGAGCATCGAAGCGCAGGAATTACACGAACGCCACGAGCGGACCCACAGAGACGATTAGCGAGACGATGTACGACAACGGAAGTTTTTAGTGCTGATGTTTGGCGCTGCAAACAATAACCGGCCCGCCATAAATGACGGGCCGGTTTTGTTTTGCCTAATGGCTGCTTTTTAGAACGGGTAGATGATGTCAAACAACTGCACACCGTAGCGCGGCTGCTGCATATCAGTCAGCACGCCACGGCCGCCATAAACAACACGGGCTTCTGCCATTTTGCTGTAATCAACTGTATTGGAGGAGCTGATATCCTCCGGCCGAACGACACCGGTAATGGCCAATTCACGCACCTGAAATTAACCCGAACCTCCTGGCGGCCCCGAACGATTAAATTCTCGTTTGGCAGAACCTGAGTAACGATCGCAGCGACGGTAAGGGTAATGACCTCATCGCGCTCAACCGAGCCGTTCTGCTTCATCCGTTTCCCAGACGCGCTCGTCTTCAATGACATACCCTTCCAACACCCATTCCGACTGGGCAATGGCATAGGCATCTACGGTCTTGGCCTTGACCAAATCAATCGGTGAGCCTTGCAGCGCACCGGCCATGCCGATCTTGTCTGTTTGGCCGGGGAAGACCACCGGGTTGAGCGTACCGACAGCCATCAATTCGGCGCCGACCGGCGGGCTGCAATTGACAGTGACGGGAATTTTCTCGCCTGGATGGCGTTTGCACACCACATCCCCCTGGCCGCCCGGCACCATATTGATGGAGGCGTATTTTTGGCCGTCGCGAAATGCCATGCGGTACATGGAAATGGTGTTGCCGCCATCCGGCACCCAGGGTGAGCTGATCAAATGGCAGCCGGAGCCGAAAATTCGCCCGCCATCCTGATTGGTGTGGAGAATGATGGGGAGGATGTCGGTTATCTGGTCGATATTACTGGCGGGGATGACGGTTTCATGCGCCAGCGCGTCGGCACTCTCGACAAAATTGGCCGGCAGCGGGTTGCGATAGGCATCGAGAATTTTGTGTTTGATATCTTTATATCCCGACACGCCAAGCAGCTTCGCCCTACGTTCCTGCGTGGCGTAAAGATTGGAATACATGCGGGCGTTGGGATAGTTCTTAATATTATTCGCCACCAGCGCCTTGGAGCCGTCAAAGGCTTTGGTGATGGCGGTCATCTCGAGGAGAGGATCAACCTCATTTTCAATATTGTGGACTTCATCGCCCAGTCAATCGAGGGTCGTGCGTTGGCTTTTTATCGCTTCAACGCGCTCCGCATCGTCGCTATTTTGTGATTTCGTCACTACCCCATCACTACCCCGTCACTCCCTATGGGTAATATAATGGCCCGTGTTACACAGGCGGTTGGAATTTAGCAACGCGCTCTCGGGCCGTAAAGAAGCTTACCATTCTAGGTCCAGGGCGTGGGCAATGAATTCGGTGACCGGGGCGGCGGTTTTGCAAAATTTGGCAAACTGTTTGATGAAGTCCGGCGCCAACGCGTCTTCTTCTTTGGCGTCGACGGCGAGGATGAAGTCTTTGCGCTTGAGGTCCTCGATCAACGGATGCTCTGGATCATAGCCGCGTGGCGGGCGCTTCAGGCTGTCACCCACCAGAGTGCAATTGGCGTTCTTCAAGGATTTAGCGGTGGAGATGCGTTTCCAGCGCTTTGGGTCGGCGATGACCGCATCCCGAATTTTGCCCAATGTGGCGGTGTCGGGGCGCCAGATTCCGGCGCCCATGAACACATTGCCCGGCTCCATATGGAGATAAAACCCCGGTGTATGAACGTCTTTGGCGCGAACATGGCGGAAATGCGCACCGGCATGGGTTTTGTAAGGTGTTTTATCCTTGGCGAAGCGGGTATCGCGGTGAATACGAAATAATGAGCCGCCGATCGGTCGCGCATCGGCGAGAAAGTTCTCACTGACTTTTCCCAAGTGGGGAGCGAAGTCCTCGATGAAGTGCAACATCGGGCTGCGCAATTCATCTTCATAGCGTGCCTTATTGGCTTTGAACCAGGGCCGTTCATTGTGCTTTTTTAGGTCGCGCAAATATTTGAACAATGATGGTTCAAATTGAAAGTTATCGCTCATGACATATTCCCCGTTGTTCGCCCGCTTGTGCTGTAGTTCTATTCTGCTAGAGCTTGAATCGGCAATAAAATGAGGGACGCTCTTTGCAAAAGATCGTGATCGGAATTACCGGCGCCAGCGGCGCCGTATTGGGTGTGCGGACGCTCGATGCCTTTGCCTCGGCAGGGGTGGAAACCCACCTTGTGGTGAGCAAATGGGGACAGCAGACGCTGGAGCATGAAACCGCGCTGCGTCTGGACGATTTGCGCCAGCGCGCCTCCTATCTCTACAGTTCCGGCGATATGGCGGCGGCAATTTCATCGGGTTCGTTTCGGACCATGGGCATGGTGATCGCGCCCTGTTCGATGCACAGTCTGGCGGCCATTTCTCTGGGTATGAGCGAAAATTTAGTGCACCGGGCAGCGGATGTGGTGCTCAAGGAGCGCTTGCCTTTGGTCTTGGTACCACGCGAGACTCCGCTCAATGATATTCATTTGGAAAACATGCTGCGCCTGAGCCGCATGGGCGTGCGCATCCTGCCGCCCAATCCGGCTTTTTATAACCATCCGGAAAGCATTGCAGATGTGGTGGATCATATTGTGGCGCGCATTCTTGATCAGTTTAACGTGCGGGCTGATTTTTCCAAACCGTGGGATGGCGATATGCGCCGGACGAATTAATTTTTTTCTTTGAACCGTATATTTGGGAGGATGAGGGACGTGACAGGCAAACAGACTAAGAGCAAAGCGAAGAGCAAGAAAATTCGCTGGGGCATTATTGGCTCGACCGGCTGGGCCGAGCATACGTTCTCGCCGGCGATTGAAGAGGCACGCGGGGCGGAGCTTGTTGCGGTGCTTTCTTCGACCAAAGCCAAGGCGGCGGAATTTTGCGAGCGCCATAAAATCGACAAGGGGTATTCCAAGCTCGCAGATTTTGTTGCCGACAAATCCATTGATGCCGTGTGGGTTGCTGGCCCTAATTATTTGCATAAAGAACAGGCGGTGGCGGCACTCGGCGCGGGCAAACATGTGCTCTGCGAAAAGCCAATGGCGATTTCACCGGCTGAATGCCGGGCGATGATCAGTGCCGCCAAAAAAGCGCGCCGCAAACTGCATATTGCCTACAACACTCGCCACAGCCCGAAGATGCAGGCGATACACAAACAGTGGATGGCCGGTCGTTTTGGCAAACCTGTGCATGGCCGCGCACATCTTTATTACCCCTATCCGGAAGATCTCGGTGGTTGGCATTCGCGCGAAAAGCAGGTTGGCTCCTGGGTGTTCGGCGATATAGGCACGCATTTGATTGATCAATTGCGCTGGTTCCTAGGCGATGCCAAAAAGGTCATGGCGGCGCATACATCAAGCCCAAGCTGGGGCTACGGCACACCGGATCATGCCGCGGCGATGATTTCATTTAAGAATGGCGCGGTCGGTACGCTCAGCGCGTCTACCGGCTTGGCACCAGGCAAAGGGCGTCTCGAATTTTATGGCGACCAGGGCTACATCATCATCGAAAATGGTATTTTGGGGATGCCCGGATCGATCACGACCGGCATCAAAAATGGCAAAGAGCGCACCGTCGAATTGCCATCCTCAAAAACTTATAAGCTTCAGGTCGAGGCCTTCGGCCGCTGCATCACCAGCAAGGAGCCCTTTCCGTTGACGCCCGAAGATGGATTGGCCAACGTTCAATTGATCAGCCAAGCGCGCGGCTGGTAATCCGCGCGGCATCATTGGCGTAGTGGAATTAGGTGGCGCAGCAGAATTAAGGAGACGAAAAATGGCATCGGATGAAATGCATTATCTTACACTACTTGAGGCGGGGCGGAAGATTCAGGGCGGTGAGATTTCCTCAGTTGAGCTCACCGAGGCAATGTTGGCGCGGATTGAAAAGCTTAACCCGACCCTGCACCCTTATGCCACCATTTTGGCCGAAGCCGCTCTGGCGGAGGCGGCCCAGGCCGACGGCGAATTGGCGCGTGGTGAGGGGCGGGGGTCGATGCATGGCGTGCCGATTGCGGTGAAGGATTTGATGGCCATCACAGGCATACGCACCAGCGCCGGCATGCCGATCCATAAGGACCGCATACCGGATCACAATGCCACCGTGGTGGATCGCCTGCGTGCTGCCGGTGCGGTGATCCTCGGCAAGCTTGAGCTTACTGAGGGCGCCTATGCGGATCATCATCCGGACATCACGGTGCCGGTTAATCCCTGGCATAGCGATTATTGGCCAGGCGTCTCATCGAGCGGCTCCGGCGTTGCCACGGCTGCCGGCATGTGTTTTGGCTCGCTCGGCACCGATACTGGTGGCTCCATCCGTTTCCCGTCATTGGCTTGTGGCCTTGTTGGGCTCAAGCCGACCTGGGGGCGGGTCAGCCGCTATGGCGTGTATCCGCTCTCCGAGACATTGGATCATATTGGCCCCATGACGCGCAGCGTCGGTGATGCCGCCGCGATGTTGTCGGCACTTGCCGGTGCAGATGATAAAGACCCAACCTCGCTCAGCGCCGAAGTGCCGGATTATCTCGGCGCATTGGATGAGGGTGTGCGCGGCATAACAATTGGCATTGATGATCAATTCATCAGCCGCGATGTTGACCCTGTGGTTGCAGACGCTTTGAGCACGGCACTTGATGTATTACGCGGTGAAGGCGCTTCGATCCGCCTGATCACCCTGCCGCCCTATGATGACGTGGTCGATAGCTGGGTGCCGATCTGTGCTGCCGAAGCGGCTGTCGGTCATAGCGATACCTATCCGTCACGCGCCGCCGAATATGGCCCGGTGATGGGCGAGTTGCTGGAAATCGGTGTGGCATTAAGCGGCGCCGAATATGCCCGCGCAACCATCATCCGGCGCAATTTCAGCGGCCAGTTAGCTAAAATATTTGACGAGGTTGATCTGATCGCGGCGCCGGCCATGGTCGTGCCAACACCGCGCAATGACGGCATGGATGCGCTTTTGAGCGGCCCCGGTGCGGTGGAGCAGTTGATCCGCTTCACATCGCCTTTCGATCATAGTGGCAGCCCGACCCTGTCATTGCCTGCGGGATTCACGGCAGAAGGATTGCCGCTCGGCTTTCAATTGATTGGCCGACATCTCGATGAGGGGCTGTTGCTCCGCGCTGGGCATGCATTTGAGCGTGCAACGGTTTGGAACACTCGCCATCCGGAGGTGTGAGGCTATGAGTTCTGGTAAAGAAATCGCTGCATGTCGCAGCGCGGCCGAGATTGTGACTGACATACGCTCAGGCAAGACCACCGCTGTGGCCGAAACGGACGCGGCATTGGCCCGGATGGACGCGCGTGGGGAAGTTCGTGCATGGCGTTGGCGCAATGATGATGCCGCGCGCGATGCCGCCCGTGCAGTCGATGCGGCGCCGGAAAAGGGCCCGTTGGCGGGAGCCAGCGTTGGCCTGAAGGACATTATCGACACGCGCGATTTGCCGGCAGAAAATGGTGTGGCGGCAGACAAGGGCCGGCAGCCGGCAGAAGATGCCACGGCGGTGAAACGCTTGAAAGCGGCGGGCGCCATCGTCGTTGGTAAAACAAAAACTACCGAATGTGCCTTTCTGTATCCGACCGACACACGCAATCCGCATGATCCCGAATGCACACCGGGCGGTTCGTCGAGTGGCTCGGGCGCGGCGGTGGGTGGCGGTATGGTGCCGCTTGCGCTCGGCAGTCAAACTGTCGGCTCGGTGCTGCGCCCGGCGTCATTTTGTGGCGCCTGGGCGATGAAGCCGAGCTGGGGTCTGATACCGCGCACGGGCATGCTCCAGCTTTCTCATGTTCTTGATCATATTGGCGTTTTTGGCCGCTCAGTCGAGGATTTAGCGCTCACTATTGATGCGTTGTCCGGCGATGACGGTAGGGACCCCGCATGTCAGGGGCAAAAGCCGAGCCGCCTTGCTCCTGGTCTGGCGACAGGTCGCGCTGGCCTGCCTGGGGCCAAACCGCGATTTGTTTTTCTACGTGATTATGCGTGGCCGGAACTGGAGCCTTCGAGCGTGGAGTTGTTCCAAAATCTGGCGTCACGTTTGGACGCGCCGGCGGTCGAGATGCCGGCGCTTTATGACGATGTCTTCGATGTGGCGCAGGACATTTTGGCGCGTGACGTGGCCCATAATTTGGGCGCGCGCTACCGCGCGGCGAGCGAGTTGATATCTGCGCCGCTGCGTGACTGGTTCGTGCGCGGCTTTTCCATCGGCGCGGATGAATATCTCACGCGCCTCGATGCGTTACAGAAAATGCGCATGGTGTTTCCGTCCATTATCGGAGATTTCGATGCTGCCATTGCGCCGGTGACGGCGGGCGAAGCGCCAAAGGGGCTGGACAGTACCGGCAATCCTAAATTTCTGTTGCTGTGGACATCTATCGGTGTGCCGGTAATCAATGTGCCGGCCTTTAAGGGGCCGCGCGGCCTGCCGGTTGGTGTGCAGGTGATTGGCCGCCGGGGCGCTGATTTGGAAACCATGCGTGCCGCCCAGTGGCTCGGACGTGAGCTCGGCGCCGAGATGGTGTAACAAGCGGAATTTCCCCCTATGAGCAGCGATATCGACCCAACAATTATGGACGGCTATCGCCCCCCCTCATGCGCGGCCGCCGGCATATGGCCGTGGCCGGCCACTACCTTGCCGCCCAAGCTGCCTTGCAAATTTTAGAGAGCGGTGGCAATGCCATCGATGCCGGAGTGGCCAGCAGCTTGGTGTTGAGCGTGGTGCACAGTGAATATGTGAATTTAGCCGGTGTTGCGCCGATCATGATTTACCGCGCCGAGACGGGAAAAGTAGAGGCGATTAGTGGCCTTGGCACCTGGCACCTGGCCCCGTGCGGTAACTCCTGACATGTTTCAACGCGAACATGGCGGCGAAATACCGGAAGGAATATTGCGCACCGTGGTGCCGGCAGCACCTTGCGCCTGGATCAGTGCATTGCAGCGCCATGGCACAATTAGTTTTGCCGAGGCGGGTGTTCTTCTCCAGTTTTTCCTGCATCTGCGCGGCGCGCTGTTGCAGGTCGAGCTGGTGGCGGCGCAGACGCAGCAAATTGCTCAGGCGCGTGCCGAATTCGCGCGCATCCACCGGGCTGGTGATAAAATCAGTGGCCCCCGCATCAAGCGCCCGGTAGCGGTATGACTTGTCCTCGAAAGCGGTAACGATGATGACCGGCACATCCTCGCACCCACGTTTGCGTAAGGAAAGCGGCGGTGAAGGAGGCGCCGTTCATGGTGCCCATCTGAAAGTCGCCGGTGACAATGTCGGGGATATTGTCCTTGCTCTACTCCAACGCCTTGATGGGGTCGGCAAAGCTCTGCACGTCGGCGCCGGGCACAATGGATGCGGCCAGGCGCGAATAAATCCGCCGGTTGGTGATCTGGTCATCGACGATGGCGATTAGAGCCATAGAGCTTGATCCTGCTTAGCCATACCCCCGCGCCTGGCGGCGGGTGGCATAATAATCTCGTTGATAGGTATCCCGAAACGAACGCAGTCTTACCTTTGAGGCCCATTCGAGCAGCGATATATTTTCTTGCAATGCATTTTCACGCGCTGCCAGGATGGTCTCGACTTCCTCTTGCGGCATCAATTCCACCATGACATGGAGGCCATCGCAATCACTGACATGGGGCAATATGCGCCGCACCAGGCGCAACCCTTGGCGCGCTTCGTCATCGCCGAGCTTCTTGGCGGTTGTAATCTTGCCTAAATAGATGGCGTCGACGATGGCCCGGTCATGTTCGCGGTTGAGGTGTTCGACCTGTACCTTACCGACGATTGGCTCGAGCAGCGGATGCAGCGTTTCTTCCTCATAGCGGAAATGCGGCCCCGTATGGACGCATAATTCTTCCTGTAGTTTGGCAGCTCTTTTTATATTATGCGCGTCAAAGGCAGCAATCATGCCGAACAGAATATCGCGCACTTCACGATGCTCCACATGGGAAACATCGCGCAGGCGTTCATGCGCCGGGGTTACGGTACCGCTCGCCACCTTGATAGCACCGCCCGCCTTTTTGACCATATTGCTCTCCATAGTTTAGCTACTTGCCTACGCGGAAACATCTTTATAAGCCATTATCACCTCTCCTTGGTATCCCTATACTTGTCGTCGCATGGGGCGGAGCATAATATCGTCGGGAACCCGCATGGAGAAAAGCAATGACCGCCTGCATCGTTGGCTGGAGCCACACCCCGTTTGGAAAACATGAAGATGAAGATGTCGAATCTCTGATCGTTCAGGCGGCGCGCGGCGCCATTGCCGATTCAGGGCTGGAGGCCAAGGATATTGACGAGATATTCGTCGGCCACTGCAATGCCGGCTTCTCTCGCCAGGAATTTACCGCTTCTCTGGCTCTGCAGGCCGATGATGCTTTCCGCTTCGTGCCGGCCACAAGGGTCGAAAATGCCTGCGCTACTGGTAGCGCCGCCATTCATCAGGGGATTAATTCGATTGAGGCCAAGCGCGCCCGTTTCGTCCTGGTCGTCGGCGTGGAAAAAATGACCGACACCCGTGGTCCGGCTGTTGGCGAAAATCTTTTGCGTGCATCCTATGTGAGAGAAGAGGCCGATATCGAGGGCGGCTTTGCTGGTGTCTTTGGCACCATCGCCGAGAATTATTTTCAACGGCACGGCGATCAGAGCGACGCTTTGGCCAAGATTGCTGCCAAAAACCACAAGAACGGCGCGAACAACCCGTTGGCGCAGATTCAAAAAGACCTGGGCTATGATTTTTGCCGCAACGTCTCGGACAAAAACCCGCTGGTTGCTGGAGGGCCGCTCAAGCGCACCGATTGCTCGCTGGTCTCCGACGGTGCCGCTGCCGTGGTGCTGAGCGATGTGGATAGCGCGCTCGCCATGGAGAAGGCGGTTATCTTCCGCGCCGCCGCGCATGTGAACGACTTCCTGCCCATGAGCCGGCGCGATATCCTGCTCTTCGACGGCTGTGAAAAGGCCTGGGGCACAGCGCTGGATAGCGCCGGCCTGACCCTCGACGATCTGGATTTCGTCGAAACCCATGATTGCTTCACCGTCGCTGAATTGCTCGAATATGAAGCCATGGGCCTGACGCCGCGCGGTGAAGGTGCCCGCGCCATCCATGAGGGCTGGACGGAGATGGACGGAAAATTGCCGGTCAATCCGTCAGGCGGCCTCAAATCCAAAGGCCACCCCATTGGTGCGACAGGCGTTTCCATGCATGTGCTGAGCGCCATGCAGCTCACCGGCACGGCAGGCGGCATTCAGGTCAAGGACGCCAAAATGGCCGGTATCTTCAACATGGGCGGCACAGCGGTGGCCAATTTCTGCTCGATTTTGGAGCCGCTGCGTTAATAGCAAGATTCTCGATCGGCACGCGAATAACTCTCTCTCTCGGACGGTAGAGAGGGGTATTTGTCTCCGGCTTGGGAAGCCAAAGTACCGTGAGCCTAGCCATCGTTTGGGATGCTGCCAGGATTGGCAAATTCAACAATCGCAGTGGAACGGGGTTGTTGCTCAAACGTCAGCATTAAATTTAATAACGGACCTTCTCGACCAGCATACTTAGAGTCCGCTTTTGACCCAGACCGATATATATTGCTCTGCCACATAGAAATATATCCAGCCGTTTCCTTGTAGAATCAATCTTTCAAAATAGAGTATCTGTGTAATTGTGCCTGCGCTGTTGGGGAGGAGCTCCACGTGTCTTCGTTTGAAAGACGCGTCATTTCTGGCCTAATAGGCCAGAAAAGTGGAGGGATATGACTTGGACGGGATATGACGGTGAATTTGAAGTTTGGCATTCAGACCAATGGCATCAAGCACGCTCACAGCGATGCGATGCCCGATATTGATACGCGGTTCAGAATGGTTCGCGATGCGGGCGTCTTCGATTATGTCGACAAAACTCCCGACCCCGATCAGATCGACGATTTTCTCAAGGCTCGCGAAAAATATGACTTGCCCGTGCGTGCGGGCGGGTGGTTCTACACGCTTGGAGCAGACGAAGCTCTTCTCGAAAAAAATCTTGAACTCGGCGCCCGTCTTGGCTCGCTTGTCCACAACACGCAAATAATGCTGCACCATGCGGACGGCCACGTCGTCACCGACGAAGAAGTGATGACGGCATATTTGCGCGCGTCCGAATGCGGAGAGAAGCACGGCTGCATTCCCTGCTTCGAAGTTCACGTCAATATGTGGTCGGAGGATTTTCCGCGTGTTTCGCGCGTCGGGCACATGGTTGAGTCACGCGGTATCGAGTTTAACCTCACGCTCGACCACAGTCATGTCATCTTCAAGATGGATAATTCGGACGAGCAGCGCATCTTCGATACCGACAAGAAGATCGCCGCAGGTGAGCTGGTACTCGACCCGTTTCAATCCAATAATGTGATTGAGGAGTGGGTGTCAGCAGGCTGGGTGCGCCATTGCCACGCACGTGCCGCCGTGCCCAACAATCCGACGAACGCGCTCGCGAATCATGCTGACGGATCGGTCGGGCGTGGCATCCAGTATCCCTTTGTTGAGCCTGGTCCCGGCGAATATCACGCCCCGTGGTCAGCCGAGGCACTCGAGCCCTGGAAGGAAGGCATGCGTATCCTTCTTCGTCATCATGCCGAGGACCCCTCCTCCAAGCTCGGCCAAATCTCGACCGAGTTCATTCCCAACACAGACTATGGCGAGGGCTGCCGCTACTCCCTCTTCGATCAGGCGGTCGCGTGCGTTAATTGGATGCGCGGCGCCTGGGACACTGCACGAGCCGAGGTTAAGCCACATGGCAATGGCCTTTCTGCCCCATTAGAGAAATCTTAATGGCAGTTACAGGGTTCCGTTTTAGCTAGTCTCGGTCAAAGGCAAGAGAAGCCAGTTATGTCTGTTTTGCGCCCAAAAGTAGATTGATTTTTCCTGAATTGCAGAGTGATGGGGAGAGTGATGGGGGCGGCATACTTATTTACTGCACAATATAGCGCGCGCGGCGCACTAGGCATGCTTCTCCAAATCGCTCCTTTCTCCCCACAAGGATCTTCGTGGGGAGAAAGGGTTTGTTACTTTGTTGCGCGGCCTTGGCTCTCTCGTCTTAGTAAAGCTCCGCTTTATCGTCCACCGCGTGGCCGCGTTTGGGCGTCAGCATGCTGCGCTCATAGGTCATGAAAACCGTGCCGTCTTGTTTGGTGCCGGTGGTTTTTACCGTGACGATGCCGGCGTTTGGGCGGGATTTGGATTCGCGTTTGGACAGCACTTCTGATTCGGCATAGATAGTATCGCCGTCGAACACTGGCGCTGTCAGCTTGATCTTGTCCCAGCCGAGATTGGCGATGGTTTTTTGACTGACGTCGGAGACGCTCATGCCGGCGACCACCGCGAGGGTAAAGGCGCTGTTGATCAGCGGCTTGCCGAACTCGCTGTGTTTGGCATATTCGAGATCAAAATGCAGCGGGTGCTTGTTCATGGTGATGAGCGTGAACCAGGTATTGTCAGCCTGGGTCATGGTGCGCCCGGGACGATGCTCATATGTGTGGCCGACCTCAAAGTCCTCATAGTAACGGCCGTAATCCTCGCGAAAGCGATTGGGGCCGACCTCTTTCATTCTGGCTACCATGTTGCGTCTCTCCTTTTTTGATTTCTTGTTATGTGAATAAAATGTGGCCAGGCCGAGCGCATGCCGGGCCTGGTGGTTGTCGGCATTTATCCTTAGATGACGCCCTGTTCCTTAAGGCGTGCCCGGGCTTCAGCGTCATAGCCGAGCTTTTGCAGAATTTCCGCGCTGTGCTCGCCGAGGCCCGGCAGATGGTCGAACACAGGCGCTTCGCCGCTCACCCGAATGGGGCTGAGGAATTCCTTAAGCGGCCCTACGGAGGAGGTCAATTCACCAATCGCACCGCGCGCTTTGAGTTGCGGATGTTCGAGCACCTCGCTGAGCGTGTTGACGCCGCCGCAGGGAATGCCCGCGGCACGCAGACGCGCCAGCCATTCCACCTTGGGTTTGGCCATGAACAGCTCGACCAGGCGGCCTTCAAGGGCGGCGCGGTTGGCAATGCGCGATTCATTGTTTTGGAAGCGGGCATCGGCCAGGAGGTCTGGCGCTTCGATCACCTGTTCGCACAGTTTGCGCCATGCCGGATCGCTGAGCACGGCGAGCGAAAACCATAGATCGTCGCTCGCTTTGTAGGGGCCGTAGGGTGTCAGTAGGCCGTGCCGCATGCCGGTGCGCTTCGGCTCTTCGCCGCGATGCCAATGGAAATGCGGCATATAGCCCAACAGGGTGGCAGCGCATTCCAGCATGGAGACCTCAAATTCGCCGCCTTCACCGCTCTGATGGCGGCGGTTCAATAGGCCAAGAATGCCAATGGCGGCGTAAAATCCGGCGGTTTCATCGCACACCGAGATCGGGATTTTGGCCGGTTCCTCGGGCGTGCCGGTCATTAAGATATAGCCGGCCTCGCCCTGAATGATCATGTCATAGGCTTTTTCATCGCGGTACGGCCCGTCTTGTCCGAAGCCGGAAATATGACCGTAGATGATATCCGGCTTCACCGCCTGCACCGCCGCATAATCAATGCCGAGGCCGCGGACAACACCCGGTTTGAAATTCTCAAACACGATATCAGTCTCGGCGGCAAGCTTGAGGAATATCTCCCGGCCCTCATCAGACTTAAGATTGATGGCGAGGGATTTTTTGTTGCGATTGAGGAACACATGGGCGGCGGAAAGGCCGTTGCAGACACTGTCCCAACTGCGTGTCAGATCGCCCTCCAGGGGCTCGACCTTGATCACATCCGCGCCCATATCGGCGAGCAGGCGCGAACACCATGGCCCCGCCGCACCAATTTCGACGGCGAGAACCTTGATCCCGGCGAGCGGCGTCATGAATTTGTACCGCTGGCGACCTTGTCAGCGATGGCGAGTGCGCGGCGCATGGCGCGCACCACCGGCATTTCCACCACCTTACCGTCCAACAGCGTGACGCCGGCGGCACTCCCTTCATAGGCTTCGATCACTCGGCGAGCGAAGGAAATGGTCTCGGCGCTGGGCGAGAAGACGTCATTGATCGCCGGGATTTGCACTGGGTGAATTGCCGCCTTGCCGGTGAAGCCCATGCGTTGCGCCAGGCGCGCCTCACGTCGGAGGCCGTCTTCATCCTTGATATCGAGATGCGGGACATCGATCAGATCGAGGCCGGCGCTCGATGCCGCATGAACGGCGCGCCCTCGCGCATAATGCAAAGCTTCCCAGTCCAGCGATGAACCGAGCTCTGCGGAGAGGTCGGCGGCGCCGAACAGCAATGTGTTAATACGCGGCGAAGCGACAGCAATATCGAGCGCTGCCTCCAACGCCCGCCCGGTTTCGATGATCACCATTAGTTGGGTCTCAACATATCCTGCTTCATTCAGTATTTCAGCCACCCAGCGCACATCCTCCGGCGCTTCGATCTTGGGAAGCAGGAGGGCAGGGGGCGGCGTTCCAAAATCACATAGTGCCAGCACGTCGCGCATGCCGAGCTGTGTCTTGATCGGGTTGATGCGCATGGCGCGTGCTGCGCCGCCATTGGTACCGCCGAGTGTTGCATCGAACAGGGCTGGTATAGCTTTGTCGCGCGCCTCCTCCTTGAAATCAGGCGCAACGCCATCTTCCAAATCAATGCAGACAATATCCGCGCCACCGGACAGCGCCTTGGCAAAACGGTCCACCCGAAGGCCCGGTGTAAAGAGCAGGCTGCGACGAAGTGTGGATGTATTATTTTGTTTCATTTCAATCTCTTATACGTGATTCTTGAGATAGCGTTGGGCGCGCATGCGCTTAAGATGACGGATGACTTCCTGGTTGCGCTCGGCGATGACGGCGGCGCTGCGTTCGGGCGTCCAGGCGAAAAAAACCGTGCCCGTCCTTGGCGCCGCTTTTACCGTCCTTAATCATCGCGGCCAAATCCTCCGGCGCCTGGCTGGTATCAAGATCCGGATAGAGATATTCAGCCACGCTGGCGACCAGAAGCAGGCCTGCCAGATCGGCCTTTTCCAACGGCCCTTCGGCGGCGAGGCGGAGCGCATAGCCATTCTTCACCACCTTATCGATTTCCTCAGCGCTCGCCGCGCCGTTCCGCACCAGGGCAAACGCTTCGCGCATAATGGCAAATTGCAGGCGGTTAAAGAGATGGCCGGGAAGGTCTCGTTGCAGGCGGATCGGCTCCTTGCCGAGGCCGCCGATGAAAGCGCAGAGGCTGTCCATAACCGCGCTATCAGTGGCGCTGCCAGGGACGATCTCGACCGCCGGCATAAGATGTGGCGGATTGGCAAAATGGGCCACCGCCACGCGCTCCTTGCGGGTGCATTTCTCGACGATGATATCGACTGCCATGCCGGACGTGGTGCTGGATAGAATGGCGCTCGGTGGCGCTGCGTCCTCGATTGCCGCGAATAATGTCTGCTTGGCATCCGCATTCTCGGCGATGGCCTCAAAAGCGAAATCAATATTTTTGGCGGCAGCGGCCAAATCAGTGCCGAATGTCAGGCGTGTGCGCCAGCCGTCCGCCGTTGCCGGCAGCAGTTCCGCTTCGGCAAGCTCAAGGTATCCGGTTTCGGCAGCGGCCTCGGCCTGCGCCAAGGCGTCGCTGCGCCGGGCGATAAGGGCAGTGTAGTGGCCGGCGAGCGCTAAACAAAGCGCCAAACTTGGCCCCATGGTGCCGCTACCGATAACGAGTGTGTGCGCGGCATCTTTGGTCATGTTGGAGGATGCGTCCATATTTTCGGAGTTGGCCGGCAGCGGCGTTGATTTTTCCGGTGCCGGATGGCTATTTTAGCCTTACAAAATATAACTGAACACAGGATCAATTTGAACACAGGATCAATTTGAAAACTGTTGAGCATTAAGTAAATGGCGATTGGTCTAGGCGTGCCGTGCTGGAGTTTCGGTATTCAGCATCTCAAGGGACTTTTACCGCTCGAAGGGGCGGCGCAGATCGTGCGCGCGCTGGGTTTCGATCACACGGCTATTGGCTGGGCGCATATCGATTGGCCGGCCCTTCGCGCTGATCCGATCAAAGAGGCAGATCGGGTGCAGCTTATTATGGAGCCGCTCGATTTGGATATCGACGACAGTTTTATTTGATTTAAAAACAAATTGTTAGATGAGTTTGTTAATAAATTAAAACGCACCGTTACGGTTCCCGACAAGCGTATGCGGGAAGATAATTTTGAGATGTACAAATCCTTCGTCGCCTTCTGCAAGGCGGTCGGCTGCCCGGGCATCACCATTAGCTCTGGCATCATCTACAAAGATGAGGGCCAGGATTATGAGGCGGCCTATGAAATCTCGCGCGATGAGGTGCGCCGCATGGTCGATTATGGCGGTCAGTATGATGTCGAGCTCAGGCCAGAGCCGCATAGCGAATCGATGATGGGTACGCTGGAGAAATGCCAGCGCATGCTGGACGATGTGCCGGGCCTGATGGTCAGCCTGGATTATTCCCATTTCATGCCGCAGGGCCACACCGAGGAAGAAGTAGATGTGCTGATTCCGCGTGCCGGTCATGTGCATGCGCGCGAAGCCAATCGCGAGCGTCTGCAGTGCCGTATGGAAGATGGGATATTGGACTTTGACCATATCCTCGGCGCCCTTAAAAAGGATGGCTATGATGGTAATGTGGCACTTGAATATATTTTTGTAAACTACTGTGGCTGTTACGATGTTGACGTAATCATCGAAACGCTCAAGCTGAAACAGGAACTCGAGGGCTACCTCTCTTGTGCACTGATTTCGGCTTTGCCGGAGCGGGTGGCAATTATTACTGGAGCGGCGCGCGGTCTCGGCGCCGCCACGGCCCAGCTGTTCGCCCGTTTCGGCGCCCATGTTGTGGCCTGTGACATCGACGGTGATGAGTTGGAGAAGACGGTTAGCGATTTAGAGGGCGAGGGCCATATTGCTCTCGCTTTCGACCTCTCCCGGCCGGAAAATTGTGAAAGCCTGGTGGCGCAAACCATGGAGCGCTTTGGCCGTCTCGACATATAGGTCAATGTCGCCGGTATCATCGAGCGCTTGCAGCTTGATAAGGTCGATGAAGCAGCCTGGTCGCGCACCATGGACGTCAACGTCAAAAGCCAGTTCTTCCTTTGTCGCGCAGCTGCCGAACCCATGAAGGCGACAAATTGGGGCCGTATTATCAATTTCTCCAGCCAGGCGGCCCTTACCGGCGGGTTATACGGCGCCAGTGTATATGCGGTTTCGAAAGGCGGCGTGGTCAGCCTGACCAAGAATTTCGCCCGCCTGTTTGGGCCGAATAATATCACCGTTAACGCCATTGCACCGGGACTTGTGGATACGCGCATGGTCAGCAGTGCCATGACCGAGGAAGCCATAAACGATGTAACCAGCGCCATGCCGGTCGGCCGCATGACGGAGCCGGAAGAAATCGCCATGTTCGTTGCGTTTTTGGCGTCCGAATCCGCCGGCACGATCACGGGACACACATTGGACATTAATGGCGGCATGTTAATGCGTTGAGGCCGGCTTTCCTTGGTTGATTGCACCTTCGCTAACACTTTTGCTTGGTTGTTCGCTTCTTCGCCGCCAAAATGCACAGCATAATCAAACAAAAATAATTCAAGGGGATCAGGGCAATGGCGAATGGCAATGAAATCTGCCGCATGGATGCGGTTACGCTGGCGGGTAAGGTGCGCGCCAAGGAACTTTCACCGGTCGAGGTGATCGACGCCAGTATCGAGCGCATGGATAAGCTCGAGCCTGTGCTGCACGCCTTCTGTACCCCAGGCCCGGATCAGGCGCGCGCTGCCGCCAAGCAGTTGGAAGCGGATATTATGGCCGGCAAAGACCCGGGCCCGCTCGCCGGCGTTCCCATCGGCATCAAGGATCTGATCTGCACCAAAGATTTACCCACCGTTTCCGGCTCCTTTGCCTATAAGGATTTCAACGGCGGCGTCGATGATGTGGTGGTTGAGCGGCTGCGCGCTGCCGGCGCCATCGTCACCGGCAAAACCAACGTGCCCGAATTCGGCTATAGCGGTGTCGGCCATAATCCGGTGTTCGAGACAACCCGCAATCCGTGGGATTTGGAGCGCACGCCAGGCGGCTCAAGCGCTGGCGCAGGTGCTGCGGTGGCGTCCGGCATGGGGCCGTTTGCCATTGGCAGCGATGGCGGCGGCTCGGTGCGTATTCCCGCCTCCTTTGGTGGCCTCGTCGGCATCAAGGCGTCCATGGGCCGGGTGCCGCTTTGGCCCGGCACCAAAGACGAAACTCTGCCCGGTGTCTCAAGCTGGGAAAGCCTGGAATGTATCGGCCCCATAAGCCGTACCGTGGCCGATAGCGCGCTGATGCTATCCGTCATCTCCGGCCCCGATATGCGCGACCGGCGCACCCTGCCGGAAGCCAATTTCGATTGGATGGATTGCCTAAAAGGCGATCTCAAAGGCCTGCGCATCGCCTATAGCGCTGATTTGGGCTATGCGGCGGTCGATCCCGAGGTGCGCCAGATCGTTGGCGACGCGGTAAAGGTTTTCGAAAGTGAATTGGGATGTACGGTGGAAGAAGCCGATCCCGGCTGGGATGATCCTTTTGGCGCCTTTTGGGGGCTTGTCGCCGCCGAGACGGATTTGGTCGGCATGCGCAAGCTGGTCGAGGAGCATGCCCACCATATGACACCGCATCTGGTTGATTTTATCCGTACACCCTTTACGGCAGAAGATTTGACCAGCGCTGTGATGGCGAGGAAAGGCGTTGCCAACAAATCCGCCGAGTTCATGGCGAATTATGATTTGCTGCTGACACCGACGCTGACAGTGCCGGCCTTCCCCGTGCACATGCAGGGCGTAGAGAAAATCGACAGCCAGATCGTGCACCCCTTCCAGTGGTTGGCCTTTACCCTCCCGTTCAACATGACCGGTCAGCCGGCGGCATCGGTGCCGGCGGGCTTCACCAAGGGCGGCCTGCCGGTGGGTCTGCAAATCGTTGGCCGCCACCTGGATGACCCGACGGTCGTTCGCGCCTGCGCCAGCTTTGAGAAGGCTCGCCCGTGGGCCAATAAATGGCCGGCACTGCTTGACGAGATGGGGCTCTAGCCGAACGACGATGCCATGGCAGAGACCGTTTTCGCCGCTTTTAAGGAGGCGGCGGAGCAGAGCGGCGCAGCGGAATTTCTCGTTGTCCCGTCTGAGGAAGTGACGCTTTGCTATAGCGCTGCGTTGCGCGCGGTCCATCAGTTGGTGGAACGCTACAGGGATGCCGGTTACGGCCATGGCCACCGTGTCGCTCTTCTGCTGGAAAACCGCCCGGCGTTTTTGTTGCATTGGTTGGCGCTGAATTCGCTCGGCATCGCCGTGGTTCCAATCAACCCTTTTTATCGCCGCCGAGAGCTGGCGCATTTGCTAAGCCATAGTGGCGTCACCCTGGCGGTGATCCTCGGCGAGCGCGTGGAAGACGTGCAAGTGGCGACTAACATTGTTGCCGTGATGGATGTGGATGAAGACGAAATTCCACCGTCGAAAACCGCGCCACCACTCCGCACTGATCCCAACGGCGAAAGCTTGTGCGGTCTGCTCTATACCTCCGGCACGACCGGCGAGCCGAAGGGCTGCCTCTTGAGCAATGATTATTATCTCCGCATGGGGCGCTGGTACCTCGCACTTGGCGGTCTGTGCATGATTGAACCCGGGAAAGAGCGCCTGCTCACGCCACTGCCGCTTTATCACATGAACGCCATGGCCTGTTCCTTCATGGCCATGGTCATGAGCCGCGGCTGCCTTATTCAATTGGATCGCTTTCATCCTGCCACCTGGTGGAAGGATGTGGCTGGGAGTGGCGCGACGATTGTCCATTATCTAGGGGTCATGCCGGCCATATTGCTCGGACTGGAGAGTTGTCAGGCTGAACAAGATCATCAGGTGCGCTTTGGCTTCGGCGCCAATGTTGACCCGGTGCATCACGCGACCTTCGAGGCGCGCTTCAGCTTTCCCTTGATTGAGGCCTGGGCGATGACCGAAACCGGCGCCGGCGCCTGCGTCGCCGCTTCCCGCGAGCCGCGTCATGTCGGTACCCGTTGTTTCGGACGGCCCGAGAATTGCGAAGTTAATTTCGCCGATGGCGGCGAACTGCTGGTGCGCCATAGCGCGGCGGATCCGCGCAACGGCTTCTTCGCCGGCTATCTCAACGACGCCGCGGCCACCGAAGCGGCCTGGGAGGGCGGCTGGTTCCACACCGGCGACGTGGTGCGTGAAGATGCAGATGGCAGCCTTTATTTCGTCGACCGGCGCAAGAACGTGATCCG
>Ga0209403_10001705_pt1 | contig 27897 bp, 28 predicted proteins | sample ArcticOcean_MG_C_8_FD_187440 | JGI IMG/M metagenome (GOLD analysis project Ga0209403, IMG submission 187440) | Marine microbial communities from western Arctic Ocean - ArcticOcean_MG_CB11_86 (SPAdes) (version 2) | ecosystem: Environmental > Aquatic > Marine > Oceanic | place: Arctic Ocean... | reverse complement strand
GGCGGGTATTGGAGCAGCCTTAACTAAGAAAACTGTATCTCCCCCACTCTTGGCTAATTTTATAGAAACAGTTACATCTCCTACTGTAGTATTAGCCATATCTATTTCTAGAAGGATGGTTTCCTTAGCACTTAGTCCTGTGTACATCGTGTCAAATGTACCACTGTCTATTGCGATATTTTGTTTTGCTACGCTTTTAAAATCATTTGCCATAATTCTTTACCTTATCCTAATGCTACTGCCATAGCAATAGTAAATCCTTTGGAAGAAGCTGCATTAACACCCTCCACTAAATTTGTTGGTGTGCCTGAGAATGTATTATTCAAGTCGGCAATAGGTCCTATATCTACTGCGGAGAGATTATATGTTGTACGGAATGTTTCTATTGTCGCCGTTGTAGGTACGTTTCTATCTGCCATTGTCTCTAAATCCGTTTAATAATTGTTTCATCATATCTTTAATTTCCGATACTTCTTCCTTTATACTATTTATATCGTTTGTATTGTCTTCCAACTGTTTCTTGGAAACTTGTCTATTTTTACTTGCCATAACCGAAGCCATATAAGCATCAGTATCAACATTAATAATAGCTCCTGACGCAGGATCTCGTTTTAAATCTATTCTATCCGTTACATTATACATATTATGTTGCTAAAGCTATTACTCTCAAATCCTTTACCATTGGTGGTAAACTAGAATTGGTTCCTTGTAATACAATTTTTATGGCTAATGAAACGAATTCGTCTAAAGCGGTTCCTGTTCCATCCACCGCCTTACCGGCCAGATATTGATATTCTTTAAAATCATCTCTATTCTTAGAAACAAGAACAGCTGGATTTGATAATCCATCAGCCGTACCACCAGAGCCTGTAAAGAATACCCAAGGTAAATCATCAAAAGGTTGCGTTTCATCTACACGTTGAATTTTATAAAGAACTTTAATATTAGCATCAGCCATATTAACACCATCAAAATAAACTTTAAGAGCAGTAGCATTTTGTGCCAAAGCTACTTTCTTCGTAAGATAAAGTGCTTTATTATTATCACCAGATGGATTAGTCATCGGAGTATAATTACTCAATGAACCAATGTCTGACGCAGAATTAATGTTATTAAGACGATTAGAAGCACATATCATTCCCATGCGTTGAGTATCAATAACTGGTGAAAGATTTTCTAAACTAGAAGTCATATTTACAGACAATCTTAATGACTTAGCACCGGCCAATTCGTTTGTCTCATTTATTTGTGAGCAAACTATTTGCGGTGCATTAAAGTAATAATCTTCATTTAATGGTAAAGCAAAAGCATTAGATAATGCTGTGGGTGTATAAGCATTCTGGGTAGTTGAATTAACCGATTTACCCGTAGTTGTTTGTAATAAACCAGTCAGGGTTGTATTGGGCAACTCCATTGTTTGGATAAGGGGTTGCATTACATCTGCCGGAATATTCTTTGTAGCTCTAACTGTTGAACCGCCGCCAGTTGTCGTACTTGTCGCAGCCGTTGTAGTTGTAACAGTAAAACTATCTAATTCAATATTTCCAATTCCAACATGAGTAGCATTAAGTTCTATAAGAGGAACACCTGCAAACATATAAAGTTTTACAATACTATTATCATCATGGGCAACTGCTGTAGTATTAGCACCTGTTTGGTCAACCGCACCTCTAGTACAACTCGTTAATTGGGTTGTACCACTTTTGGCTGTATATGTGATAATTTCATCATCAATTTTTACAGTACCCGCAGTTGGAAAATTACTAACATCATCCATAGTAATGGTTGTTGCAACTGCCGTTAATGCACCATTGAGCGCCGTATTTCCTACATCTGAGATTATTCCCGAAACAATAACATTACTATCAACATCATAGTTAGCATGATTAACGAAATTAATTTTAACCGTTGTTGTAGAATTTGTTACTATAGGATTAGTAGCAAGTAAAGGAATATATCCATCATCCACAGTCAATTCATTATTAACAACAGTATATTGGCCTGTAGCACCTGTAGTAAATGAAGCTCGTTTTAAAGTAAACTTCATATCTTCATATTGTGATGCCGTCCAAGTAGAAGCGTTCTGTGATTTAAACAGTGAACCCAATGTCGGTTGTGTTGTTACAGCCCGAACGCCGCCAATATCTACTTCACCCAATCGTGATATCCAAATCTTATAATCAGGAGAATTAGATGCTGCTACTAATGCATATTCCTCACCCTGTCGTAAATAAACAGGAGAATCAAAAGTAAATGTCGTTGCTGTTGATCCATCAGTAGCATTAACACTCACATCTGTTGGTGTCAATTGCTTTACTGAAAATGGAAGAATTTCTTGAGTTGGATAACCATTTTTAACGGTTCTTACTTCTATCCAAACAGGTAAAGTAGCATCTTTCTGTGAAAAGAATAAATCTACACTAGTAATAAACATGCCACCCGCTCTATCACACATTATTGTTTGTGCCAATGGGTCATACCAACCCCCACGGCTCGTTGTAGTAGTAGTTTGTGTAAATGCCCTTTCTTCTTCAAGTTCTTTAACAGTTATTTGGCCATTACGAGTAGCCATAATCAGTTCTTGTTTAGTTTGAACATGACCAAGTGCTTGATACTCTTTTTCACCAGCTGTATTAACAAGGCCGACAACATAACTATTATTTACACTATCAGTTAATCTAAAACTTCTACGTCCTACCCGAAATCGTTTAGCATCTGTATTAGGAATTCTAAATCGGCCGTGTAAAGTTCCAATATTATTTGTTATAAGTTCTGAACCATATACTTGGTCAGTTACCGTTGTGCCACTAAGCCAATTCTTTGCTTCATCTAAAACAAAATTACTGTTGCGAGTACAACCAGTAAACGTGGTAGATGTAGTCCCAGTATAGGTAATTTCTTCAGCAGTTATAAATCCAGGACCAAAAGGATCCGACTCTGTTAAGTTACCCACAGCAATAGTTCCTGTAGTAGGAAATCCTGTCGTAGAGGCAACTGTTACTGTAGTATCAACTTTGGGTAAATTACTACTTAATGTTGTGCTGCTAGATGTTGTACCTGTTGGTTTAACATTAGCATTAACATCCACCTTATCAAAGAAAGCATAAACCCGTGTATTGGGTTTCAAATTCTGAGCTACAAAATCTACATTCCTAGTTCTTATCCACGGAACAATTTCAATATTTGTTACACGATCTCCAGCACTTATATTATCAATACGTTCTACTAAACGAGTATTTTGTCCTGTACGTTTCTGTTTTAAATCTACAGAAGTCGTAGTACTAGTCCAACCGCCAGCACCCCATATCGAACCGCCAGAACCCGATGATGTCGCTCGTCTGTTACCTGACCAAGTTGTATTCCAAGAGTTCCAAATAGTTCCTAAAGCACCAGCTTCTGTTTGTTCACGAAGCAATTGTTCATAGTTACCCTCAACATTAATTGTAATGGCAGGAATACGAGCATCATCCATCCAAATATCCGTTTCTGGATCAAGTTGAATATTACCAATCCACTGTGTAACACTATATGGATTAACACTTTCAGCTCTTGTAGCATAAGGTTGAGTAACTTCAGCAGTTTCAGTATAAGGTAATGTAATTAAATCGCCAGTTTTCTTATACCCATCAACTGTTCGTTGTGAATCCGTAGTATTTTCTTCGGACAAAGTTGCCATATTCTGTATGCCAACTGGACGTAAATGTCCTAATGCCGAATCTACAGCACATTGATAATCTGGATATTGACTATTACCCACATTATGACCTACGAAATTGTCTACAATAAATCCAGATTTGAAACGATTAAGTCCGTCACCATCTAGAATCATATAGGAATCTGTTTCTCTTTCTAAAAGACCAAGAGATGTAGCATATTCTAACTTAGCAATCCTTTCCTCAAGATTACCAATATCTAACATATTATATCCTTTATTTTTTTGATAAAGGACTTCAACATCTTTGGATTCAAATGTATAAGCAGGTACCGTATATTTAGCAACCAACATATTAATATTTTCAGTTGCAGGAAAGATTGGTTGTTCTGCCGGTGTACCTTGTACAATAATCCAATTACCTAATTTATCTAGATAAAGTAAATCTTTTCTTCCCAAATAAAAATCATAATCACTAGTAATATTTCCATCAGGTTGTACTAAATTACCATTTGATGAACCAGTACCTTCAAAATCCTTAGCTACAAATACAAAAGGAGAAACTCCAGGCGCCGTTTGATTTTTAACACCCGGTCGAAAATCTAACGAATCTCTTAATTGATAAACTCCCTTTGGAGTTCTAGATTCTGGATCCACTTTTGAAGCCTGATATTCTGGAATCTCATCATAATCCACTTGGTTAGTATAAGAATCAACAGAGAAATAATCACCGGTGCCATGAGTAAAATAATCATAAATTACTAATAATGCACCTATAGGTGTTTGTACATCTTGTTTTCTAGAAATACGACCAACGTCATAAAAAGAATCACGTTGTCCTGTATCTAATAAGAAATTGTTAGTGACAACTCTATCACCAAGCGTGACTGCGGTAATAGTAGCACTAAATCCAGATGTAGCTCCCGTAATTCTATCAGAGGTTGTAAACGTGCTCGCAATTTTTACATAAGTTAAAGTAGAACCAGCAATAGAAATTACTCTGGCGGTTGCACTTGTAGCAGATCCAGTAATTAATTCACCCACAGTAAAAGTGCCCGTGGCACCAGATATAGTTAAAGTGGGAGCAACTGCTGGCGTTCCAATCGCAGTTGATTCATACACAGCGTGTAATTTATAAACGTCTGCATATGATAAGGATATATCAGAATCACCAATACGTTCACCATAAATCTGTTGGTAAGTACCTGTTGCTGCACTGGAAGCGATAGCTTTATTTGTCATTTTCTGAGCAGTTTTACTTCTCTGAGTAGCAACGGCAACACTAATAGATGCCGTTAATTCTACAGTTGCAGCATTACCTAAAATAGACAATGCTGTGACAGTCAACGTGGTAGTACCACTACCCGTTGCTAGTGTCGTAATGTCTACAACATCACCAACTGCTCCTGTACCACTACCAGCCACTATTATAGTCATAGTATAATTTCTATCAACAGTGGGAGTAGTAAAGGTTTGACCAGAAGGTACAGTAAATGTACACACGCCCGAAGCGTTAGTAGTTACGCCGGTAATTTGTTTTCTAAAAATAAAACTTGTATCTGTAGCGCCACCAGAATTTAAAAGGGTCTTAACTCCATCTTCCGGCATTTTGTAGAGTAATACCACTTCTTCTTCATCATGGAATTTGGCTCGTTTTCTAGTAGCACTAACATTGGTGACTGCATTGCTTAAAACAGACGCAATAGTAAGCGTGGTAGCACTACCAATAGCGGTAACTCGTCTTTCTTCTAAAGCGCCAGCGGCGCCACTTGGGAAAGCTACAATATCACCCACTACTAAATCAGATTCAAAATCTGTATTTAAACCAGTAACAGTTGTTAGAGTAGCCCAACTCACTTGACCGGCTAAAGTTTTATCTTCTGTCAAAGAAAGATCCGCTGTATAATCTATGGCACCTGAAGCAGAAGTATCCATAAAAATTTGTTTTACATCACGAGCAAAAACTTTTTGAGTAGCAGAAGAATTGGTAGTAACTAAAATAGTACCCGCTACTGTATCTGTTGAAACATTACTAGTAAAACTTTCACCAGTAATAAAGGAACCAGATTGTTGCATTACTTTAAATTGTGCAGCAGCTGAAATAGCAGCCACAACAAAACCAGTAGCACCACTAGTAACACCAGTTATTAAAGCATTTAATGTTAGTGTATTTGCAAGAGAAACATCAATCGTATTAAACATTGTAACATCAAACAAATAATGATTATAAATTCCAGTTACGGCATCTGCATCACCAGAGCCATACTCAAAGGCACGGGACCTAGCTAAACCAACTTGTGTACCAGAACTAGAACCTCTACTTGAGGTTTGTTGGTCATAGAGTTGTACCTCTTTAAAGGCATCCAAAGTAGAACCAGATTGGGTAACATCTGGTTGACCATAAACATTATCCACCTTAGCATATTGGCCAAGGTTAGCTGGCACTGTATCATTTTGCACATTTCTTGTAGTACGAGCTTTATCAAAGTTAATATAAGAAGCACCTTGCAACTCTACTTCATATCCATCAACATAAGCTTTACCGGGTGAAATGGAAAATGTTTCTTTAGTTTCCACACCGCCATTTGCAGCAGTATAAACACCTCGGTTTGTGCCGTCATCTAAATTCTCTCTTGCCTCTATATCAAAATGTTTTACAATATAATCGCCAGATTCATCATTTGTGCGGCGAGCAAGCATATCATTAATAATGCTATACTGCGTAGCCATGATTTTATTAACTAAAAGACCATTATCTACTCTAGCCAATTCTACAAAATCACTATCATCAGTTGTCGTTAAGGTTCTTTTCGCTAAAGTTAAAGTAATTTTAAATCTATTAGCGCCGGTAGCTGCATAATTAGAAGAACCTTGAGCATTATCTAAAAGCGATGTATCATCATTTGATGTAATTATAGATTCTGTTATTGTCCATCCAATTCTATACGATGGTGTATTTGTATACTTGTCTAAAATTAGGGTTTGTTCGGTATTTTGTACCATAAACCCACGAATAAAATAAATGCCACCCAGTACGGTTGCTGCCGAACCTGTTGCTGTGGCACTAGTTGCCTGACCAGTTGCCGAAGCAGCATCTACTGAATAAGATGAAATTGCTTTATTTGCAGAAATATTTTCATTATCACTAAAAACTACTGTTGAATTATCTAGTGTAGAAGTAGTAATATATTTTATAAATAAAGTGTCTGGATCTCCAGTACTTGAATCTGCAGCCGAATAATTTATAACTTGAGCTGTAACACCAGAAGTGACGCCAGTGATGATAGCACCAACATATTGACTTAAATAGGTAGCAACAGTATTACTACCAAATGTAGATTGTAGTTTTAGAGCATAATATTTACTATCATACGCCAAACTGCCTGGGATAACAAGAGCACCATCTTTAAATACATGATTACCAAATTGTTCAATTTGATTCTGTAAAATACTTTGTAATGTTGTTAGTTCTCTTGCCTGTACTGCATATCCTGGACGAAATAATACTCGATAAAAATCATCGGATATAGTATAATCATCCCAATAAGGAGATACATTAAAATCTGTTTTAGCTGGCATATTTTATACTCTTAAAATTCGATGATTAACTTTATGTTTTCTGTTTGGTCTGAGGCTCTGGTAATTGGTTTTCTATTTTCTACATAAAGTTGTGTGCCAGAATAATATGCAACTTCTTGAGCAGTAACCGCAGAAACGGTTCCCGTTGCACCCGAATCAGCTCCTGTTACTACTTCAGAAGCAGCAAAGGCAACAAGGTTACCCTGAGTAGCACCGACTGTAACAGAAACGCCTGTCCATTGTGTTTGGATATATTTCAAAACTCTTGTAGAAGATTCCCAATCCACAACGACACCTTTAGCACCCGAAGTACCACCTGTAATTATTTCATCAGCAGTAAATGTGCCTGGAGTAGGTGAAGCAGCAAATGTTACTGACTTCAAAGCACTTAATGTATCCGCGGTAGAAACAGTTGTTGTTCCATAATTGTAAGGATTTAATACCATGCCAACTCTACGAAAATCTTGGTCTACAACAAAATCACCAGATCCTGCCGTACCAGCAATTGTCGTATTAGTCATTATATAAAATCCACCTAATTCTGTGATTGCATTGGATCCATGCCCACCGTTAGGTCCTATAATTGGAGTAACTACTGCACCGGTTCCACTACCAATACCAGAAATGCCACCAACATTAATATCGGCAAAAGTATATCCTGTTCCTGCATTGGTGGACGTTACCGAAGTAATCGCCCCGCCAGAAGTTACGATAGTAAATGTAGCACCCGAACCATCGCCCCGCAGGGTCTGGCCAGTAACTGTAGCAGCTGAAAAACCAGAACCACCATTTTCTATTTTGTATTGTCTAACCGCCCCATCTACCGCCGCGGTTGAAACCGTTGAATTTGTAGCAACTCCCATAAAATCTGTAGTAAGAAAATCTGTAATTTGTGTAGTGGAAAGAGTATACATATACTTCCAAATATAACTATCACCAGTGACAAACTCATTATTACTAGTACCCGTTGGCATAACAGTTGATCCCCCAGCGGCACCACCATTATTACCCATGCACTTATAAACATTATTATCTGTAGTTTTAACATACATTTTGGTAGTAGTAGAAAACATATCTGTACCACCTGCTACAGTTGTTACAGTAGCGGCGTTTACAGTTGCTCCATAATCACCTCTATAGTAATCATAGACAGTAGCACTAGTCCAATCATGCCTAGGTATAGCATATTGTCGGTCGGCCGCTGGCACTCGTTTAATTGCAAGCATATCTCGCCAATACATATAGATATCATCTACATTGTCTAATGGTGTGGGTGGTGCACTATCTGTGCCTCCTCCTGTACCAGCAGAAAAGGGTTGCGGCCTCCCTACATACAGATAAAAAGAATGATTTGCAAGTGCCCATTCATTATAGAATTGATCTGCGTTATTATATCTAAATTGATGTGTTACAATAGCTGCCATAGCATTATTTCCTACGTATATTTATATCCACTATTTATAAAACTTTCATTACGTTTTATATATCGTAACCTGTAATGGAGGACTAATATCGTTTTTTCTGTTGGGATAATTAGTTATATCCCCAATTGTTAAGGTTGTACCTTGATAATCTGTTAGCCAATCACTAATTCTATATCCAGGTCTTGTTTCATCTTGTTTTATTCCCCACCGAACCGCATCAACAACAGCTCCTGTTAAATGAGCAGCTGCAGCAGTTGAATGTTGTCCCCTAGTACACCCAGTAAGAGTATTACCTGCTTTACCTGTATAATCTATTAATTCATTATCTATTTCAATTGTACCTGCTGTGGGATAACTAGTATCAGAAGCTACAGGAATAGTTGTTACACTTGTATCTATACCACTACTTAATGTGCTAAAAGGAATGCCCGTTACATATACATTGTGACTTCTAAAAGTAAGTGAAGAAGCAGACGAAGCTACCATACTGGGTGAAAACATAAATCTATTAAGATCACCGAGATTTGGAGGAACACCAGCATCATTCCCTTTCGGGCCCATTTGGAATCTAGTTTCCAGAACTTGTCGCAAGGTAACATCTCGTTTACCACGCAAACCATACACTTCTTGGACAGTAGTTGACCGTCCACTAATAGAACCAGTAATAACATCATTGATTTGGAAAATACCTTGATTATATCCCTGTTCAAAGGTAATTATACGAACACCCTCGTCTGTGGTATTATCCAAAACTACTTTAGCAGTTGCTCCAGAAGTAGCACCTGTAATTGTTTCGTATAAAGTAAAAGCACCTCCACCAGGACTTACTTTAAGAGCAGGATTATAAAGATTGGCTTTATCATCCGGTTCATTTGCTTCTGCCATTGGAGTTGGGTTAATTGGTCCCTGGGTTGTTGTGCCCAATCTACGTCCAATAAGAGCATTCCATACTTGTGAGTAAAGAGCTCCAAGACCTGTTACAGAGGTGATGTTAGCAAGATAACCCAATGCAGGCGAATTACCGCCAATATCTACTTCACCAAATACTGCCCAACCTGCCGGATGAACTGCAGCTAATAATTCTTCTCTCCAATCCACAATAGATGTTGCTGTACTTACAACATACGAATAATCCTGATAATAATAACTATCTATAATTTTACTTGATGCAGAATCTAACCAACCAGTTTCAGTAAGATATTTACCCGTTCGATTTACAACTGTATCTATACTAACGGGTATACTCGTTGAAGTAAATGAATCTATTTTAGCTGTTTGTCCAGAACTTCCACCGGTGATTGTTTCACCTGCTATAAATGGAGTGGTACTTACTGTATTCAATTCTATGATACCAGTCGGATCATATTGGATTTTAAATTTACCCGTAGCACCTGATGTGGCACCAGTAATTGTTTCATCAACAAGGAAAATACCTGAAATTGCAGTACATAGATAATTAGTACTTGCTACAATTTTAGTAGAAGCTGGATCGGTATAATGAATACCTTGGTCAACTATATTGACGGCAGAAATCTTACCTACATTAGTACCTTTGGCTCGTATTGTACCATTAGTACCAGCAGATGTTGTAATCGTTAATGTCGGTAAAGCTGTATATCCCCAACCCTCTTTGGTTACTCTAACATTAGTAATATCCCTTCCACCGGTGTCCCTTTCTTGAGCAATACTTCTTCCGAGATAAGAGGAGTCCATTGTGGTCTCACCTTCTAATATAAATCTATCAGCAGCTACCATTCCCAAATCTTCTTCGTTGGCAACAAAAATGTTTATTGTATTTGTTACCACAGTAGACTTAAAACCAGTAACACTGCCTACAATGCGTTCTCCCAAAGTAAAAGTTCCAGTTAGGGGTACATACAGTATGGTTGTTACATCAAGTTCTATAGAAACAACTGTACCGGTAGCCTCAGAAGTAATTCCTGTAATAGTTTCTCCGATATTAAAAGTTCCTGTGGGAAGTTCATATGTAATAATAGATTCTTCTAGTAAAATCTCTCCGGGTTGTCCTGGAGTTCCACTTTCTAATGTAATTCTAAAATTATCAGTTAGTGTTCCTGTTTCGGGAGCAAATCCACCATTAACTAAGGAAATTTCCCCGGCCAAATCTGCACCATTAGTATTTGTATTATTAACAACAACTTTATCTCCAATCTCATAACCAGAACCTCCGTTATCTACTATTATATTACTAATAGTGCCCGAAGAAACACTATCTATAGTTGCTATGCCATCGGCCCCAACATCAGATGTAACAGTTAGACCATCAGTAGTTTTGAAATATTGACTCGAACTAAAATCACTTAAAGTAGTAACCGTCTTATCTAAAATACTAGCAATTTTGCCAGTCAATGTTACTCCTGTTACACTATTGGGACCAGAAATTCTATGGCCCGCAACAAATGTTCCATCCACACTGCCTGGATTCAATATAAATTCTGTTACTGTGATACCACTTAAATTATATTGAAATATACTATCTACTATAGCAGTAGCTTCTGAAATAACCTCAAATCCTTGGTTATAATATGCACCACCGATAAGAATACTCAAATCTGTAACAGCCGCCTGTGTAATAGTTTCTCCTACTAATCCTGTTAAATCATCATTGCTATTAACATTATCTTCCGTCATTATTTGACCACCATCTTCCAGAAGAATATAGATAAATCCATTAGCAGAGGAAGAATCTTCCATAACAATAGTAGAATCTAAAGCATAACTACGGAGAATGGTATCATCTGTCCAAGTACCATCAGACAATCGCATAATATTTTTAGTGGGATATGTAATAATAGCATCTTCATCAAGTAACATTCTAAAAAATAATTCGTGACCGCCCCTAGTACCCTTTGCACGATAAAGGTCTTTAATATTTTTTAGAAGATTTCTTTCATCAAGACCAGCAGCCAAACCTTTAGGTATAGTCCGCATATATGATTCTTTAAATTCTGTGAAAAAAGTATCTATGGTATCATCCACATCATAATATTCCATCAACTGTGTAATATTTTGCACAGGATTGGCTGTATAACCACCAATAACTCCAGAAGCATTAGTGTCAGCACCAATGACTTGTTCACCTATAATAAAATTATTTTGCGATGAAATAAAGAGTCTAGAATTTAAATTAATATCTTGGACTCTAATAACTGCGGTTGCTTTTGATGTTTGTCCTGTAATAGTTTCACCATTAAGAAAAGCCCCATAAGTAGTATCTTCTAAAAGGACAGTATCAATTTCTCCAGTACGGTAACGATTAAGACTCTCTTGTAATAGAAGAGAATTAGCTCCAGCAGAGGCCTCTAATGAAAGAGAATCAACAGACCCTAAAGTAGTTAGTTGTAATTCAGCAGATTCTAAAAATTCATAATAAGCTTTTAGAAAAGCTAAAAAATCTGGATGATCCGCTTGAACAAAATCTGGTTGTTGGCCAGCTATTTGTATAGAAACTTTACTTTTTATTGTAGACATTTTTAAATTTAGGCATATGAAGCACTAGTAGAATAAGTAGTACCGCCATCTGACGAACCACCCGCAATACTATCTGCTGCTCCTGTAATACTCATATTTGTAGTATCAATTTCTAAAACTTGATTTCTTACTGGAACAATATCATTAGAACTCGGTACTACTGTTAATCTAATGTAGGTTTGAGTTGCTCCATTATAATCTTCTACGGAGTCAATATTATCCTTGGCGATAACGATAATACCAGTAGAATAATCAATAGTACCCACACTAGCCGCTTTATATACTTTAGCAGAACTTAAAATATAATAGGCTTTAACTAACCCAGCACCATCATCCTCATAATACCAAACATTAGTAGCATCACCTGTATATTTAAAGCCAGTTGACGATAAAATGCCGCCCGGTGTTATGCCGGCGGTAGATGCCATATGACCAGAATGGGGATTAAAAAACGCATTAGCAAAATCTATAGTATATTTTGTCGCTGTTTCTAATGTAGGTAGAAAAGTTTTACTCATTTTAATGGTTGTGATGTTAGATAATATAGATGGGTCTACTTCATCAATCAAATTAACAAACGGAGAATATCTAAATATTGCTTCGTGTTTTTCTAAAGTATCATCTGAATAAGTCACTATAGCAGTAGAAACTTCAGCTGCTAAAGTTTCTCTACTCTTAGAAGTAATAGTTTCATTATATTTAAAATTAACTACTGGAATAATTTTTGTTGTTTCTGGATCCAGTATAACAGGAGTAATAGAAACTACATTATATTCTTCCAATGAAGTAATAATAGAAGTTTTAGTCGCCTCTGTTAATGTATTACCTGCTTGAGGTCGAATACTAATATACACTTTCCCATATACGGCAGGATTATTATATTCACCGCCCCATACAGAAATAGATTCAACATTGGGATAAATTGTTGGAACAATAGTTTTGTAATCAGCAGCTGTAACTGCTCTATTCTGTGCAGCATAATTAAACGGGGCATTATACTTAATAGACTCTAAAGTCTCTGCATTTGCACCACCAGCCGCTACACCTATAGTTGTAACCGTAATATCACTAAAACCCCCTATATTACCACTAGGAGTAAATGCGGTTGCCCCATTAGCATCTGTTTTGTTTGTAATGATGTATTTTAAAATAACAACATTACCATCAGTCAAAGCTTTACCCAATACACCATCACCAAAATAAATTTCCCATTTACCATCAATTGTTTCTTGAATAAAGTAAGCAGTTGTGGTAGAAACAATATCAACCAATGTAGTTGATTTTGTATAAGTGGTTTTAGTAGTATCGGTCGCACTTGTTTGTATTTGGACCGCTAATGTAGAAATATCAACATTATCATTTTCAATAATAAATTTTTGGTCTGCATTTGTGGAATCTTTAGTATATTTTGTAGTTACCCAAGTTCCTTCATAAACAGAAATACCTAGAGTATCAGTACCAAAAATATATTCCCCTTCGGTGGGATTTATGGTTCTATCAGAAATATTAACAAATTGATATCCAACACCATTTATCGTTGTTGAAAAAACAAAACCTTCTGCCATTGTGAGCGTTGTAGTATTAGCATCATTAACTTGTACTTTAAGACTAGCAGTTGCTGCATTAGCAGAGGTGGGAGTATAACCCAATGCCTTAGCATGTGAGGTTACCGAATCCCTTTTAACTGAAGTATCCAAAAACATTTCATTAGCCAACATATTGGCCATAAAGGCATTGTAATGTGTATTGTAAGCAAGTGTATCTAACAGAATATTAAGACCAGAACCTTCAAAATCATAATCTGTAAAATCTGATTGACCTTTAAGGTAGGTTTTTAAATTAGCTTTAATACTATCAAAGTCTAATTCTGTAATTGACATCTTTCCTTTTGTATTGAGTCCTGCTGCCATTATCTTATTCTCTCTAGCATTACTTCTACTGATTCTATTTGTTGTGGAATATTATTAAGGTAAAAATTTATCTGTACAACCAGAGTATTATTATCCATATTTTTAAAATCACTAGTATCTTCAAATACAACACTAGTAACCGTTACTCTAGGTTCATATTTCTGTAAAGAGAATTCTATTTTACCTCTTAGGGTTTCCCTAACAGGTGGGGTAAAATTCTCAAATAAAGATTGCCTTACTCCTGTACCAATCTCTGGATGAAATGGTTTTTCTCCAGGATTCAAAAGAACAATATGTTTTACTGCTCTTTTAATATCTTGTACATCTGTAACCGTAGCAACATCGCTCGTAACCGGGTTGCGAGTAAAAAATAAACTCAAATCCTTATAAATGAAGGTACTTTGAGAACTATTATTAACGGATTCAGCGTCTGTGAACCCTGTATTATATTGTGGTGCTGCCATATGGAATATTTATCTACTTACCTTGACCTTTATACTTTTTCCAACAACGTCTTTTATTTTTATTATTAGGCCTAGAACGAATCGAGTCTCCTATAGATGTTCTCTTTTTTATTTTATTTTTTCTTGTTGAAAATACATGTATTTTCTTAGCCACTTTTCTTTTTCCTTGTTACTTTTTTCTTCTGTCCATTATGATGATGGTGATGATGGTGTTCTTCTACAGCTTCTTCTTTCTTCCAGAAGATTTGTACTATTCCATACAGTACAAATATTGATAATACCAATTTAACTGGAATTATCCAAATTAAGACGCCAATAATCACCATTATGGCACCCAAACTCAAATCTCTATCTTTAATTTTTTCTCTCACAGTACTTAACATCTTTTAATTTCTCCTATTATAAATTAAGGCCCAGCAAACACACTGCTAGAACCAGCGGCTACTGAGGTACATCCAGTAATCGCATCCCCCACTCTACCGCATCCTTTATTATTTACAAACACCGTCGTGCTACCAGTAGTAATCGGTGCTGAATGACCTGGGCATGGAGGAACATCTGGTGGCAATAAATGAGCAGTATTATTATCATCTTGTCTAGATATACCAATATTATTTGCAAACACATTTGAACTCTTATCTAATCTTGTCATGCCGGTACAATGTGTTACATCGGCATCACCAAATCTAGTTACTGCTGGCATTTCTTTCTATCTCCATTAACACTTGTAGTTTATCATTAAAGACTGCCATAAGATTGTGATCCTCTTGTGTATGAGGCTCCTCAGGCCAATCTGGTATAAATTTAATCACGTGCTCAAACGTATCGGGAATATCATCGTAATCTGTATATGTTATCAATTCTCCAGCAACCATTATTACATATTCTCCTAACATGGTGATTTTGTATCTGTTACCACATCACCTGTGGCTCTTGTAGATGGATTATTTCGTTTACCAGTGTTATCAGTATTACCTAATGGTTCTACTTTCTTATATTCTTCTGTATACCCCGTCCATGGCGCTTCTGTTGTCGTGGTAGTGCTATCTGTCATTAATGTATCCCAATCATAGTTATTTTGGTCAGTAACATAAGTACGGCCGCCAGCACTTGTTGCAACTCCTTCTTTAGTCCAATATGCACTTACACCTGATTGCATATCAGCAATAGTGTCTTGGAGGTTGCGAATGTTCTCTCCTCCATATCCATTTGCTAAATTAGCATTTAGGGCCAACATAGTAATACTAGTTCCCATAGCAGGTCGAGGTTCAGGCAAATCTATAGACAACAATTCTAAACTATTAGGTATATAGGAACGCATTGCGCCACTAGCGCTAGTTGCTGTTGCTGCCGCGGTGGTAGGTGTAACAGTGGCAGAACCAGCAGAAGCCGCAGCCTCACCAGAACTATTCATATGAATCGTTCCCAATGCATGGCTTGTAGTCATTTTAACCATCTGGGAAGCACCAGTAACAAGTATATTTGCATTATTGGCTGATTCCATAGAAAACCCTGCATTAGATTTTATATTAATGTCGGAACCAAAGCCCACACCAGATTGTGTTTCTAAATTAATCGTACCAGCACTGGCAGCTGCAGTACCGGCTTTCATATTAATATTATAAGCAGCATCTACGGAAACATTACCAGAGAATGTTTGAATATATCTAGGTGCCACAATACTTATATGTCCTGTAGTGCCGGCAGGAACAGCCACATCAGTTCTACCTATTGCTTGTATGTTTATTAACCCAGTATTAGTTAAAGCTGTATCTGCCGAACTATCAGCTTTGATATTAATAGATTCTTTTGCCCAAATATCAACAGTTCCTGCACTTACCCCATCAATACCACATGCCTTTATATCAATAGCCTTTTTAGCAGTATAATATATACTCTCAGCTTGAGCTGTTTCGTAAATACTTCCAGTTTCTGCGGTTAAGTAAGAATCAACTTGTGCAAAATCTTCTATGTTACCAAGCGATGCTTCTCTATAATGATTATCATAAGCATATAAATTCATATCTGCTGCTGAGGCAATATTAATATCACCACTCATTGTTCTCTCATTATCGACTAAACCATATCCTAGTAGAGTCTTTATCATAATACCACTTTGATTTGACTGTAAAGTAATACCATATTCATTTTGTAGAGTTTCATTACCTATCATTTCCACTTCTAAATGACCAGCTTTCATCCGTATCTTGGATCGTTCATTGGGATTTCTACTTCCCGCCTTATTTTCTGAAGATGTAGGAGTTAAACCAGTGGCATTCATATTGATATGACCACCAGCCTGCATATTGATATCACCATCAGATTTGAGGTTGATGTTTCGTTTGGATGTTATCTCTAAGTCACCACCAGACCACAGTTGTAGTTTCCACTTAGCAGAGATGTCAGCACGGTCATTGTATCGTATCATCACCTCGTCATCAAAGGTGTGTGCTACTTTACCCTTAACATACATATAATCATCATGTATGCGTATGTCGTAGTTGTCACCCTTGACATAATCTACTTTTGTACCGTTATGGTCTATTTCATAGTAAGTTCCGGAACGATGCATTTGTTGGATGCGTTCCCCACCCGGAGTATCATCGTACTCCATAAGATGACCAGATTCAGATTCATATACATGGTTAAATGGGTATCTGGCATTAAAGTCACCTGATGGTTGGTTCCAATGACCGTATTCTATACCTGTTACGGCATTAGGTGAACCAATATTAATTTGTCGTTCTCGTTGATCTGCTTTCCAACATAAAGACCAATGTGGATGGTGGGGTATAACAACCCCTCCTTCCAAATAAGCTGAAAAACTTGAAGTTGCCACAAATTGGTCAGAAATCGTAGCAGTACCCAAACCTGTACCACCCGTTTTCCATGAAATAGGAGCAGGTCCAGCCCAAACGCTACCATTAACTGTTCCCAATTCCATTGTAAAGGTACCATCGCTCTCAGAACAACTCATACATCTAAAAATTCTACCATTTACTTCCTGCATACCCCTAACACCAGCAAGTTGAACTATATCACCAGCTTGTAATGTTGGTATGGCAGGATTTCCAGTACTTCTCTCAGCAGTTGCAAAATAAGATGTATCTCCCCACAATTTTGATTGAGTTGTGACCTTTAAAAATGTATTATCTATACCAGAAATAGGAATGCCACCCATTGCTAAGGGATTAGTATCTGGTTTAGGAACTATAACTAAATCGTTTTCTGATACATCTTTCCATTCTATATCATGTCTACCCAGTTTAGGACTATTAATATTATAAACACCACTACCATATTGTCCACTATCAAATAAATCCATAACAGTTTTTCTTTCTGTGGGACTTAAACTACCTTTAGATAACCAATTGACCCTGGGATTGGGTAATCTAAAATCTTCTTGCGTACTAGCCCAATCTCCTACTTCATATCCAGACGATCCTGCTGTAAATCGAGTATCTGTATTTGTAATACCAGTGTAAGCAGTAGGATCAAAAGAGACGGCGGGTAAATCCCGCATTACGGGAAATAAGGGAAGAACAGGTGCACCACTTGAATCTACAGCCGTAAAATTGGGTTCTAAATACCCAGTTGAAAATATAACACCGTCTCGACCTGTTTTATAAAGGGTATCAGGACTCTCAACATTTCTCCCAGTTTCTTGTTCCTTAGGAGCAGTATCATTACCCGCTTGTGAATAAGTCCTTACATCTGGCCATTTAAATGTACCAAAATGTGTCCAACTGTTAGCGAATCGTTTATCAGCAGTTATTCGTCGTGTCGTTCCAAATAAAGCGTGTAGTGTATCAGAATGAGTGGCTCTTGTTTGTGCTGTTGAAGGTGTAGTTGGATATACCCATGCTGGAGATCCTATATCATTTACATAAGTAAAATCATTATTCTCATCTGGAACTTGTGGCCAACCATCAGTAACACTAGAACTACCTTCCTTTGTCCAATCTACCTTTACATAAGTAGCTGCCGGCACGGATACAGGACTTCTCCAAGAAACATAACTCGGAGGATGAGGAATATTTCGTTGGTCTACTGTAGGATCAGCAAACCCTTTCTCATAATCAAAAGATTTAATATCTGAACTACTAGACACCGTTCCTGGTTTAGTTGTGAATTCTTTATAAGGACCTCTATATTCGGCCCATTTTCCCCCAGCAACGCCACTACCTATAGCAGTAGTGACATTCCAACCAGGCAATGTACCCATTATAATCCAATCTTGTAGGGTACTGGGATCCTTTGTAAACCCACACACCCAACTACCTTCTGTTAAGGTAGAATTTTGTCCTACGCCAGCTGCAGGATTTCCGTGAGCAGATTGCATAACTTCTGACCAAGGTAAGTCCTTTGTCAGAATTTTATCTTTATCTTCATCATGTAGACCCAGCCACCTTACTCTAACTCGTCCAAGTTGTAAGGGATCAAATCTATCTTCTACTACACCTATGCCGAACTCAAAGCCGTCTTGCCCAAAGAAAGCCATTACTTATTTCTCCGGGTCTATTGTTCTATTTTTTATATTCACCCACCTATTTATCTGGATTTTAGGCAATAAAAAACCCCCTTTCGGGGGTTCAAAACAACTGGATTATTATTTAAAGGGTGGGCCAAGAAACCAAACCACCACAGAATATCTAACACCCTTTGTTACAGGGGTAACTCTATGCACCATACTGGAGGGAAATATAACTATACTACCTTTACTTTTAATGGAAGGATTTATAACGGTGGGTTTACCTTGAGAAAAACTTCGGAATTGGAATTGTCCTCCCTTATAATCATCATTAAGTAATATAGTCATACTCAATTTTCTCACATTTCCTAACATCAATTCATTATCACCAACTTCTTCTTTGGTATACATCGATAATCTATCACTGATACCATCATTATGCCAATTATAAAATTGTCCTTTTTTATACTCTGTTATTTGGGGAGTTTCACAATTATTCATATCAAAACCCCAACCAGCCTCTTGATTGGCATGCCGCATAAATGGAAAAACTAAATCATACAAATCTTGGTTATCCGCAAAGGCTATATTACTATTTCTAAATGGCGATTTACCGTGGATATCTTTTCTTCCAGTTTTTCTTTCTTCGGCTGTCAATTCATCTGAATTAGTACCTGCTTTACCTTCTGTAAATTTTAATTGGTGTCCTAATTCTATAATCTCATCACACTTCTCTGGAGTAATAGCATCTATAAAATAATACCATTCATTTGTTAATTTCATCGGCCTATATCCTTAATTTCTTTAAGGGGTATAACTTGATAGGCACCCTTATTGTATGCGGGTGCTATTGTATGCTGACTTTTATATTGTTTTGCCCTAGGCGCAACACCCACCCTACCATCTTTAGATTTTACTTCTCTCCAGAATTTATCATTTTCAGAATCATGTCCCACAGGATTCTCCTGAGGGGCGACTGCTTTACCGTAAGTTATCATTTGCTTCTAGTAAAGATGGCATAGATAACAGCAACTGATGCTAAACCAATCAGTCCCTGTGCGCCAAGAGTTCCAACGATTGCTGTAATGTTACCAATAACATCTACACCAGTAAAAGGAACTGCCTTACCAAAAATGATTTGTGCGACAATAATTAATGCCAATAAAGACACACCGGCTTCTGTCAATTTTTTAATCCATCCTAAAACTTGGTCGAATATTAACATATTATCTCCATTAAACGATTAACAAATACTCTTGAATTCCACTTTTTCTTCTGGTGTTGTCCGAAGATTCTTTTCATCTGCCCAGCTTTCATGTCACTAGTAATCTCAAGTTCTTCACTAGTGTCCCGGATAGTGGCTGCCGGGATAATGTAGAAAGCATCGTATGCCATCCACTTGTGAGATGTAAAGCCACACTTCTTCATATATTTACGTTGCTCAATATGCTTGCGTTTCATTTCGCTCCACATACGAGTCTGCATAAACTTGTCATGTACATGCTTATTGTATCGACCGTTCATACTACTACCGTCTAGGAAGAGGCCGACCATATTGACGCCCGGTGTTTCCTTGATGATGTTCAGCACAGCATACTCTTGACCTTTCAACTTTATCCACTGGTTGTTATAGTGGTATGAACCTTGATTTCTCAATGACCGTCCCAGTTCACCTGTGTTATAAGATTTCTTAGTGACAGGATTCTCAACTATTAGATTCGGTCCGATACCTGCACGACCTCCAGCTTCTAACACTGTTGAAAAGTGTGAGTTACCATCACCGTCAGTCAGCACAAACAGGTTGACGATATCCAAGTTATAGTTATTCTTGAGCATCGGGATAATTTCAGTCAGACAAGATAGCCCCTCGACAAGAGGAGTAGAACCCATACCAAACTTAGAATCAGGATTCCTCATACCTTGGTATGCGTGAGCGAATGTGTAAATCATCTTGCACATTTTATTCAAGTCAGAAGCATTCATCTTGGTGCTAAACAACTGCATCAGATTGAAACAGGTGTGATTGGCGTGCTGAATTTCTCCTATGTTGGAACTGAATCTTTCATTAGCTTCCAGTTCCATCTCTGCAATACTCATTTCGCTAAAACGCTCACTTTTCCAACCATTCGTAAAGGCATAAACTTCAAACGGCACGTTTATCTTTTTACAGAACCATATCAAGGACAACAGTTGATTCACCGTGGCCCCTAAATGGCCAGTCATTGAATTGGACCAATCAAGTAAGAAAACCATACCGTGATTCTTGCCATCGGGCTTGATGATATTCTTTAAAAATACATCCTCGTTATACTTGTATGAAAATAACTTATTCACATCAAGCACGCCCGTCTTAGAAATATGTTCCTTGCGATATTCAGCAGCTGCCTTTTTACGTTCAAATTCTTTGACCATATAGTTGACGATTTTCGCTGTTTTCGTTCGGAAGGTTTTATATCGACTTTCGATAGTGTCAAAAGTAACATAATCGCCTTCCATCGAAGCGTAAAAGTGTTTTTCAATTCCATTGGGGTCAGAATCAAGAATGGCGTATCTTTTGCTGTAATCAATATCTATAGCAAGTTGGTCGATAACCTTTTTGTAAGGAATCACAACCGTGTTCAAATTCGCTTTCGGCAAACGACCATACAACGGTTCGCTATAATTTCGACTATCCCGTAATTCATTTTTCTCACCTTCTGTCATTTTCTCAGCGTTTTCATCAAACTTTTCCTGAGTTTCTGACTTCATATTTTGAGAATCGAGCTCATCCGAAAGTTCCTTATTAGACATTTTGCTAACATCAGCTTCTAACTCGTTGGATTCGCCAAATTGATCAAATTCTTGAACGTCGCCTTCCTCGCCTTCCTCATCTCGCATTTCCTGAGCCGTAAATTCCATAATTGCTCGGGTTGCGGCTAAAACTTCTTTCCAAGAATTACAATCAGCCACCATTTCGACTAATTCTTGTTCTTCGGCATTAAATTTCACTTTTGCCGATAGGCCCAACTTGAAATACAAATTCATGCGGTCAATAAACTGCATATCGAGAATTTGTGATTCATCATCATAAAAGAATTTATTACCAGCAAGAATATTATAGCCTTCGATGAAATTACGAACAATACCCGGATAACGCACCTTGATTTTTTTCTCAATACGGGCATCCTCAACTATATTGAGAATGTCTTTATTATAATCATTAGTCAAGGCCGTCATCCAGTCAAGTGGCTTAGTCCACAAGGCATGACCGACTTCATGGCCAGTCATCATATCATGGACATTATCATTCTTGACCAAATACACGGGTAAAGTGAGTACACGGCTTTTGGTATCAAAGGATGCCGTTTTGGCCGTCACAGAATGACGAACCGTTACATCCTCAGTAGCCAATAACTTGGCAATACGGTCACTTTTTACAGAATCGCTCATACATCAAATTCCTCTTCGTCTGTTTCGACATTTTCTTCAATTTCGACGCCAGCATCAATCTTGGTGAATAAATCAAGAAACGATTCCTTGGTCTCATCATCAAAACGATTAACCGTCAACTGAATGGCCTTCATTTTGTCTTCAAAGATATTATAGGCATTTACAATGTGTACCAAACGACGGGTTGAGATAATTTCATCACAGCCGCCTTCGGAAAACGTCTTACGAATAACATCGGCCCAACGAACTAGATTGACAACCAACTCTGGCTCTGTTTTATCAGATTTTGCAAACTCGTTGGTGAGAATCTTCTCTTCCATCTTGGTGCCTGGATAAGACTGCTCAAGGGTAATAGGAAAACGCTCTAGAAAGGCCTCATTTAATACGTTAGTACCAATAAAGCGTCCATCATCAGATCCTTGACCTTTTGTATTAGCAGTAGCAATAACAGTGAAACCCGGAACAGGATGAACCCATTTGCCAATCTTTTTAATATATATCGATGAGCCTTCAAGAATGGGCTGTAAGCACATAATCTTATTAGAGGCTAAATCAATCTCATCCAACAATAACACGGCACCACGCTTCATGGCAGTAATCACAGGACCATCATGCCAGACTGTCTCACCATTAAGCAAACGAAAACCACCGATTAGGTCGTCCTCATCAGTCTCAATTGTGACATTGGCTCTGACATATTCACGCTTTAGTCGGGCACAAGTCTCCTGAACCATGAGTGTTTTACCGTTACCAGACAACCCAGTAATAAACATCGGGTAAAAGGTACCAGACTTCAAAACGTCACGGACAGTACTAAAATTACCAAAAGGAACATAACCAGAGTATTTGGCTGGGACATAAGAATCCTGCTCATCTTGGACCTCAACATTAGTGGCCAAAGAAACAGTAGCCAAAGAACTGGCCTCAGGGGTAATCATCTCACTAACCGAAACCTCTTTTGAACCATCATCATAAGAGCCATTATCTTGCGGCAAAACATACAACCCACGATCCAATCGCAAATCATCATTATTCACCAACCAAGTAGGCCAAGAATGTACCCTAGGCTCTACATCCACAATGGCCTGCAATTCCTTACGGGTCACTACAGAGGCCTCTTCACCATATGCGGCACGAACGGCACTTACTAGGGCAACCCGTTTGGCAGACATTTTAATCACTTTTTTCATCAATATTTCTCAATTTCAGTACATCCATTATACACGGTTCCACAAGGTATGTCAAATGTTTTTCAAAACCCTTATAAATCAATCACTTACAACACCAAAATACCAATATTTCAAACTCCCAATACCCCAAAAAACCTATGTAAACCATTGATTAATAACAAGAAAAAAAACACCATTTATTCTCCAAATCCTTAGGGAGTGGAGAGATGCTTGCATTTCCGACGATAAAGAAACCCAGGACAAGAACAAGTCCGAGTACCATTACCAAAGGTAGTTAAGGTATAAGAATTACCAGAACTACCTTTAATCTTGCGAGTAATAGGAACTGCATTATATGAACTATTACGATTAGCCATATCCTCTTTTACCCGTCTGTTAGCCCATTCTCTAAGCTCTGCTGCAGTCATTCTACCGGCCCTCTATCAATCACCCAATAAGCACTATCTCCAGAACCATACTGAGTCATATAACCACCATCATACTTCTCAAAATTACAATATGTGATAGTAGACTGATAACCCTTTTCTTCCGAGTAGATATAAGGCCTACCTAACCTATCATACTGTACATCCAGAGGATCCACTAAATCAGTCACCTTTGTACCTATCTGACTATCTAATATCCATTGTTTTGTCCATACAGTCATTTTTTAGTACCTCCCCATAACTCTGCTACCCTCTTAGCTGTTAGAGCCGTTAGAAGCTCATTGTATATTCTATTCTGACCCTCATCAGAAGCCGCTTTCCATGTTTCTTTCCACCACTCTTTATTAGGCCGAGATCCATGAAGATCCTTGTACATATCATTAACTACAAATTCTGCAAATTCCATATTATTATCACCTCGGTCCTTTCAAATAACTTGCACCATAATTGTTTACTACACTAGCACCAAAATCATCAGTAAAAATGTTACCACGAACACCATTAGGTGCAGGCGCTTTCCAACCACCTGCTTTGAGTATGTCACCATTTATCATATTAACAAATGAATGGACAGACCGTTGAAAACCACTGTAATCACGATGAATAACACGGGCATACTTATTACCATATTCAATTTCGATAACAGGTACTTCATTATCACGGCCATCATTAGTGAAATTCATACTATTCCAATAATCATTCATTTTATGCTGAACCATATCAACATAACCATCAATGCGTTCCTGTACATCAATAGGATTCATCTTTTGGTCACTCCATGGGGTTGTGTGTTTCATATTAAATTACCTTTCAAAGGGGATTTAGGTCCCCGGGATTTTTTGAGTATTTCTATAACCATTGACATGACATGGATCACTTTCGGCCACCCCCCTTACTCCGGCTGTTCCTCCCCAACCCTTGAAACGGCCTATATGTGTATCAGAGGCCATCAAAGCGATGCGTGGTGACTCAAGCACCTACGAACCCTATAACGCCTATGGCCTGTAGCGTGCTCACCGTGATAAGCGTCCACAGCGCCACTAGCCACGCCCAACCCTTTAGTGCCTGTTTCATGAGGTCACCTCCATCGGGACGCCATAACGGCCCGCCATGACCCATGTGTTGGTCACGTCACCGTAGGTGCCCACCCGCTCGATGGTCAGATCGGTGTCGAAGCCCGAGGTACGGTCAAGGGCGTTGAACACAGCAACAGCACCAAGCAGCGTGCGCTCGACCAAGAAGGCCACATCACTGCTACCGTCCTTGGTGTAACGTATACGCCATCCACCCTCGGACAGTCCGCTTAACATGGTGGTTTCGTATGCTTTACGCTTCATCATGCTCATATCAGTATCTCCTTATTTTCGGCCCAGCTATGGAAAGCACGTCGATAGTAATCCGGGTCCATTTTCTTTAGTGCATAGCTATATGGATAGAGTATATCGCCAATGTATACACCGCTTGTGGTATCATCTAGCTCGTTATCGAAGTCGCTGATACCCAACGTAAAACCAGTCGGTATTGTATCTTCCTTGCTCATCGTCCCATGATCTCCCATGACACGCCAGAATCAGCAAGGTCTTCCATCTTACAGCAGTACCAATCATAAAATGAGAGGCCATATGCCACTGGATCAACCAACTTGTAACAATGCGAATAATCGTAGGCAAAGTCACCCATGGGAACCTTAGGATTTACATCATCCAACAGATTATCGAATTCTCCCCCATGTTCGACTATTAATGCCATATCAATACCACCGTACATTGTTAAGCTCATATTTTGTTTCCTTTCAGTTTTATGTAATGTTCGGGTTGTGCCAGTTATCTTACAGACTATTCAGTTGGAATCTATCAACCCTTTTCAATTTCAATACATCCATTATAGAAGGTTTTCACTAGGATTGCAAGTGATTCTCGAAACCCTTAGGGATCAATGGTTTACAGCCCAGGAATACCTCGAATTGGTGACTTCTGGGTACAAAATACTTATGGGAATCTCTAGGGATATCAATGGTTTACTCGTCCTCTAGGGGGGTCGTCAGCTAGGTTTCAAAACGGGTGTTTTTACAGATATATGCCACGAAATGTGAGAAATCCTTGAGATCGCTAGCACATTCGATATTATGAGTTATGAGGAATTCACACAGCATCTCCCCAGTGATATGCTCCGAATCGTCCCAATCATATTCAGGTTCAGCTATAGGTTCTACTATAGGAAAGTTTATAATATTTGACATATTAAGAGGTTCTCCTCCCCATTGCTCTATACTTTCCTCCCATGTTATATCTGGTATATTTCCCGCCGAACCTATGAGATTTGGTGATATGTGAATGGGGTACTACTTTCTTTGCAGGAACTACAGTAATTTCCCCCCCATTTGATAGGTATTCTTCTAGCAGTTGGTCGTTAGTTTTCACAGATTTCTCTCTATTAGCTTGATTTGTACCATCCATGGTAGAAGGTTCCTAGTGGAATTGCAACCCCTATTTCACGGTATTTTTAGAAGAATATTGTTTATTTCAGAGTTTTAGATGTATATACGCAATAATTTTCTCCGAAACCCCTTGAAAAATCGTCGGACATATGCGATAAGGATCACCAAAACCGTGAGGGTTATAGTAATATTCTATCGGTTTCTCGTCTGTATAAGCAATAAAACACCATTTACAAAACGGTTTATTGCTTAATGCGGATGATTAGCATTCAGGATGGTTTTATGCGACCCGACAGCTTGTCTGGCGGGCTGAAGCTCCGCCCTCAGAGAAAGTTATACACAGTTATGCACAGACTTATACACAGGGTCATTATAAATCTCTGTCACCATAAGAGGACATATTCTTTTCGGCATTATCTCTAGCATCAACTGCTTCTTCTAGGGTGCTATATGTACCTAAGAAAATCTTTTGTTTATTAGTAGCACCGGGGGTATCAACATATGCAGACCAGCTGACAGTAGGTTCAATTCCCTGATAATTTAGAATAACCATCTGCACCATTTATTTGTCAAGAAACCATTCATAGACCATAATTGTTATAAGCATTGCACCTATCATCGCACTCAGTCCTAGTATAAGGATAATAATACCGCATAGCTCAGGGGACATGGATGCTTTATTCTTTTTCTTTTTTGTTGGTGTCTTTTGGATGAAGTGTCGGTTGGTGAACTCGATTAGCATCGGATACTTCAGCATTATGCTTTGCATCATGCGGGTGAACTCGAAAAGTTTTGTGGTTAGTAGTAAATTCATAGAGTCTGCCTTGTTGGATGATGTCATCTGTTAATATAGGATAGGGTTCGATTTCGGTTTGTTCTTCACTCCAACTATACTCCTTGGAGGTTGGATCATAGGTGACGTTTTTGAGTTTAGATGTCCATTGGTATTTCACTCTGTTTTATCCTCTTGGTAGTATATGTCGAGTAGGCTTTGGTCTTTTGTTATTTCTTTTACTAAGTCTTTTGTGGTGATTTCTTTTCTTACTGCAGCGATGATGAAGGTTGCCATCTGTATTTCTTTTTCTAGCCAATACTTTTTCTTTTGGAGTTCATTCAGCTGCCTTTCGTAATCTTGGAGTTCTAGCTCTCGTTTGACTTTTAGCTCTATGATATCCGTTATGGAGATTATGGTTTGTTCCTTGTCTTCCATTAGGGTTTTTGTTTCTTGGGTTTCTTCTTTTCTTTTCTGTGTTTCTTTCTTTCATTGCCCATGGTTGGGTGTACTGATGCAAATAATTCAAGAGTTCGTTCAATTAACGACATGGTGTATTCACGACTTTGGTGACTGGGATGAGGTACATGAGGTACAGGGGTCCATGGACCTTCTAATTTTATGTATTTCATTTTTATTCCTTGCCGTTCTT
>Ga0209403_10001704_pt1 | contig 27900 bp, 34 predicted proteins | sample ArcticOcean_MG_C_8_FD_187440 | JGI IMG/M metagenome (GOLD analysis project Ga0209403, IMG submission 187440) | Marine microbial communities from western Arctic Ocean - ArcticOcean_MG_CB11_86 (SPAdes) (version 2) | ecosystem: Environmental > Aquatic > Marine > Oceanic | place: Arctic Ocean... | reverse complement strand
AGATATGATTTAATAAATGCTACTGATGGAAAAAAAGTTTTAAAAAAAGGATCAAAAATTAATTTTGTTATTGCTAAAAAAATATCTGACGAAGGTTTAAAAAATATTTTAGTTTCATCAGACTTTTTTTTAGGCAAATATATTAAAAATGATCTTTTGGATCCTGATAGCAAGGAAATTTTTTTAAATGCCGGCACTACAATTCTTCAAGAACACTTTGATAGAATAGTACAATCAAATATAACTTCGCTTACTATTGCAGAAATTGATCCAATAAATAAAGGTCCTTATTTAATCGACACTTTAAATATAGATAAAAATAACTCTAAAGAAACAGCAATAAATGATATTTATAAAGTCTTGAGACCTGGTGAGCCACCTTCATTTGACGTTGCTAAAGAAATTTTTAATAATTTATTTTTTACTTCACAACGTTATGATTTATCTGATGTAGGTAGAGTTAAATTAAACAGTAAACTGCAACTTAAATGCAGTAATGATGTAACTATTTTACGTAACGACGATATTTTAGCAATAGTTAGACATATGCTTGATTTAAAAGATGGTAAAGGTGAAGTTGACGATATCGATCATTTGGGTAACAGAAGAGTTAGATCTGTTGGAGAGCTTGTGGAAAATCAGTTTAGAATCGGAATATTAAGAATGGAAAGAGTAATAAAAGAAAAAATGTCTACTCTTTTAGAAGTGGAGTCAGCGATGCCTCAAGATTTAATTAATCCAAGACCTATTACTGCAGCGATGAAAGATTTTTTTGCTACATCCCAATTATCACAATTTATGGATCAAACTAATCCTTTGTCAGAAATAACACACAAAAGAAGAGTTTCTGCTTTAGGACCTGGTGGTCTTACTAGAGAAAGAGCAGGTTTTGAAGTTAGAGATGTGCACCCAACTCACTATGGTCGTATATGTCCAATCGAAACACCTGAGGGTCCAAATATTGGATTGATAAACAGTTTGGCTACTTATGCTAAAGTTAATAAGTATGGTTTTATAGAAAGTCCATATAGAAAAATAGAGAATGGAAAAGTTACTAATAATATTGAATATTTGTCTGCTGTAGAAGAAGAAAAATATACAATAGCTCAAGCAAATTCTCATGTAGATAAAGATGGAAAATTTACGGAAGAACTTTTGTCATGTAGAAAAAATCTTAACTTTGTGCTTTCTAAAGCTGAAACTGTTGAATATTTAGATGTTTCTCCAAAACAGTTAGTTTCTGTTGCTGCTTCTTTAATACCTTTTTTAGAAAACGACGATGCAAACAGAGCGTTAATGGGATCTAATATGATGAGGCAAGCAGTTCCTTTAATGAAGCCTGAATCACCGTTGGTAGGAACAGGTATTGAAAAAGATGTTGCACTAGATTCGGGCGTTACAATTATAGCAAAAAGAGATGGCACAGTTAATAAAATTGATGGAAAAAGAATTGTTGTAAAAGCAACTGAAAAAGACCTTTCAAAATCTGGTGTGGATATTTATAATTTATTAAAATTTCAAAAATCAAATCAAAACACCACAATAAATCAAAAGCCTTTAGTAAAAATAGGTGATGTTATAAGAAAAGGTGACATCATAGCAGATGGACCAGCTACTAAATTAGGTGAATTAGCTTTAGGTAAAAATGTTACCGTAGCATTTATGCCGTGGCTTGGTTACAATTTTGAAGATTCAATTTTAATTTCAGAAAGATGTGTCACTGACGATGTCTTTACATCAATTCACATAGTGGAACATGATTTGATGGCTCGAGACACAAAATTAGGAACTGAAGATATTACAAGAGACATACCAAACATAAGCGAAGAATCACTAAGAAATTTAGATGAGTCAGGAGTTGTGTACATTGGAGCTGAGGTAAGACCTGGTGATATTCTAGTAGGAAAAGTAACTCCCAAAGGAGATACTATGTCCAACCCAGAAGAAAAATTGCTTAGATCAATTTTTGGAGAAAAAGCAACAGATGTTAGAGATTCATCGCTAAAAATGCCTCCAGGAAGTAACGGCATTGTAGTTGACGTAAGAGTATTTAACAGACATGGCATTGATAAGGATGAAAGATCTACATCAATAGAACGTTCTGAAATTGAGTCAATTCAAGAAGATAAAAGTGTAGAAGAAGAAATATTACAACGTAATATAAAGATAAGAGCGCAAGAAATCATTAATAACAAAAAATTAAGCAATGATTTTATGGAGGTTAAGTCCGGAAGTAAAATTTCATCATCTGAACTAGAAAAATTAAGTTTAAATGATTATTGGAAAATGTCATTCGATGAAAAGCAGGCAAATACAGATTTACAAATTCTTAAAGATCAATACACACAAGTTAAGCAAGATATAAAAGACAGGTTTCAAGATAAAGTTGAAAAAATTCAACAAGGTGACGAGTTGTTACCTAATGTTTTGAAAATGGTAAAAGTTTTTGTTGCAGTAAAAAGAAGTCTTAAACCTGGTGATAAAATGGCAGGCAGACATGGTAATAAAGGTGTCATAAGTAAAATTGTTCCAATAGAAGATATGCCATATATGGAAAATGGAAAACCTGTTGATGTGGTTTTAAATCCTCTAGGTGTTCCAAGTAGGATGAATGTTGGTCAAATATTAGAAACTCACCTTGGATGGGCTTGCTCAGAATTGGGTGAAAAAATTAAACAAATAATAAAACTTAATTCTGATATGGAAAAAAGAAACAGCTCCATACAAGAAGTAATGAAAAAAATATATGGTAACGAGATTTATGATTCGCAAATAAAATCGTTAAGCAAAAAAGAATTTGAAGAACTTTCAACAAATTTATCACTTGGTGTGCCAATATCCACTCCTGTCTTTGATGGAGCATCCGTACAAGATGTTGATGATTTGTTAAAATTGGCTAATCTACCATCTTCTGGGCAAACACAACTTTGGGATGGTCGTACAGGAGAACAGTTCGATCGAAAAGTTACTGTGGGTACAATATATATGCTCAAACTTCATCATTTAGTGGAAGATAAAATTCATGCTAGATCTACAGGGCCATATAGTTTAGTAACGCAACAACCATTAGGTGGAAAAGCCCAACTTGGTGGCCAAAGATTTGGTGAAATGGAAGTATGGGCTTTAGAAGCTTATGGAGCTTCATATACATTGCAGGAAATTCTAACTGTTAAGTCTGATGACGTTGCAGGTAGAACTAAAGTATACGAAACTATAGTTAAAGGTGACGATAAATTTGAATCTGGTATTCCAGAATCTTTTAACGTTTTAATAAAAGAAATAAGATCCTTAGGATTAAACATAGAAATTAATTAAATGAATAGAGAAATAGCAAAGTTATTTAAGCAGGAATCTATAGAAAATAAATTTGATAAAATAAAAATAAATTTAGCAAGTCCAGAAAAAATTAAATCTTGGTCTTTTGGTGAAATAAAAAAACCTGAAACAATTAACTATAGAACATTTAAGCCTGAAAAGGATGGACTTTTTTGTGCAAGAATTTTTGGCCCAATTAAAGATTATGAATGTTTGTGTGGTAAATACAAAAGAATGAAATTTAGAGGTATTATTTGTGAAAAATGTGGTGTTGAGGTTACTAAATCAAACGTAAGAAGAGATAGAATGGGACATATAGAACTTGCTTGCCCTGTATCACATATATGGTTTTTAAAATCCTTACCAAGCCGTATTTCTTTAGCGGTAGATTTAAAACTTAAAGAGGTTGAGAAAGTTTTATATTTTGAGAGTTTTATTGTAATAGAACCAGGTCTTACCAAACTTAAGCCAAAACAACTTCTTACAGAAGAAGAATATATTAAAGCTCAAGAAGAATTTGGTGAAGATAATTTTGAAGCCGGCATTGGAGCTGAAGCTATAAGGGATATATTAAAAAATTTAGATTTAAATGGAGAAAAAGAAAGACTAAGAACTTTACTTGTTGATGTTAAATCTAAAGTTGCTGAAGAAAGAGCAATAAAAAGATTAAAATTAATAGAATCTTTTATTGATTCAGGGAATAAACCTGAATGGATGATTTTAACAAGCGTTCCAGTAATACCTCCAGAATTACGCCCATTAGTTCCACTAGATGGAGGAAGATTCGCTACATCTGATTTAAATGATTTATATAGAAGAGTAATAAATAGAAACAATAGGTTAAAAAGATTAATGGACTTAAGGGCTCCAGATATAATTGTTCGAAACGAAAAAAGAATGCTGCAAGAGTCAGTTGATGCATTATTTGATAATGGAAGAAGAGGAAGAGTTATTACTGGCACGGGCAAAAGGCCATTAAAATCATTAGCGGAAATGCTAAAAGGAAAACAAGGTAGATTTAGACAAAATTTACTTGGAAAAAGAGTAGATTATTCTGGCAGATCTGTAATTGTTTCTGGACCAGAATTAAAATTGCACCAATGTGGCCTTCCAAAAAAAATGGCTGTTGAATTGTTTAAACCTTTTTTATACGCAAGATTAGATAAACTTGGTTTAGCCACCACAATCAAACAAGCTAAAAAATTGGTAGAAAAAGAAAAAGAGGAAGTTTGGGATGCTTTAGAAACAATAGTTAGAGAACACCCAGTTATTTTAAACAGAGCTCCAACATTACATAGATTAGGAGTCCAGGCTTTTGAAGCTAAATTAATAGAGGGTAGTGCTATTGAACTACATCCACTTGTATGTGCTGCTTTTAATGCAGACTTCGATGGAGATCAAATGGCAGTTCACATTCCATTAAGTATAGAAGCTCAATTAGAAGCTAGAGTACTAATGATGTCTACAAATAATATTTTAAGTCCATCAAATGGAAAACCTATAATTGTACCAAGCCAAGATATGGTTTTAGGTATTTATTATTTATCTCAAGCATCAGAAAACCTGAATGAAAAAAATACTAAACCAAGAGGTTATTTTGGTCGCGTTTCAGAAATTGAACAGGCGTTAGAAGCTAAAAGTATAAGTTTGCATTCACCAGTATTTTGTAGATTTAATACAGTGGATGAAAAAGGAAATGAAATTTTTGAAAAATATAAGAGTACAGCTGGTAGATTTATATTGTCTAGCATTTTGCCAAAACATCATAAAATTAAATTTTCACTAGTTGATAGGTTATTATCAAAAAAACATGTATCTGAAATAATTGATATGATTTACCGTTATTGTGGCCAAAAAGAAACAGTGATTTTTTGTGATAAAATAAAAACCTTAGGATTTAAACATGCATTTAAGGCTGCAATATCTTTTGGTAAAGATGATTTGATCATACCAAAAACAAAACAAAAGTTTGTAAATGACGCGAAGAAACAAATTGAAGATTATGAAAATCAGTATTCTGAAGGATTAATAACTAGAGGCGAAAAATATAATAAAGTAATAGATGTGTGGTCTAAATGTACTGATTTAGTTGCAAATGCAATGATGAATGAAATTTCTTCTGCAACCAAAACTATGTCTAATGACAGAATTGAAACTAACTCTGTTTTTATGATGGCAAATTCTGGAGCAAGAGGTTCTGCAGCTCAAATGAAACAATTAGCTGGAATGAGAGGTTTAATAGCTAAACCTTCAGGAGAAATTATTGAAACGCCTATTACAGCAAATTTTAAAGAAGGACTAACTGCGCTTGAATATTTTAATTCCACTCACGGTGCAAGAAAAGGACTTGCTGATACAGCTCTAAAAACGGCAAATTCTGGTTATTTAACCAGAAGACTCTGTGATGTATCTCAGGATATATCTATCACTAAAACTGACTGCGGTTGCAAATCCAATGATTCAATACCTTTAACTGAAATTATTGATGGTGGTAATATAATAGTTAGTTTATCGGAGCGTGTTCTAGGAAGAAGTGCAGCAGAAGATATTAAAAATCCAATTAGTGGAGAATTGTTAATTAAGAAAAAACAGTTAATTGATGAAGATTTATGTGAAAAAATTGATGCCGCGGGTGTAAAAACTATTAGAGTTCATTCAGTTATGACATGCATATCACAAGAAGGTGTTTGCGCCACATGTTATGGAAGAGATTTATCACGAGGAAAAATAGTAAGTATTGGTGAGGCTATAGGCATGATTGCAGCTCAATCTATTGGAGAGCCTGGAACTCAGCTTACGATGAGAACTTTCCACGTAGGAGGTACAGCACAAATTAAAGAGGAGTCACAAGTTGTAGCTCATTCTTCTGGAATTATTAAAATTATAAATAAAAATATTATTGAAGACTCAAGGAACATTAAAATTATAATGGGTAGAAATACTCAAATTTCAATTGAAGATAAAAATCAAAGACAATTAGCCGTTTATAAAGTCCCCTATGGAGCAAAATTACTTTGTGATAATAATGACGAAGTTAAAAAAGGAAAAAAAATCTGCGAATGGGATCCATACACTCTACCTGTTATTGCTGAAAAAAGTGGTATTGCGAGTTATATGGATTTAGTTGATGGTGTATCTTTAGCTGAAACTTCTGATGATGCTACAGGAATATCATCTAAATCTGTTCTCGATTGGAGATCTCAATCAAAAAATACAGAGTTAAAACCTAGAATTACCCTTAGAGATGAAAAAGGAAATGTAATTAAAAAAGCTGATGATAATGAAGCTAGATATTATTTGGTTCCAGATTCAATTCTATCTGTAAAAGATGGACAAAAAGTATCCGCAGGCGATGTTTTGGCTAGACTTCCAAAAGAAACTTCAAAAACTAAAGATATTACAGGAGGCTTGCCTAGAGTAGCTGAATTATTTGAAGCTCGTAGACCAAAGGATAGTGCGATAATTGCAGAAAATGATGGTGTGATAGAATTTGGTAAAGAACTAAGAGGTAAACTTAAAGTTTCTATTGTTACTCCTGAAAAAACTTCTTCAAACTACTTAATTCCAAAAGGAAAACATATAAATTTTAATCAAGGTGAAAAAATTAAAAAAGGTGAATATCTTCTTGATGGAAGTCCTGCACCTCATGATATATTGAGAATTTTAGGAGTTCAAGCTTTAACAGAGTATTATGTTCATGAAGTGCAAGAGGTATATAGACTTCAGGGAGTTGTTATTAATGACAAACATATTGAAACAATTTTAAGACAAATGTTAAAAAAAGTTGAGATAAAAGTACCAGGCGATACAAAATATTTACTTGGTGAAACTATAGATAAAATTGATTTAGATGTTATAAACGCAAATCTTAAAAAAGAAGGAAAAAAACCAGCTGTTGCAGAAAGAATATTATTGGGAATTACTAAAGCTTCCCTTCAAACTAATTCATTTATATCAGCAGCTTCATTCCAAGAAACTACAAGAGTCCTTACAGATGCCGCTATAAGAGGCAAGGTCGATAAATTAAAAGGATTAAAAGAAAACGTTATTGTAGGGCGATTGATTCCAGCTGGAACAGGTTATACAAAAATTAAATTGCAAAAAGAAGCAGAGTTAAGAGATAAACTATTAACTGAACGAAATGAAGCAGAGACAGCTCAAGAACCCAAAGAAAAACAGCTTCCAGCTTCATAAATTTAAGCCTTTTTATTAATCATTTAAATATTTGAGTGTTGACTTTCTACAACTGGCGAAGTAGTTTAGCGCAATTTTGATGGTTAGAAGTGAGGTGGTATTAACCTTAAACACTAACTAATAGAATCTAATTTTGCTAGATAAGTCCTGGCTTTTCTCCATCTTAATATAAAATTATGCCAACGATTAATCAGTTAATTAAAAAATCTAGGACTAAACCAAAATTGAGAAGTAAGGTGCCAGCTTTAGAACATTCGCCTCAAAAAAGAGGTGTTTGCACAAAAGTCTATACCACAACACCAAAAAAACCGAATTCAGCTTTAAGAAAAGTTGCAAGAGTTAGATTATCAAATGGTCACGAAGTTACATGCTACATTCCTGGTGAAGGTCATAATTTACAAGAACACTCTGTTGTATTAATTAGAGGAGGTAGAGTTAAAGATTTACCTGGTGTGCGTTATCATATTTTAAGAGGAAATTTAGATACACAAGGCGTTACAACAAGAAAACAACAAAGATCAAAATACGGAGCTAAAAGACCTAAATAAAATTATGTCTAGAAAAAGAAAAGCACCTAAAAGAATTTTTTATCCAGATCCTAAATTTGCATCTTTAACTTTAGCAAAATTTATAAATTTTGTTATGTACGACGGCAGGAAAGAAGCGGCTGAAAAGATTGTTTATGCTGCATTGGAACAAATTAAAAGCAAAACAAAAGATGATCCTATAAAAGTTTTCAATGATGCAATAAGTAATATTCGACCAAATTTAGAAGTTAGATCTAGAAGAGTTGGTGGTGCTACATACCAAGTTCCTGTAGAAGTTAAAGTAAATAGATCTCAAACATTAGCGTTAAGATGGCTTCTTGATGCATCAAGAAAAAGAAAAAATAAAACTATGTCAGACAAATTGTTTAATGAGCTTATGGACGCTTCACAAAACAAAGGGTCTGCTATTAAAAAAAGAGAAGATACTCATAGAATGGCTGAGTCAAATAAAGCATTTGCTCACTTTAGGTGGTAATAATATGTCAAGAACTCATAATTTAGAAAAATATAGAAATATTGGTATCATGGCACACATTGATGCTGGCAAAACTACTACAACGGAAAGAATTTTATATTATACTGGAAAAAGTCACAAAATTGGTGAAGTTCATGACGGTGCAGCAACAATGGACTGGATGGAGCAGGAGCAAGAAAGAGGGATTACTATAACATCTGCTGCAACTACTTGTTTTTGGAAAGATCATAGAATTAACATCATAGATACACCTGGGCACGTTGATTTTACAATTGAAGTTGAAAGATCATTAAAAGTTTTAGACGGCGCAGTTTGCGTTTTTGATGGAGTTGCTGGCGTTGAACCACAATCTGAAACTGTGTGGAGGCAAGCAGATAAATATCAAGTTCCACGAATTTGTTTTATAAATAAATTAGATAGAACTGGAGCTGATTTTTTTAATTGCGTTGAAATGATTAAAGATCGTCTTGGTGCTAAACCTTTGGTAGTTCAAATTCCAGTTGGTGTTGAAGCTTCACTAAAAGGTGTTGTTGACTTAATTAAAATGAAAGCAGTTTTGTGGAAAGATGAAAAACTTGGAGCTGAATTTGAATATACTGAAATTCCACCAGATTTAATTGAGATGTCAAATAAGTGTAGAAAAGAACTTGTTGAAACTGCAGTTGAACAAGACGAGAAGTTAATGGAAGCATATTTAAATGGTAAAGAAATATCAGAATCAGATTTAATAAAATGTGTTAGAAAAGGGTGTTTAAAATTTGATTTTGTTCCTGTCCTAACAGGATCGGCATTTAAAAATAAAGGTGTCCAACCACTATTAGATGCTGTTGTAGATTTTTTACCTAGCCCTATTGATATTGGTTCTATAAAAGGAACAAAGCCTAATTCTAAAGACGAAATTGAGAGAAAATTTGATGATAAAGAGCCTTTTTCAGCATTAGCTTTTAAAGTAGCTACCGATCCTTTTGTTGGAACTTTAACATTTATTAGAGTTTATTCAGGAACTCTTAAAACTGCTTCGGGAATATATAATACATCTAGGGATAAAGAAGAAAGAGTTGGAAGAATGTTATTAATGCACGCTAATAGTAGAGAAGATGTAAAAGAAGCAAATACTGGAGATATAGTAGCTTTAGCAGGTCTTAAATATACTATTACAGGGCATACTCTATCAGACGAAAACAACCCCATAGTTCTTGAACCTATGGATTTTCCTGATCCTGTTATAGAAATTGCTGTTGAACCAAAAACAAAAGCTGATCAAGAAAAAATGGGACAGGCTTTAGGCAGACTAGCAAGAGAAGACCCTTCATTCAGAGTTACTTCGGATGAAGAATCTGGCCAAACAATTATAAAAGGTATGGGAGAACTTCATTTAGATATAATCGTTGATAGAATGAAAAGAGAATTTAAAGTTGAAGCTAACATAGGTGCACCACAAGTAGCCTATAGAGAAACTATATTAAAACCAGCTACAGTTACATATATACATAAGAAACAAAGTGGTGGAGCTGGGCAGTTTGCTAAAGTCGAGCTTAGTGTTGAACCATTACCTCCTGGACAAGGAAGAGAAGTGGATAATAAAATCAAAGGAGGGGCAATACCTAAAGAATTTATTCCTGGTGTTGAAAAAGGTATAGAAAGTGTAGCGGATAACGGAATTTTAGCTGGATTTCCATTAATAGATTACAAAGTTACAATATTAGATGGCTTACATCATGATGTAGATTCTAGTGTGCTAGCATTTGAAATAGCTTCAAGATATTGTTTTAAAGAAGCATGTAGCAAAGCAGCTCTTAAGCTTCTTGAACCCATGATGAGAGTTGAAGTAGTAACTCCAGAAGATTATATGGGAGATGTTATTGGAGATTTAAATAGCAGAAGAGGTCAAGTATCAACTACAGACAAAAGGGGAAATGCTACTGTAATAAGTGCAATGGTGCCATTAGCAAACATGTTTGGTTATATAAACAACCTTAGATCTATGTCTCAAGGTCGAGCCCAGTATTCAATGTTTTTTGACCATTACGAAAAAGTTCCTCAAAATGTTCAAGATGAAGTAACTAAAAAATTAGCTTAATATTATGGATAAACAAAATATAAGAATACATTTAAGAGCATATGATAATAAAATTTTAGACTTATCAACTATTGAAATAGTTAACACAGCTAAAAGAACAGGAGCTCAAGTTAAAGGACCAATTCCACTACCTACGAAAAAAGAAATATACACTGTTTTAAGATCTCCACATATAGATAAAAAAAGCAGAGAGCAATTTGAAACAAGAACTCATAAGAGGTTAATTGATATATTGGAACCTACACCACAAACTGTTGAAGCTCTCATGAAATTAGATTTAGCATCAGGCGTTGATATAGAAATTAAATTATAGGCTTATTTTATGAATATAGGATTAATTGGAAAAAAAATTGGAATGACAAGAGAATTTTTTGATACAGGTATGTCTGTTCCAGTTACAGTTTTATTTGTTGAAAAAGGAAGAATTTTAGACGTCATAACTAAAGACAAACGTGGTTATGATGCTATTCAAGTTGGCTTTGGAAAAATAAAAAATTCAAAACTTACAAAACAAATGAAAGGAGTTTTTACAAAAAAATCAACTGAACCAAAAAAATTTCTTCAGGAGTTTAGAGTTTCAAATGTTTCTGAATATAAAGAAGGCAATGAAATAGGCTTAGAAATATTTAAAGACGAAAAATTTGTTGATGTTACCGCCAAAACAATCGGTAAAGGTTTTGCTGGTGTAATGAAAAGACATAACTTTGCTGGACTCAGGGCTACTCACGGAGTTTCTGTTTCCCATAGATCACACGGTTCAACAGGTCAAAGACAAGACCCTGGTAAAGTTTTTAAAGGAAAAAAAATGGCTGGTCACATGGGCGATAAAAAAAGAACTATCCAAAACCTTGAAATAATAAAATCAGATTTAGAAAATAGTTTAATTTTTGTTAAGGGGTCAATTCCCGGTGCAAAAAATTCTATTGTTTTAATAAAAACTACAGCCAAGAAAGTTAATAGGAATAGCACTTTAGATAAAATTAAATTAAATCAAAAAAATATTGTAAAAACAAGCGATAAAAAAACACCAAAAAAGGAATCGCCAACAAGCCCGCAAGAAAATAAAAAACAAAAAGAAGAAAAGTCTAAAAAATGAAACATCAAGTAATAAATATAGAAGGAAAAAGTACTGAAAATATTGAACTTTCAGATAAAATCTTTTCATTAGAACCTAACAAAAAAGTTATTCAGCAAATTGTTGATTGGCAACTTAGTAGGTTTAAAGCAAGAACTGCTAAAACAAAGCAAAGAAATGAAATAAAGGGTTCTACTTCAAAAATATACGCACAAAAAGGTACTGGTGGAGCAAGACACAGCAGCAGAAAAGCTCCTATATTTGTAGGCGGTGGTATAGCTCATGGACCAAAAGGTGCAGTTTATAAAGTTAGAAAACTTAATAAAAAATTAAAAAAAATGGGACTTCTTCATATGCTATCCCAAAAGAAAAAAGTAAATACTCTATTTGTTATTGAAGACTTTAAAAAAGAAATTACTAAAACTAAAATTTTTAACGCATTTTTAAAAAAAAATAACCTTAATAACTCATTAATTATACCTGATAAAGATTCTAAAGTTAAAATAATCAAGTCTGCAAGAAACATTAAAAATATTAAAATTATAGAAAATGAAGGAACAAACTTATTTGATTTATTAAAGTATAAAAATGTAATATTCACTATTTCCTCTATTCAATCTTTGCAAAAAAGGCTTAATAAAAATGAAGTTTAATTATTTAGATACAATTATTGCTCCAGCGATTACTGAAAAAGCTACATCGTTGTCTGAATTTAATAAAATTGTTTTTAAAGTTCATAATGGAGCTAGCAAAAGTTCTATTAAGAGAAGTGTTGAAAAAATATTTAAAGTTAATGTAATTAAAGTAAATACAATTAACTTAAAAGGTAAAACCAAATTGGTCAAAGGAAGAAAAACAAAAAAACCTGACTATAAAAAAGCTATTGTAACTTTAAAAAAAGGTCAAAACATTGACCTTTCTACAGGTATATAAGAATGTCATTAAAAACTTTTAAATCTTATACAAAATCTACTAGAGGTACAGTTTTAGTTGACAAAAAAGATTTATGGAAAGGAAAACCAATTAAATCATTAGTTGTTGGTAAAATTTCTACTGGTGGACGTAATAACTTAGGTAGAATTACCTCAAGACACAAAGGTGCAGGTCATAAAAATAAATACAGATTAGTTGATTTTTATAGAAAAAAAGATGATCAAATTGCTAAAGTTGAAAGAATTGAATATGACCCTAACAGATCTGCGTATATAGCATTAATAAAATATGATGATGGTGTTATGAATTATATACTTGCACCTAACAATTTAAAAAAAGATGATGAAGTAATTTCTGGAAGAAATAAAGATATTAAAATTGGAAACTGCATGCCATTAGCTGATATTCCTTCAGGAACAGATATACATAATATAGAGCTCACACCTAATGCGGGTGGAAAAATAGCAAGATCAGCTGGTTCATCAGCGCAAATTTCGGGTACAGATGAAAATTATTCTTTAATAAAGCTTTCTTCCGGTGAAATTAGAAAAATTATAAGTGAAGCGAGAGCTACAATTGGAAAGGTGTCAAATAGCGATCATCAAAATATAAAAATTGGTAAAGCGGGACGAAATAGATGGAAAGGTAAAAGACCTCAAACCAGAGGTGTAGCAATGAACCCTGTTGATCACCCACACGGTGGTGGTGAAGGAAAAACCTCTGGCGGAAGACACCCTGTATCGCCTTGGGGTCAATCTGCAAAAGGTTTAAAAACTAGAAATAATAAAAGAACAGACAAATATATAATTTCAAGAAGAAAAAAGAGATAAATTTATGAGTAGATCAGTTTGGAAAGGCCCATTTGTTGACCCAAGTTTAATAAACAAAGTAGAAAAAATGAAAAATCAATCAAATAAAACACCAATTAAAACTTGGTCGAGAAAATCAACAATAATTCCTGAATTTATTGGTCATAGTTTCTTAATACATAATGGTAAAAAATTTATTCCAATTAAAATATCTGAAGAAATGGTAGGACATAAACTTGGTGAGTTTTCTCCAACTAGAACATTTCATGGTCATACTCCTGCAGATAAAAAAGCAGCTGCAGAAACTGCTCCTAAAGCTGGCGCAGCTAAACCGGGAGGAGCTAATGCCAAAAAGTAAAAAAATTGTTAAAGCTATTAACAAAAATGTAAGATCAAGCCCAAGGAAAATAAATTTATTGCTTAAAAATATTCGTGGTCAAAAAGCTGATGTAGCTATCAGAAATTTATCATTTGCAAGACAAAGAATTGCATTTGATATTAAAAAAACAGTACTTTCTGCAGTAGCTAACGCTGAAAATAATTATCAGTACGATATAGATAATTTGTATGTCGAAGAAGCTTATGTTGGTAAAGCTTTAGTATTAAAAAGATTTAGACCAAGAGCCAAAGGCAGAGCAAGTGGAATTAAAAAACCATATAGTCATATTACTATAATTTTAGCAGAAAAAGTTAACAAAAAAGGAGAATTGCATGGGTCAAAAAGTTAATCCAATAAGTTTTAGGCTTGGAGTTAATAGAGGCTGGGATTCAGTTTGGTTTGCTAAAAAGAAAGATTTTGGATCTCTTTTAATCGAAGATTTTAAAATTAGAGAATATATTAAAAAAAATATTCTTAATTCAGGAGTTTCACAAGTAACAATTGAGAGAACTGCTAAAAAATGTATAGTTTCAATTCATACCTCAAGACCAGGTTTTGTAATTGGAAAAAAAGGTTCTGATGTAGATAAAATTAAAAAAAATTTATCAAAAATATCAAGTAGCGAAATAAGCTTAAATATTAAAGAAATTAAAAAACCTGAACTTAACGCTTTTCTAGTTGCTGATAATATATCACAACAACTGGTAAAAAGAATTTCATATAGGAAAACAATGAAAAGAGGAATACAATCAGCTTTAAGATTGGGTGCAAAAGGAATTCGAATATGTTTAAGTGGTAGATTAGGCGGTAATGAAATAGCTCGTACTGAATGGTTAAGAGAAGGAAGTGTCCCTTTACATACACTTAGATCAAATATTGATTATGCTGAGAGTCAAGCTCTTACCACTTATGGAATTATTGGTGTTAAAGTCTGGATTTATAAAGGAGAAGTGCTTTCACCAAATTTAAACAAAAACAATGTAAATAAAAAGAAGGATATTTAAATGTTGCAACCCACGAGAACAAAATACAGAAAAGCACACAAAGGCAGAATTCATGGTATCGCACATAGAGGTGAACTACTAAATTATGGAACTTTTGGTTTAAAGGCAATGGAGCCAGAAAGAATAATTTCTAAACAGATCGAAGCAGCTAGAGTTGCTTTAACACGATATATGAAAAGAACTGGTAAAGTATGGTTAAGAATATTTCCAAATATTCCTGTTTCAAAAAAACCAGTTGAGGTCAGAATGGGTAAAGGAAAAGGTAACCCAGAATTCTGGGTTTGTAGAGTTAAGCCTGGTAGAATAATTTTTGAAGTTGATGGTGTTACCGAGAGTGTTGCAAGAGTTGCATTGTACAAGGCTTCTACAAAGTTGCCAATAAAAACAAAGTTTGTAAAACGCTATTAAATAATAAATATGAAAATAAAAGAAATAAATAAATTGAGTGTAGATGAGCTTAAAAAAAAGGTAAATTCCTTTAAAAAAGACCTATTTAATTTTAGATTTAGAAAAGTAAATGGTCAACTGGATGACCCTGCAAAAGTTTCAATTATTAAACGTGATATAGCAAAGATTTTAACAACTTTAAAAAAGAAAAAATAATATGAGCAAAAAAATCTTAACTGGAAAAGTAATAAAAGATAAAAATGATAAAACAATCATTGTTTTGGTGAAAAGAAAATACTCTCATCCTTTTTTTGGCAAAGTTGTCACTACATCAAAAAAATATCATGCTCATGACAGCGATAACAAATTTAAAATTGGAGATGATGTAAAAATAATTGAATCTAAGCCCTTCTCAAAGATGAAAAAATGGGAGGTAGTAATTAACTAATGATACAAGTACAAACAGAATTAAATGTAGCAGATAATACTGGAGCTAAGATAGTAGAATGTATTAAAGTATTAGGTGGATCTAAAAGACGTTATGCGTCAATTGGAGACGCTATAGTGGTAAGTGTTAAAGAAGCAATACCAAGTGGAAAAGTTAAAAAAGGAACAGTTCATAAAGCTGTAGTTGTTCGAACAAAATACTCGATACATAGAAACGATGGAAGTAAAGTTAAATTTGATAATAACGCTGCGGTAATCATTGATGAAAAAGGTGAGCCAGTTGGAACAAGAATTTTTGGCCCAGTTACTCGAGAGCTAAGAGCTAAAGGACAAATGAAAATAATATCACTTGCACCGGAGGTTTTATAAAAAATGATTAAAAAAGGTAATCAAGTAGAAATAATATGTGGAAAAGATAAAGGAAAAAAGGGAGAAGTTATTGAGATTTTAAGAAGTGAAAATAGAGCAAAGGTAAAAGGTATAAATATAATTAAAAAACATGAAAAAACTACTAAAGAAAAAAAAGGTGGAATAATTTCAAAAGAAAACTTTATTCACATATCTAACTTGAAAAGCCTAGAAAAAGAAAAAAAAGTTGAGGCTAAAAAATGAAACCAAGAATCAAAGAACAATACGAAAAAGTTATAATTAAAAATTTGCAAAACAAATTTTCTATGAAAAACCATCATATGGTACCGAAATTTTTAAAAGTAGTTTTAAATATGGGTTTAGGAGCTGACGCAGCAGATAAGAAAAAACTCCAAAATTGTGTTGAGGATATGTCTTTAATAAGTGGACAAAAACCAGTTATTACAATGTTTAAAAAATCCATATCTAATTTTAAAACACGAAAAGGTACCCCAGCAGGAGTTAAAGTAACTTTAAGAAAAAATAAAATGTATGAATTTATTGATAGATTGGTAAATATCGCTTTACCTAGAATAAAAGATTTTGAGGGTTTAAAAACCAAAGGGTTTGATGCATTTGGAAACTATAGTTTTGGCATTAAAGAACATATAATTTTTCCAGAAATAAATTTTGATAAAGTAGATAGAATTAGAGGTATGGATATTACTATATCTGTAAGTGGAAAAAATAAAGAAAAGTCTCTTGCTTTATTAGAATCAGTAAATTTTCCATTCATTAAAAAAACAAAAGAGAAAAATAATTAAATAAGGATATATGGCAAAAACTAGCTCAATACAACGCAATTTAAAAAGAATTAGACTTTCAAAAAAGTTCTTAAAAAAAAGGGAAGAGCTTAAAAAAATAATAAAAAATAGAAAATTACCCTTAGATGAAAGATTTACTGCACAATTAAAATTAGCAAAACTTCCAAGAAATTCTGCTAGAACAAGGATAAGAAATAGATGTGAAATTACTGGACGACCTCATGGAGTATATAGAAAACTTAAAATTTCAAGAATTGCACTTAGAGAATTGGCTGGAAGTGGTAAAATTCCTGGAATGACAAAATCAAGTTGGTAAACTTATGGAGATAATTAAATGAATTTAGCTGATCCAATAGGAGATATGTTAACAAGAATTAGAAATGGGCAAATGCGTTCATTAACTAACGTTAAAATACCAAGTTCAAAACTTAGAACAAAAATTTTAGATGTTCTAAAACAAGAAGGTTATATATCAGACTATAAAGTTTTGTTTGATAATAATAAAGGGTCATTATCTGTAGATTTAAAGTATGACAACGGACAACCTGTAATAAGGGAAATTAAAAGAATTTCAAAACCAGGAAGAAGAATTTATGCACGTGCTGACAGTATACCAAAAGTAAAAAATGGCTTGGGGTTAGCTATAGTCTCTACTTCAAAAGGAATAATGACAGATAATGATGCAAGAAACCAAAAAATTGGTGGTGAAATACTTTGTAGGGTATTTTAATAATTATGTCTAAACTTGGAAAAAAACCTATTGCAGTACCAAAAGACACTAAAGTTTTAGTTGAAAATGGAAAAGTTACTTTAACAGGACCCAGGGGCACTAGCGAGCTAAGTATTAACGAAAAAATCTTTAATGCTACTGTTAATGATAGCAACCTAATTATTAAATTAATAACTAAAAACGAAACATCAAAAGTAATGTGGGGAACAACAAGAAGCATTCTTAATAACGCAATTATAGGTGTCAGTACAGGTCATGAAAAAATTCTTGAACTTAATGGCGTTGGTTTTAGAGCAACACTACAAGGTAATTTATTAAAATTACAATTGGGTTTTAGTCATGACACAACTTATGAACTTCCCAAAGATGTTAAAGTTACAGTTGAAAAAAGTACGGTTATTAAAATTAACGGAATTAGTAAAGAATTAGTTGGTAAAGTTGCGTCTGAAATAAAAATGCTAAAACCTGTTGAGCCATATAAAGGAAAAGGTATTAAAGAGAGAGGTCAATACGTATTAAGAAAAGAAGGAAAGAAAAAATAATAATGAAAAAAAATAGCTTAAAAAAAAGAGCATTAAGAATAAGAAGAAAACTTAAAAAAGTTAATACAGATAGGTTTAGACTATCAATAAGCAGATCAGCAAAAAATATATCAGCTCAAATTATTGATGATAAAAATAATAATACTTTGGTATCAGCAACATCTGTAAGCAAAAAAAAATCAAATAAAAAAAAAATTGAATTATCTATTTTTATTGCAGAAACTCTAGCAAAAAAGGCCTTGGAAAAAAAAATAACAAAAGTATACTTTGATAGAGGAAGACATAAATTTCATGGCAGAATTAAAGTATTTGCTGAAACTCTAAGAAAGAATGGATTAAATTTTTAATATGAATAATAGTGAACTAAAAGATAAATTGGTTTCAATTAATAGAATAACTAAAGTTGTTAAGGGAGGAAGAAGATTTGCATTTTCTGCTTTAGTTGTTGTAGGTAATCAATTGGGCTCAATTGGAATAGGCGCAGGTAAAGCTAAGCAAGTTCCTGATGCTATTAAAAAAGCAACTGAGACTGCAAAAAATAATCTTGTTAAAATACCATTAAGAGAAGGTAGAACGTTACATCATGATGTTTTGGGTAAAGATGGAGCAGGAAAGGTATTATTAAGAGCCGCACCATCAGGCACTGGAATTATTGCTGGTGGCCCAATAAGGGCAGCTTGTGAAGTTATGGGCGTTAAGGACATTGTGGCCAAATCTTTAGGATCATCAAATCCCATGAATGTATTGAGAGCTTGTTTAAAAGGTTTAAAAAGTCAAAAATCTCCAAACCTTATAGCCAAGTTAAGAGGCAAAAAAATTGCAGAAATAACAAAAAATAAACATTAAAACAAAATGAAATTAAACACATTAAACTTTATAATAAAAAAAAGTAAAAAGAGAGTAGGTAGAGGTATTGGCTCTACTAAAGGAAAAACATGTGGCAGAGGGCACAAAGGTCAAAAGTCTAGATCTGGAGTTGCTATAAAAAGTTTTGAAGGTGGTCAAATGCCATTATACAGAAGATTGCCAAAGCGTGGCTTTAAATCTCTTAAAGTAAATGATATTGCAATGATTAATTTATCTAAAGTTGAAGATCTTATTAAAAGAAAAAAAATTTCAACTGATTTAAAATTAAATTTACAAAATTTACAAAAATCTAATTTAATACATAAAAAATTTAAAAAACTAAAAATACTAGGCTCGGGAGATTTAAAATTAAAATTAGATGCTGAAGTGAATTTTATTTCAAATTCTGCTAAAGCAAAAATAGAAAAATTAGGTGGTAAAATTACAATTATTAAATAGTAATTAATTTAATTGTACTTTTAGTTAGAACAATGGATAAATCAGACTCAGGTTTTTTGTCAAAAAGAAGCGACTTAACAAATAGAATAATTTTTACTATTTTTGCATTGTCAATTTATAGACTAGGCACATATGTTCCATTACCGGGCATAGATAGTCAATCCCTACAAACTTTAATGGATCAAAATCAAAAAGGTCTTTTGGGAATGTTAAATGTTTTTTCTGGCGGAGCCGTTAAAAGAATGGCAATTTTTGCTTTAGGTATTATGCCATATATTTCATCGTCAATTATTGTTCAACTATTAACTGGAGTATCTGATTATTTTAAAAATTTAAAAACTCAAGGTGAAACTGGTAGAAAAAAAATTACTCAAATAACAAGATATGGAACTGTTTTGCTAGCAACTGTACAAGGATATGGAGTTTCTGTTGGATTGCAAAATTCAAATGTTATGATTGATAGTGGATCTTTCTTTACAACAACAATCGTAATTACATTAGTAGCAGGTACAATTTTTTTAATGTGGTTAGGTGAGCAAATTACACAACGAGGTATTGGCAATGGAATATCCTTAATTATATTTTCTGGAATAGTTGCTGAAATTCCTCGTGCGTTAGCTGCAACATTTGAACTTGGTAGAACAGGAGCTTTGTCCGCTAGCACAATATTACTTATTTTTGCTTTAATATTAGTAACAGTGAGTTTCATTGTTTTTATTGAGAGAGCTCTAAGAAAAATATTAATAAATTATCCAAAAAGACAAATGGGAAACAAAGTTTATGGTGGCGAGTCATCTCACTTACCGCTTAAAATTAATACAGCAGGAGTAATACCAGCAATTTTTGCTTCTGCTTTGCTTTTGCTTCCAGTTACTTTTTCAAATTTTAATTCATCAAACACAGATATGTTTATTGATATATCATCGTGGTTTTCTCAAGGAAAACCATTATATATGTTATTATATGCATCGGGGATAATTTTCTTTTCTTTTTTTTACACATCTATAGTTTTCAACCCAAAAGAAACTGCTGAAAATTTAAGAAAACATGGTGGCTACGTACCAGGTATTAGACCTGGTGAAAGCACAGCTTTTTTTATTGAACAAATTTTAGTAAGACTTACTACTATCGGTGCTCTTTATTTAACATTGGTATGCTTAATGCCTGAATTTTTAATTTCAAAATACCCAATCCCATTCTATCTTGGTGGCACATCTGTATTAATTGTTGTTGTTGTTGCCATGGACACAGTTTCTCAAGTACAAACAAGAATGATGAGCTCTCAATACCAGTCTTTAATTAAAAAAACAAAATTCGGAAGATAAAAGTGAACATTATTTTATTTGGACCCCCGGGTGCTGGAAAAGGCACACAGTCAGATAATTTAGTAAAAGATTTTAATTTACATAAAGTTTCTACTGGTGACCTGTTACGTAATGAAATAAAAATAAACACTCCATTAGGAATTAAAATTAAATCTATTATTGATAAAGGTCAGTTAGTATCAGATGATATTATTGAAAGTTTAGTAGACAAAATCCTGTCTAATAAAAAAATTTTTAATCGTTTAATTTTTGATGGAGTTCCCAGAAATTTGAATCAGGTAAAAATATTAAATGATTTACTAGTAAAACATAAACAAAAAATTAGTTGTGTTCTTTCCTTAACTGTTGATAGGGATACAATAATTAAAAGAGTTTTAGGAAGACAAGTTTGTTCTAAATGTAGTTTAATATTTAATGAGTTTTTTAATAAGCCGAATAATGATACTCATTTATGTGATAAAAAATATTTAACAAAAAGATCTGATGATAATACCAGTACAATAGTTAGTAGATTTGATACTTATTCTAAAGAAGCCCTTCCAATTTTAGATTTTTACAAAAAACAAGGAATATTAAATGAAATTCAAGGAATGATGCAAATTGATGTGATTTATAAGGAAATAAAGGCTATTATACAACCTTTAGCTACTTGACTTTATAAAAAGTAATTATATAAATAGCGTCTTTAGATAAAAATCCAAAGAAAACTATGGCTCGTATTGCTGGCGTAAACATACCTCAAAATAAAGTTGTTAATATTGCATTAACATATATCCACGGTATAGGAAAAAAATTTTCAAATGATATTTGTGATAACCTTAGCATTGCAAAGAATAAACGAGTTAACAGCTTAACAGAAGATGAAGTTCTTAAAATAAGAGAGTTTATAGATGCAAATTATAAAGTTGAAGGAGATTTAAGAAGAGAACGGTCATTAAATATTAAACGTTTAGTTGATTTGGCTACTTACAGAGGTTCAAGACATAAAAAAAAATTACCAGTAAGAGGTCAAAGAACACATTGTAACGCGAGAACAAGAAAAGGTAAGGCAGTAGCTATTGCTGGAAAAAAACTAACACCTTTGAAAAAATAATTATATGGATAAAATTAAAGCTACTACAAAACCTGAAGAAAATGTTGCAGAACCAAAAGTTGTTAAAAAAAAAGTAAAAAAAAAAAATAAAAGACAAATAACAAGCGGGATTGCTTTTGTTCAAGCTACATTTAACAATACTATTATATCTATAACTGATGATAGCGGTAATGTTATAGCTTGGTCATCTGCTGGATCAAGAGGTTTTAAAGGTTCTAGAAAATCTACACCCTATGCTGCCCAAATAGCAGCCGATCATGCAGCAAGCAAAGCATTAGAACATGGATTAAAAACTTTAGTTGTTAAATTGAAAGGACCAGGATCAGGAAGAGAAACTGCTTTAAGAGCTTTACAAGCAAAAGGTTTTAAAATTCTTTCAATCAAAGATGTTACACCAATGTCACATAATGGTGCTAGACCACCAAAAAAAAGAAGGGTATAAAAATGCAAACGCAAAATACGACAATTGATAAAAATTGGAAATCATTAATCAAACCAGGCAAATTAAATATTCAAAGCAATGAAGATAAATCGATCACCACTGTTGTTGCTGAACCTTTGGAGAAAGGTTACGCTTTAACTATTGGAAACTCACTTAGAAGAATATTACTTTCATCTATACAGGGCTCAGCTATTACAGCTATACAAATAGATGGAGTTCTTCATGAATTTTCATCTATAAATGGTGTTCGTGAAGACGTAACTGATATTGTTTTAAATCTTAAAGCTCTTTCTATTAAAGTTATGTCAAATGGCCCCAAAAAATTAATACTAGATGTTAAAGGTCCAGGAATAATTAAAGCAAAAGATATACAACCAAATTCAGAAGTAACAGTATTAAATCCAGAATTAGTTATATGCCATTTAGATGATAACACTAAATTTCATATGGAATTAATAGCAGATTCTGGAAAGGGTTATCGCCCTTCAGAAAAAAATAAAGCTGAAGATGCTCCTCTAGGATTAATTGCTATAGATTCTCTTTTTAGTCCTGTTAAGCAAGTTTCTTTTACTGTTGAAAATGCACGTGAAGGTAAATCACTTGATTATGATAAACTTGTAATGGTCGTTGAAACTGATGGATCTATATCTGCAGAGGATGCTGTAGCTTATGCGGCTAGAATATTTCAAGATCAATTATCCTTGTTTATTAATTTTGATGAGCCACAAGAAATTGAAGTAAAGAAACAAATTGTTGAACCTGAATTTAATAAAAATCTTCTAAAAAAAGTTGATGAATTAGAACTTTCAGTAAGATCAATGAATTGCCTGAAAAATGATAATATTGTTTATATAGGTGATTTAGTTCAGAAAACTGAACCGGAAATGTTAAGAACTCCAAATTTTGGAAGAAAATCTCTTAATGAAATTAAAGAAGTTTTAAGCTCTATGTCACTTTATCTTGGTATGGAAATTCCAAATTGGCCACCAGATAATATTGCTGAATTATCTAAAAAACTTGAAGATAATAATTAAAAAATGAGACATAAAATAGCCCACAGAAAATTAAACAGGACTTCTGAGCATCGTAAAGCTTTGTTCAAAAATATGCTTAATTCACTAATAAAATATGAACAAATAACTACAACTCTACCAAAGGCTAAAGAATTAAAACCTCAAATTGATAAAGTAATAACTTTGGGTAAAAAAAATAATTTACACTCAAAAAAAAATCTATTTTCTAAGTTACAAGATAAATCTTCTGTTGATAAGTTAATTAAAACTCTCTCGCAAAGATATGAAAAAAGAAACGGTGGTTATAGTAGAGTTATTAAAGCTGGATTCAGATATGGTGATGATGCACCAATGGCAATAATTGAATTAATAGATCGTAATATTCAAGCAAAAAAAGTTGATATTAAGAAAAAAGTTGAAGACAAGCCCTCAGAAACTGAAGTACCTGCCAAAGATAAAAAAGCAAAAGCTAAGAAATAAATTAACAATAATAGTACAAAATGTTAGTTTAATTAGTTTCATTTTAAAACACATTTATGAAAAATTTTTTCTTAATAAACGAAGATTTTGAAAATACTAGATTAGATAGATGGTTTAGAAAAAATGTTCATGATGCGCCTCAATCGTTAATTGAAAAAAATATAAGAAAGGGGAATATTAAAGTTAATAATAAAAAATGCAAAAGCTCATATAAATTAATTAATAATGACAAAGTTTTTGTTAAAAATATTCAATTTGTACAAAATAAAACTAAAAAAAAACAAACAAAGTATTTACCAACGAAGTCAGATTTATTATCCTCATCATCCATTTTTATTGAGAACAATGAAAATTTTGTAGTTATAAATAAACCTTCTGGCATAGCAGTCCAAGCAGGAACAAAATCTAGAAAAAACATTCTTGACATTTTAAAAGGAACTAATGAATTTAAAGATTCCTTACCTTTTTCAGTACACAGAATTGATAAAGAAACCACTGGTATTCTTATTGTTGCTAAAAATAGAAAGTATGCGCAGTTATTTACTTCTTTATTCCGACTTAGAAAAATTCATAAAACATATTTGGCAGTTGCAATAGGAGAATTAGAAAATGCAAAAGGAACTTTAATAGATGAACTTCTTTATTACGAGGGTGATGAAAAAATAAAATCTAAGGCTATTACTCATTATAAATTAATTGACACAAATAGTAATTATTCCTTATTAAATCTTAACCCAGAAACAGGTAGAAAACATCAATTAAGAAAACAACTTTTAATTAATGGACATCCAATTTTTGGTGATACGAAATATAGATTTAATAAAAATCTCTATAGTAAAAAAAGTCACTTGATGTTACATGCATATAAAATTAATTTTTCAATAGCTGGAGTGAAGTATAATTTTACGGCTCAACCTCCGTCTAGTTTTATGAATTTTTTAAATGAAAAGTATTTAAAAATTTCTTGATAATTATTTTATCTATGTTTTGGTAATTTTTTATACCTAAGCTCTTTAAACTTGTTACACTTTTATCTTTAATTCCACACGGTACAATGTTCTTATATTTGCTCAGATCATTTTCAACATTCAAAGAAAAACCATGATATGCAACCCATCTTTTTACTCTAATTCCTATTGATGCTATTTTAAAAATTTTATTATTCTTACTTACCCATATTCCTATATTTTTTTTGTCACTAAACGATTTCACTTTATATTCCTTAAGTGTATCAATTATACAGCATTCAATATTTGATACTAACTTTCTAATATCTTTTTCTCGTAGATTTAAGTTTAACACAAAATAAACAACTTTTTGCCCGGGAGAATGAAGTGTGATTTTACCTCCTCGATTTGTTTTTAATACTTTTAATTTTTTTACCAAAATATCTTTTTTATTAGAGTTTTTTCCTGCGGTATAAACAGTTTTGTGTTCCAAAATCCAAAGAAGCTCTCTTTCCTTTCCATTAATTACGTTCAAAACTCTATTTTCAAGAACGCGCATTGCCTCAAGATAATCAACTGGTTTTATGCTACTTTTTACTTCTATATTCATTTTAAGTTGTAGTTTTAAAAAAAATCAACTAAACAGTTCAAAAAAATAAGTTAATTAACTACATATATGAGTTTAATAAAACAAATAACTGATAAAAAAATTAATTTTGAATTCAACAAGGAATTTATCAATGTTTTTAATAAAAAAATTAATGATAATGATACATTATTTTTGGACAAAACTTTAAAAGAGCTTCACCCAGCAGATTGCGCTGATATTATTGAGAATTTATCACCCACAAATAGGACAAAATTAATAGAACTTGTAGTTTTTAATTTAGATCCTGAGATTTTTATTGAATTAAATGAATCGATACAAACTGAAATTTTTATTCTTTTATCTACAGAGTCAATCGTAAATATTTTAAAACGCCTTGAGTCAGATAATGCGTTAAAAATTATTGAAAATTTAGATGAGAAAAAGAAAAATACTGTACTTGATAAACTTCCTCCTAAAGATAGATTTTTATTAGAAGAGGGCCTTAGCTACCCCGAAGATTCAGCTGCTAGAATAATGCAAAGAGAATTTATCGCAACTCCAAGCAATTGGTCAGTTGGTCAAACTATTGATTATTTAAGAGATAACAAAGATTTACCAGAAGAATTTTTAGAAATTTTCATCGTTGATAATAATTTTAAGCCTATTGGAACAGTTCCATCTTCTAAGGTTCTTAGAGCACCAAGAGAATCTAAAATGAATTCTATTATGAATGAAGCTCAAGTTTTAATTCCTGTTAATATTGACAAAGAGGAGGTGGGTCGTTTATTTGAGAATTATAATTTAGTTTCAGCTGGTGTCGTAGACAAAAATAATAAACTTGTTGGAATGATCACTGGTGATGATGTTTTTACAGTTTTAAAAGAGGAGGCAGAAGAAGATGTTCTTAGACTTGCTGGTGTAGGTGACGAAGTAATCACAGACAGCATTTTACAAAAAACAAAAAGAAGATTCAATTGGCTTTTACTTAACTTATTTACTGCTTTGCTTGCTACATGGGTGATTAGTTTATTTGGAGCAACTATAGAACAAATGGTTGCCCTTGCATTTCTTATGCCAATCGTAGCTTCCATGGGTGGTAATGCTGGAATGCAAACTTTAGCAGTAACTATAAGAGCACTAGCAACAAAGGAACTTTCTTCAGGAAATTTTGGCAAAATTGTTTCCAAAGAATTTTCTATTGGTATATTAAATGGTATAATTTTTGCAATAATATCAGGAGTTATAATTCAAGTCTGGTTTAATGAAATTAATTTATCAATTTTAATAGCTTCATCAATGGTATTAAATATGATAGCTGCAGGTCTATTTGGAATTTTAGTTCCAGTTACTCTAAAAAAATTTAATATAGATCCAGCTATAGCATCCAGTGTATTTGTAACAACTATAACAGACATAATAGGTTTCTTATCCTTCTTAGGTTTGGGTGCCTATTTTTTTTACAATTAAATATTATCAATCATTCTTGTTGATCTAAGATAGTAAGCTATAAAGATTTTAAAATTAAATCTAATTTTATAAGGTTTGGTAACTTTATTAATATCGTAAATTTCAACATAGTCAACATTTGTAGCACCAAACAGTAGCATTTTTTTTTTAACCGCTTTAAGAGAAAGTTTTTTTTTAATTATATTATTTTTATTTTTTAAAATGTATTTATAAATAATTGAGCCAATATTTTTTTCACTATTATTAAGCAATAAATTGCGAGATGAAAATGCAATGCCATTTTTTTCTCTAATAGTTTTACACTTAATAACCTTAGTTTTAATACCCATAGATATAAAAAAACTTTCTATAATTTTAAACTGTTGCATATCTTTTTCACCTAGATAAATTCGCTTAGGTTTAATTATTTTAGCAAATCTATCTACTACATCTACAATTGATTCAAAATGTTGGGGTCTAAATCTTCCACAAAGGTTTTTGCTAAAACTACTAATCCTAATATTTTTATTTCTTCCATTTGGATATATCTCACTTATTGATGGCAAGTAAAGATAATCTACTCTAGCTTTTTTTAGTATATGAATGTCTTTTTTTATTACTCTAGGATACTTGTTGTAATCATTTTTTTTGTTAAATTGATATTTGTTGATAAATATTGATACAATAGTTTTTTTGCACTCTTTTATCGATCTATCAATTAACGATAGATGACCCAAATGTATAGCTCCCATTGTTGGCACAAAACCTATTTTTTTTTCGTCTTTTATAAGTTTTAAAAGTTTAGCCTTATTTGAAATTATTTTCATTTGTAAATATTAAATATTATATGTAAAAGAAGGCAATGATTAAACAAGCTATTATTCCTCTAGCTGGTCTTGGGACAAGATTACTGCCTCTAACAAGCGTTCTTCCTAAAGAGATGCTTCCAATTAATGGTAAACCTGGAATAGAGTATATTCTAGATGAATGCATCGAAGCTGGCATCAAAGAGATTATATTTGTGATTTCAAAAAAAAAAGAAGTAATAAAAAAATATTTTTACAATGACGTATTTTTTAAAAAAATAATCAAAAAAAATGGAAAAGATAAAAGATTAAAAAGAGAATATGCTAAAATTATAAAATATAAGAAAATGATTAAATTTGTTTA
>Ga0209403_10001703_pt1 | contig 27907 bp, 21 predicted proteins | sample ArcticOcean_MG_C_8_FD_187440 | JGI IMG/M metagenome (GOLD analysis project Ga0209403, IMG submission 187440) | Marine microbial communities from western Arctic Ocean - ArcticOcean_MG_CB11_86 (SPAdes) (version 2) | ecosystem: Environmental > Aquatic > Marine > Oceanic | place: Arctic Ocean... | reverse complement strand
AAAAAGAATTATTTCATCAGAAACAAGCAGCTCTATTAATGCAATTTTAAGAAAGGTAGTTTCTAATACAGAAGGCACCGCAAACTTTGCAAATGTGACCGGATATGATGTAGGGGGTAAAACTGGAACAGCTCTTAAGGTAAATAATGGGATATATACGAAAGAAAAACTTAATACCTTTGTATCTTTATTTCCAACAAAAAGACCGCAATATGTTTTGCTAGTAATGTTAGACGAGCCACAACCAGCTCCAGATTATATTTATGAATTTGCAAATGGTTATAAGCATAAAGGGGAAAAACGTAATACATCTGGATGGAATACGGTTGTTGTTGCTGGTAAAATTATAGAAAAAATTGGTCCAATTTTAGCCACAAACACCTTACAAGCTTCCAAAAAATTTTAAATGCGCTTAGCCAATATAGTTAAATCTGTGAGCAAGGACTATAAAGAAATACCAATTAATGGAATTTCTTTTGATAGTAGAAAGGTAAAAAGAAAAGATGTTTTTTTTGCTATAGAAGGTAAAAAAACTTCAGGGATAAAATTTATTAACGAAGCAATTTCTAAAGGAGCATCAGCGGTTATAAGTAGTAAAACAATAAAATATAAAAACAAAACTATACCTTTGATTATTGTTAAGGATGTCAGAAAAGCTTTATCCGAAGCATGTTCTTATTTTTATAAAAAGAAACCATCAAACATAATTGCAGTAACAGGAACAAATGGAAAATCATCTGTAGCTGATTTTTATTATCAAATATTACGTTTAAATAAGATACCAGCAGCCTCTATCGGAACATTAGGTATACTTTCTAAAACTTATAAAAAAAAAACAAATCTAACTTCAATAGATCCAATATCCTTACATAAAAATTTAGAAATTTTAGCAAATAAAAAAATTAATAATGTAATATTAGAAGCTTCTAGCCACGGCTTAGAACAAAAAAGGTTAGATAATTTAAATATAAATACAGCAATCTTCACAAACCTTAGTCATGATCATCTTGATTACCATAAAAATATGAAATCTTATTTAAATTCAAAATTATATTTGTTTAAAAATTTGATCAAAAAAAAATCAACAATTATTACAGATGAAGAAAATAAAGAATTTAAAATTTTAAAAAATATAGCAAGTAAAAAAAAATTAAAATTAACAACTATAGGATTAAATTCAAAAAATATAAAAATATTAAATAATTCTTACAAACAAGATAAACAAATTATTAAAATTTCCTTTAATTCAAAAATTTTTGTATTAAAGATTCCTCTAATAGGATATTTTCAAATAAAAAATTTACTAATTGCAGTGCTAGCCGCTTTAAGCTGTGGACTAAATGCAAAAAAAATTTTTACACAAATTGGCAAAATAAAGCCAGTGCCTGGTAGACTTGAACATATAATTAATTTAAAAAATAATTCTGATATTATTGTAGATTTTGCTCACACGCCCGACGCCTTAGAGCAAAGTTTAATTGACTTAAAAAAACAGTTTAAAAAAAAAATTGTATTAGTTTTTGGATGCGGAGGGGAAAGGGATAAAAAAAAAAGATCATTAATGGGTGTTATTGCTAAAAAGTATTGCCGAAAAGTTTTTATTACTGACGACAACCCAAGAAATGAAAACCCTAAAAAAATTAGAAATTCAATTATAAGAACTTGCAAAAAAATAGCAGTTGATATTGGAAATAGAAAGCAAGCAATAAAAAAAGCAATTCTTGAACTAGAACCAAATGAAATCCTTTTGGTGGCTGGAAAAGGTCATGAAACAACACAAGATTACGGTCATAAGATTATAAATTTTTCAGATAAAGAAATGATAAAAAAAATAATAAAATATAAAAATTTTTTTATTAAAAAGAACAATTGGTCTGATGAAATTGCTAAAAAAGTTTTTAAAAAGAAGGGAATTAAAAATATAAAATATAATGGGGTATCCATTAATACGAAAACTATAAAAAAAAATAATTTATTCTTTGCAATTAAGGGAAAAAATAACGATGGTCATTCTTATGTTAGAGAAGCCATTAAAAAGGGTGCTACTAAATCTATCGTAAGTAAAAAAATAGAAAATATTTCAAAGAATAGAATTGTAAAAGTAAAAAATACTTTTTCTTCTTTAAACAATTTAGCTAGAGCTACAAGAAACAAATCTCTTGCAAGCGTAGTAGGTATTACTGGTAGTGTTGGAAAAACTACTACTAAAAATCTTATTAGTTTTGCACTTAAAAATTATGGCAAAGTTCATTGTTCACCACTTTCTTACAATAACAAATATGGAGTGCCACTTAGCATTTGTAATTTAAAAAGTAATACAGAATATGGGTTATTTGAAGTTGGGATGAGTAAAAAAAAAGAAATATTTAATTTATCAAAAATAATAAAACCAGAAATAGCAATTATTACTAATATTTCTGAAGCACATTTAGAAAATTTTAAGAGTTTAAAAGATATAGCAAAAGCCAAGGCAGAGATAATTGATAATATTTTAACAGGAGGAAAAATAATATTAAATTATGATAGTAAATTTTTCAATTTTCTATCTAAAAAGGCAAAAAAAAATAAAATAAAAATTATTTCATTTAGCTCTAAAACAAATAAAGCAGATATATTTTTATTAAAAGTTAAAGCTATTGGAGGTTATTATAGATTAAAAATAAATGTAAAAAATGAAATTTTTTATTTTAACACCAAATATCCAACTGATAGTTTTATAAAAAATATGCTAGCGTGTATTTCCACCTTATATGCTTTAAATTTAGATTTGCATAATATTGAAAAAAAAATTATTAATTTTAAAATTCCAAGTGGCAGAGGCGACGTATGCATAGTTAATAAATTTAAAAGTACTTTTAAATTTATAGATGAAAGCTATAACGCCAGCCCATCATCTATGACATCTGCTATTAAAAATATGAATTATTATAAAAAGTCATTTAATTCAAAAAAATTAGTTTTTTTAGGTGATATGCTTGAATTAGGGAAGAAATCAAAAAATTTACATAGAGAGTTATCAAGCGTGATTAATAGAAGCGATATTGATAAAGTTTTTGTCTATGGGGAGCATATAAAGGAAACTTTTAATTTATTGTCTTTAAGTAAAAAGGGTAGAATCTTTAATAATCTTAATGAGGCATATAGTTATTTTAATAAAATTATACACAATAATGATTTACTTATGATAAAAGGATCTAACGCAACAGGATTAAATAAATTTTCTAAAAATATTAAAAAGGTAACAATCGATGCTATATAGTTTATTAACTTCTTTAGTAGATCAATTTTCTGCTCTTAATGTGTTTAAGTATTTGACCTTCAGGACAGGACTTTCAGTTATTTCTTCAATGATTATAGTTTTTTTAATTGGCGGACCATTTATAAAATTTATTCATCTTCATAAAATAACAGGGCCTATTCGAGATGATGGTCCAATAGACCACATAATTAAAAAGGTGGGAACGCCTACTATGGGGGGATTACTCATTTTAATAGGAATAGTATTTAGTACTTTGTTGTGGGCAGATTTAACCAATCCCTATATCTGGGTTTTGTTAATGGTGGCAATAAGTTTTGGTTCACTCGGTGCCTTGGATGATTATTTAAAAATTAAACATAATAATTCAAGAGGCATATCTTCTAAGATGAAATTTTTTTTTCAGATAATACTATCTTTAATCGCTGTGCTTTTATTATTAAAGTATGGAGATAATCAGAATCTTAAAAATCTTTACTTACCTTTTTTTAAAAATTTAACTATACATTTAGGATTATTTTTTATTCCATTTTCCATTTTTATAATTGTAGGCTCGTCAAATGCAGTTAATTTAACTGATGGCTTAGATGGGTTAGCAACTGTACCCGTGATGCTGGTGGCTTTATCCTTTACGCTTATATGTTATATTGTTGGCAATACAGTTTTCTCTGAATATTTGCACATACCATATATTCCAGATGTAGGAGAGACATCAATTTTTTGTGGCTCCATGGTAGGTTCATGCCTTGGTTTTTTATGGTACAACGCACCGCCAGCAAAGATTTTTATGGGAGATACTGGATCTTTATCTTTAGGAGGATCTTTGGGCGCCGTTAGTATTATTTCAAAACATGAAATTGTTTTAGCAATTATAGGTGGTTTATTTGTGCTCGAGACTGCTTCGGTTATTATTCAAGTAGTATCATTTAAACTTACTGGAAAAAGAGTTTTTATGATGGCTCCGCTCCACCACCATTTTGAAAAAAAGGGTTGGGCTGAATCCACGGTAGTAATTAGATTTTGGATTATATCAGTAATTTTAGCATTAATAGGATTGGCTACACTGAAATTAAGATAATGCATGTTTTTCTTACAAAAAATTAAAAATAAAAAAATAGCAATTTATGGAATGGGTAAAAGTGGGGTCGCAACCGCAAAAAAACTTACATCACTTAAAGCAAAAATTTACTGTTGGGATGATAACGCGGGTATAAGAAAAAAAATTAAAAAATTAAAATATTCTGTTAATAAATTTTGGGCAAAAGAAAGTGAAGAAGCAATTGATTATATTGTCATAAGCCCTGGAATAGATATTAATAAATGTAAAATAAAAAAGTATTTAAAAAAAAATAATAAAATTATAATTACAGACCTTGATATATTTTTTAAATTAAATAAAAATACTCCAGTTATTTCAATTACTGGTACTAATGGAAAATCAACAACATGTAAAATTGTTGAAAAAATTTTACAAACTGCAGGATATAATACAACGACTGGAGGAAATATAGGAAATCCAGTTTTATCCATAAAAAGTTCTGGTAAAAAAAATATTTATATTTTAGAAATTTCTTCGTATCAACTTGAATATTCAAAAGTCTTTCGTTCTAATCATGCTGCAATTTTAAATATTTCACCAGATCATCTGGAAAGACACAAAAATATGTCAAACTATATAAAAATTAAATCAAAAATATTTTTTGCACAAAAAAGTAAAGATTATTTTTATATAAATCCTAAAAATAAATTTTCCAAAAGTATTGAAAATATATTTAAAGAAAAAAAAATAAAATCTAAATTGCAAAAAATAAATATTAATAAATCTAAATTTTTATTAAAAAAAATAAATAATAAATTTTTTGAAAGTAAATGCAATATTGAAAATTTAGCTTTTGCATATAAAATAGCAAAAAATCTAAAAATAAATGATTTAATAATAATAAAAGCGTTAAATAAGTTCAAAGGACTTCCTCATAGACAGGAAGTATTTTTTAAAAAAAATAATTTTGCTTTCGTTAATGATTCGAAGGCAACAAGCTTTGATGCAGCTTTCCAATCTTTATCAACATATAATAATATTTATTGGATTGTAGGAGGTCTCCCCAAGCATAAAGATCGCTTTGAATTAAAAGAAATTTCAAAAAATATTATCAAAGCATACATTGTAGGCAAAAACACTTCTTTTTTTGCTAACAAAATACGAAAAGAAATAAACCATGCTATTTCTTATAATTTAAATAATGCTATAAAAAATATATTGAACGATGTTAAAAAAGATAATTTAAAAAATTGTACAATTCTATTAAGTCCAGCAGCTGCATCGTATGATCAATTTAATAATTTTGAAGAAAGAGGTAATTCTTTTAAAAATCTAGTAATAAAAAATTTTAAAATAAATTAATGTTTAATTTTGATAGAGAAAATACTGGATTGATTGCAAAGTGGTGGAGAAATGTTGATAAGGAAATTTTATTTTTATTTACATTTCTTTTTTTATTAGGACTTTTTGTTTCTTTTTCCTCTACCTCATATGTGGCTGCAGAAAAAATAAATAAAGAAACATATTTCTTTTTTTTAAAACACTTAATTTTTGTTTTGATTTCTTTATTCTTATTGACAATTATTTCAATTCAAGAAAAAAATATGATAATAAAATTATTGCCAACTTTATTTATCATATCAATACTATTACTTTTTTTGGTGTCAATAATAGGAGTGGAAGTTAAAGGATCTAAAAGATGGATAGACCTTCCCATTTTTCCAAGATTTCAACCAATTGAATTAGTCAAACCTCTATTTATACTTTTTGTAGCAAAAATTATTGTTTTAAATAATAATTCAAATATTTATAAAAGATATTTTTTTTCATTTTTTACTCTTTCAGTAGTAGTTATTTTGTTAATAAATCAACCTGATCTTGGACAAGCTTTACTGGTAACTTCATCTTGGGTAACAATGGTTTTTGCATCAGGTTTTAACATGTTTATTTTGGCACTTTTAGGAATTATAGTTTTAATTGCTATTTCATTTTTAATATATTTTTTTCCATTAAAATTTGGTTATATATTTTTGAGAATTAAAACATTTCTTAATCCAAGCGAAGGAAATAATTTCCAGTCGCAAAAAGCTTTAGATGCGATAAAACAAGGAGGGTTTACAGGACAGGGCATGGGAGAAGGAGTCCTTAAAGAAAAAGTACCCGAAGCCCATACTGACTATATAATAGCTATAATTTCTGAAGAATTTGGAGCCATATTTGTTTTGTTCATTATAATTTTATTTTTGTACTTGGCTTTTAAAGTTTTGAATAAAGTTTTTTTAGAACAAGAAGAATTTATAAAATTAACATTAGTTGGTTTAATATCTCTTTTAATTATTCAGACACTTATTCATATTGGAGTAAATGTTAGGTTATTGCCAACAACTGGTATGACTTTGCCTTTTTTAAGTTATGGTGGATCGTCTCTAATAGGAAGTTCAATAGCTGCTGGCATTATATTAAATTTTACTAAAAAAGATTTAAAGAAAAATATTAACCATGAATAAAAAAATTATTTTTTCCTCAGGAGGAACGGGCGGGCATATATTTCCAGCAATAAACCTAATGAAATATTTATCAGAAAAAGAATATGAGACAATACTAGTAACAGATAAAAGGGGAAGCAAATTTTTAGAAAAAAATTCAAAATTTAGGTCATATATTATTGACTCAGATACGCCAACAAACAAAAACTTTATAAAAAAAGTTTTATCTATTTTTGCAATTTTTTTTTCTATCATAAAATCAAGTTTAATATTAAAAAAGGAAAAGCCAAACTTGATAATTGGTTTTGGTGGCTATGTGTCATTTCCAATTTCTTTTTCATCCAGATTTTATAATATACCTTTAGTAATATACGAAAATAATTCGATAATAGGAAAAGCAAATAAAAAATTATTACCATATTGTAAAAAAATTCTAATAGGGACAAAAATACCTGAAAATTTTCCAATAAATTATAAAAGCAAGGTTTATAAAGTAGGGGTTATACTACGCAAAGAAATTATTAATTATTCATATGTTAAAAAAAATAATAATAGTAAAATATTATCTATTTTAGTTTTAGGTGGAAGCCAAGGAGCAGAAGTATTTGGAAAAATTGTATCCAGAACAATAACAATGCTAAAAGATTGTGGTTATGAAATTGAAATAAATCAACAATGCGTCAAGAATCAAAAAAAAGAACTAGTTGATTTTTATAACAAAAATAACATTAAAAATAATATTTTTACCTTTTCAAATAATATTTTAAAATTAATTTCATTAACAGACTTTGCAATTTCTAGATGTGGGGCGTCTACTACTGCAGAATTGGCTCATACTTTAACACCTTTTATAGCGGTGCCATTTCCAAATTCAGTGGACAATCACCAATTTCATAATGCTAAATACTATGAAGAGAAAGGCTATTGTTGGGTTCTAGAACAATATAAATTTAATTCTACGAATCTATTTAATTTAATTAATGAAGTCATAAGTGATAAAAAAAAATTAGAAAATATTCGTCAAAACATGAAAAAAAATGATAGTAAGAATGTGTATAGAAAAATTGAAAACGCAATTAAGGAGTTTATTTAAAAGTGAAAATAAATATTGCTAGTAATGAAATAATTCATTTTATTGGTATTGGTGGGATAGGCATGAGTGGACTTGCTCAAATTATGAATAATATGGGTTTTACAGTTCAGGGAAGCGACTTAAGTTTTAATAAAAATACTGACAGATTATTAAACTTAGGAATAAAAGTTTATCTAGGTCATAATAAAAAAAATATATCTAAAGCTACTATGGCAGTTGTTTCATCTGCTATTAAAAAAAATAATAAAGAATTAATTGTATTTAGAAGAAAAAAATTACCCATTTTCAAAAGAGGTAAAATGCTTGCAAATATTGTGGCTTTAAAGAAAAATATAGTTATAACTGGCTCTCATGGAAAAACCACAACAACTTCTTTAATAGCAAATATTTTAGAAAAGTCAGGTTTAGATCCAACGGTAATTAATGGTGGTATAATTAATGCTATTAAAAATTCAGCACGTTTAGGAAAAAGTGACTGGGCCGTTATAGAATCTGATGAATCAGATGGTAGTTTTTTGCAGTTACCTATAACTTATTCAGTAATTACAAATGTAGATAAAGAACATTTAGATTTTTATAAAAGTTTTAATAAACTAAAAGAAAGTTTTCTTACTTTTATTGAAAAAACTCCTTCATTTGGAAAATCAATTGTCTGTTCTGATAATATTAATTTAAAAACTATACTAACAAAATGTAAAAATAGTAATTTTTTAACATATGGATTTACTAAAAATTCAAATTATCAAATTTTGAATGCAATTAATAAAAAAGACTATTCAATTTTTGATTTAAAAATCAATGTTGCTGGAGCAAAAATATTTAAAATTAAAAATTTACAAGTTAATTTAATAGGAAATCATAATATTAGGAACGCAACTGCTTCAATTGCGATAGCTCTTAACCTTGGAGTTAAGATCAATATTATAAAAAATGCTTTAAAAAAATTTACGGGTATACAAAGAAGATTTACAAAAATTTTTTCATTAGGAAAAAAAGATTTTTATGATGATTATGCCCATCATCCAACAGAAATTGAAGCTGTTTTAAATGGAGCGCGAGAAGCATATTCAAGCAGAAAGATAATATCTGTTTTTCAACCACACAGATATTCTAGATTACAAACTCTCAAGAAAGAGTTTGCTTCATCATTTAAATTAAGCGATGTAGTAGTGCTTTGTCCAGTGTATGCTGCAGGTGAAAAAATTGATAATAAATTTGATCAATATAATTTTGCTAAGCAAATATCAAAAAAATCCAACACTTTAGTAATAAATATAAAGAACAAACATGAACTAAAACTTTTCTTTAAAAAAAATTTATTCAGTAACGAGCTTGTGATTTGTATGGGAGCGGGTAGTATTTCTCATTGGATTAGAGAAATAGGTAAAAAATTTTAATGAATTTAATACAAAAAGCAGAAAGTATTAAAAAAAAAATATCGAGTAAAATTTCATTTAATGAAAATCTTTCTAAATTTTCTTGGTTTAATTTAGGAGGTGCAGCCAAGGTTGTATTTAGGCCAGAAAATTTAAAAGAACTTTCTTTTTTTTTAAAAGAAATAAAAGATTTTAATACAATAAAAGTTTTGGGGGCAGGCTCTAACACTTTAATTAGAGACGGAGGATTTGATGGAGTTATAATAAAATTTGGCAAGTCTTTTTCACATATAAGCTTATTTGATTCTAATACTATAATAGCAGGGGCGTCAGTTTTAGATAAAAATATATCAAATTTTGCACTTGAAAACTCTCTTTCTGGATTCGAGTTTTTATCATGCATACCAGGTACAATCGGGGGAGCCGTAAGAATGAATTCAGGTTGTTATGGTCAAGATATATCAAAAATTTTAGTTTCAGTTCAAGTTATGGATTTAAATGGAAACATTAAAATTATTAAATCATCTGATATAAAATTTTACTACAGAGGGTCAGATCTTGCAGAAAATTTATTTTTTATTAGCGCAACTTTTAAAGGAAAAAAAAATGAAAAATCTGTAATAAATAAAAATATGAATGATTTTATTATTAAAAAAAAAAATGATCAACCTTCTAAAATTAAAACATGTGGTAGCACTTTTAAAAATCCATTAAATAATAAAGCTTGGAAATTAATCAAAGATTCTGGATGTGAAAAAATGAAAGTAGGTGATGCTCAATTTTCGGAAAAACATTGTAATTTTTTAGTTAATAAAGGAAATGCTAAATCTAAAGATTTTGAAAGTTTAATACAACAAGTCAAAAGCAAAGTTTTAAACAAGACAGGAGTTAGTCTTGAACTTGAAATTAAAGTTATTGGAGAAAATTTGTGAAAAATTTAGTTGTTGTACTCATGGGAGGTTTATCAGGCGAAAGACAAATAAGTTTTTTAAGTGGAGAAGCTTGCTCGAAAGCCCTAAAAAAAAAAGGATATAAAGTGATAAATTTAGATGCCAAGGGATATTTTGCAGAAAAGCTAAAAAAATTAAAACCTAAAATAGTTTTTAATGCATTACATGGCAGATATGGAGAAGATGGTTTTGTACAAAGTGTTTTGGAGTTTTTAAAAATTCCTTATACACACTCAGGCGTTATTGCTTCAAGCTTAGCAATGGATAAAGAATTATCAAAATTAATATTTAAAAAAAACAAAATAAAGGTTCCCAAGTATCTTGTTTTAGAAAAAGGAAATGAAAGTAAATTAAACAAAAAAATTATTTTTCCAGCTGTAATTAAACCAACTAATGAAGGATCAAGCTTAGGAGTTTATATTTGTAAAAACTTAATTCAATTAAAAAGTAAATATAAAAAATTGATAAAAAAATACGATAAAGTTATTATTGAAGAGTATATACCTGGAAAAGAAGTTCAGGTAGCAGTTATGGGAAAAAAAGCACTAGGAGCAATTGAGCTTATTCCAAAAAGACGTTTTTATGACTATACAGCAAAATACTCAAATAAAGCCAAAACTAAACATATAATGCCAGCGAGGGTTTCTAAAAAAAAATATCAAGAGGTTTTAAATTTGGCAAAGAAAGCCCATAAAGTTTTAGGCTGCAGAGGAATTACAAGATCAGACTTTAGATTTTTTAAAAATAAATTTTATCTGCTAGAAACAAATACCCAACCTGGCATGACAAAGCTTTCTTTAGTTCCTGAAATAGCAAAATATTGTGGAATAAATTTTGAAGATTTAGTTTTATGGATGATTAAAGACGCCAGTTATAATAGATGAAAAAGTTAAATAAAATATTTTTACTATTTATAGCTTTATTAATTTTAACAACTTATCTACCAAGAGAATTTAATTACTTTCCAAAAAAAAATATTTTTTTTTTTAAAATAAAAAATATTGAAATTATCGATAACAAGATAATTAAACATGATAAAATTAGTAAAAAATTAACTAATCTATATGGAAAAAACATCTTTTTTGTCACAAAAAATGATTTAAAAAATTCCTTAAAAGAAATTGATTTCTTAGAAAACGTTGAGGTTAAAAAAAAATATCCAAACACGATAATAGTTAAAATTTTTGAAACTAAGCCTATTGGCTTTATATTTAAAAATAATAAAAAATATATAATAGACAGTTCATCTAATTTGATTCTTGAAAAAGATTATAATTTTAGCAAATACTTGCCAACTGTTTTTGGAAAAAAGGCTGAAGAAAGTTTTATTGAATTTTTTGAACAATTAAAAATTAATAAATTTGATTACAAAAGTATTAAAAACTATTATTATTTTAAAATAGGGAGATGGGATTTACAACTTGTAAACAATCAAATAATAAAACTCCCTCACGATAAACTAGAAGAGGCAATTCAAAAGTTTGTTATATTGATTAATAAAAAAGATTTTCAAAGCTATAATATCATTGATTTAAGAACGCAAGGTAAGATAGTAGTAGAGTAATGATTTCTACTAATCCAAAAGCTATAATTGAATTAGGTAATTTAAATATAAAATGTCTTATTTTTGTATTAAATAATAATATTCCTGAAATTTTATCATACGAAATAATCAAATCCGAAGGTATTCATAATGGAACTATTACAAATTTTTCCAAAGCTTTGAAAACAATTAGATCATGTATTAGTTATGCAGAAAAAAAATGTGGAGTGTTAATTAAAAAATCTAATGTTGTTCTTGAACAGCCTGAATTTTTATGTACCAAATTTTCAAAGCATAAAAAAATTAATGGAGGGAAAATTGATAAAGATGATATTGAATTTTTATTAAAAGAAGCAAAAAAAGAAGCCAATATAAATGATGATAGACAATCTATAATTCATATTTTTAATCATAATTACATTGTTGATGGAAAAACATTTATAGAAGAACCAATTGATATATATGCAAATTCGTTACGTCATGAAATGACTTTTGTAACGATGCCAAAAAATAATATAAAAAATATTAATCAAGTATTTATCGAATGTGAAATTGAAGTAGAGAGATATATTTCAAGTACATTTGCTTTGGCAGTTAAATTGTTAAATAGCAATGATCTTAATTTAGGTTCAGTTTTGATTGATATAGGATTTGAAAAAATTAGCCTTGGTGTATTTAAAAATTTAGCTTTAGTTCACTCCATAACTTTACCTGTAGGAGTTAATCATATTACAAAAGATATTTCTAAAGTTTGTTCATTAACATTAGAAGAATCAGAAATTATAAAAGATAAAATTGATTTTTCATTTAATAATTTTAATGAACTTTTTAGTGATAATGGTTATTTAAAAGATAATTATTTTATTACCTCTAATTTTAGAAAAATAAGCAAATCTTTAATAGTTAATATAGTTAAAGCAAGGCTAGATGAAATTTTTGAAATAATAAAAAAAGAAATATTTACAACCGAATCAAATTTAAATTTTAAAACAAGTATTTTTATAACAGGAGGTGGTTCTAATCTTATTAATTTAGATAATTATTCTTCAAAATTTTTTGGAAAAAATATTAAAAAGGTATACGAGGTAAGCAATAATCAATCTAAAAATAAGTCTGAAAAATATTTTACAGCATGCTTGGGTGCTCTTAAAATAATAACGGAAGGTTGGGAGACCGAAGCTATACCAGAGACTGTTAATAAAAATGCGCTAAAAATTGGTTTTTTTAGTAAAATATTTGGAAACTAATTGTAAATTCAATTGTATTCTTTAGTAACATAAGTTTTCTTTCATGTGTTTTAAGCCTTTTGTATAAAAATAATGATGTCAGCAAATTTACAAAAAACAATTAAAGAGCCAATAGAATTTGTTGGTGTTGGCTTACATAATGGCATAAAGGCCAATCTATGTTTAAAGCCTGCAGAACCCAACTCAGGCATTAAATTTAAAAGAGTGGATCTTGAAAATACTAAAAATATAATTGAAGCTAATTATAAAAATGTAAATTCAGCAGTACTGTGCACTATGATAAAGAATTCATATGGAGCGACAGTATCCACGGTAGAACATCTAATGGCAGCTTTTTACTTAGAGGGAATTGATAATATTTTAGTTGAAATTGATGCTCCAGAAGTTCCAATATTAGATGGTTCAGCTTTTGATTTTGTGGAAGCTATAAGATTGTATGGAAAGCAAGAACAAAATCATTTAAAAAAATTTATTAAAGTTATAAAGAAAGTTGAAATCAATGATGGGCCTAGGCATATTTCTATAGAACCTTTAGATAAAGATTTAATAATCGATTTTGAAATAGTATATAAAAATCCATTAATTAGAACTCGAAAGAAACAATTTAAATTAAGCAATGGAGATATAACTTCAATATATAATTCAAGAACATTTTGTTTATATGAAGATATTCAAGAAATAAGAAATTTAGGCCTTGCTAAAGGAGGGTCTTTAGAAAATGCTATTGTAGTTAAAGAAAATAAAATATTAAATGATAATGGCCTTAGAAACAAAGATGAATTTGTAAGTCACAAAATATTAGATTGCATTGGTGATTTAATGTTATCAGGAAATAGAATTCATGGTCATATAAAAACTTCACAAGGTGGTCATCAGCTAACAAATGATTTATTAAAAAAATTTTTTTCAGATAAATCAAATTGGAAATTTGATGGAATTAATAAAACTCAAGCAGACCAAGAAAACAACGATTATCCAAGCTCTATTGCTATAAACGCATAAATTTAACAACAATTAAGAAAATTGTAATAAGTAATTTTTTTGATAAAATGATTTTTTACCAAAATGATTAAATTTATTTTTATTTTTATATTATCAATTTTTTTATTGTTTGGATGCTCTAAAGAAGAAGTTAAATTATCTCAAGAGCCAGATGAAGATGTTGTATATGAAGTTTATAAAGATGCTCTTGAAGAACTCAAAATAGGAAACGCATTTTATGCAGCAAAAAAATTCAGAGAGGCAGAAAGTTTGCTTCCTCAAAGTGACTGGGCTGCAAAAGCTAGTCTTATGGCAGCCTTTTCAGATTATTCAAGAAATTCGTATTCTGATGCTGTTTTTGGTTTAGAAAAATATATTACTAATTATCCTGCAGATAAAAATATATCTTATGCGCATTATTTAATTGCCATGTGTTATTACGAGCAAATTTTAGATGAAAAAAAGGATTTAAATCCTTTGCTAAAAGCAAGAGAGAAATTTGAATTTATTATTTTAAAATTCCCAAACACAGATTATTCAACAGATGCTCGTTTTAAATTAGATTTAATTATTGATCAGTTGGCAGCTAAAGATATGTTTATAGCACGTTATTACATGAAAACTGAAAAATGGATCCCAGCTCTTAATAGACTTAAAAGAGTTGTAAAAATATACGACAGAACAGTTTTTATTGAAGAGGCATTGCACAGGTTAGTTGAAGTTTACTATAAAATTGGATTGACTGAAGAGGCCAAGGAAGCAGCTGCTATATTAGGCTACAACTACCAATCGAGCGAATGGTATGAAAAAAGTTACAAGATATTTAATAAAAAATATAATACTAAAAAAAATAAAAAGATAAAAAGAGAAGGATTAATAAGAAAAAAAATTAAAAGTTTGTTCGAATAAAGAAAAATTAATGCACAGAAACAAAATTGAAAAAACATATTTAAAAAGAATTGATGAATTAAAAAAATATGACAAAGCATATTTTGAAAAAGACAATCCTATTGTTTCAGACCATATATACGATCATATTAAGCAGGAAATATTAGGCTTAGAAAAGAAATATTCATATTTAAAAAATAAAAAATCACCAAGCCAAAAGGTTGGCTACGAACCATCTAATAAATTTAAAAAAATAAAACATTTAAAACCGATGCTTTCGTTATCCAATGCTTTTGAAAAAAATAATATGAAAGAATTTTTGAGTAAGATTAGTAATTTTTTAAATAGCAAAGATACTAACGTGGAACTTTGTTCAGAACCTAAAATAGATGGCATATCAGCTTCTTTAACTTATGAAAAAGGAGTGTTAGTTAAAGGTATTTCAAGAGGAGATGGAGTTACAGGTGAAGATATACTGCAAAATTTAATGACAATTAAAGAAATACCTAAAAAAATTTATAAAAAAAATATTCCTGACATTCTTGAAATAAGGGGAGAGGTTTATATAGGAAAAAAAGATTTTGAAAGTATTAAAGATAATTTTGCTAACCCAAGAAATGCAGCTGGTGGATCATTAAGACAAAAAGATCCTAATCAAACTAAAAAGATACCTTTAAAATATTTTGCTTATGGTTTTGGAATTGTCAAACCAATGATTTTTAAAACTCAATCAGAATTTATAAAAAATATTGGCCAGTGGGGCTTTTCTATAAATCCTAATAATAAAGTTGTAAGAGGATTAGATGAAATTGAAAACCAACATAGATTTATAGATGAAAACAAGTCATCATTAGATTACGATATTGATGGGTTGGTTTATAAAGTTAATAATTTAGAGCTGCAGTCGAGATTAGGTAACACTTCAAGTACACCTAGATGGGCTATTGCTTATAAATTTTCATCAGAGAAAGCTACTACTAAAATCAAAGATATAGTCATACAAATAGGAAGAACAGGAGCCTTAACTCCTGTTGCTAAAGTAGAGCCAGTAACGGTAGGAGGCGTTGTTGTTTCAAATGCTACTTTGCATAATGAAGATGAAATTAGAAGAAAAGATATTCGAATTGGAGATACAATTAAAATTCAAAGAGCAGGAGATGTAATTCCACAGGTAGTCTCCGTTGATAAATCTAAAAGAGATAGTAAAACTAATAAATTTATTTTCCCTGAAATATGCCTTTGTGGTGCCAAAACATATAAAGAAATTAATACTTCTACTAATAAAGAAGATGCAGTAAGAAGATGCATTAAAGGCTACAATTGTAGCTTCACAACAAAAGAAAAATTAAAACATATTGTTTCTAAGGAAGCATTTAATATAGATGGTCTTGGTAAAAAAGTTATTGATCAATTCTGGGATTTAAAATTAATTAAAATACCATCAGATATATTTAATTTAAATTATAATAAACTTAAAGAACTCGAAGGTTGGGGGGACCTCTCTATTAAAAATTTAAAAAATGCAATTACTAGCGCAAAAATTATTTCATTAAATAGATTTATTTATTCAATAGGTATAAGACATATTGGACAAGAGAATGCTAAGATTTTATCAGGGTTTTTTATATCAGTAATTAAATTTTCAGAATTATTAAACAACGATAAAAGAAAAGAAATTTTAAATAATTTGCAAGATTTAGATGGTATTGGAAGCACTCAAATTAATTCAATTGAAGTATTTTTTTTAAATTCAAAAAATATAGAAGTTGTTAAGTCTTTAATAAAAGTTCTTGAAATAAAAGATTACAATAACTCAAACAAAAAAGGAAAATTTAGCAATAAAAACTTAATGTTCACAGGTGGTTTTGAAAAAATAAGCAGATCGGAAGCAAAAGCTTTAACAGAAGATAATGGAGGTAAGGTTTTAGGGTCAATATCAAAAAAATTAAATATTTTAGTAGTAGGAGATTCAAAACCAACTAAAAGAAAAATTGAGAAAGCAAAAGAATTAAAAATTCAAATTATCAATGAAAAAGATTGGTATAAAATTTTAAATATTTGAGCAAGATTTTTTAAGATCAAATAGTTCTGATTTATTCATATATTTTTTCAAATTATAATAAACTTTAAAATGATATTTGTTTAACCATTTAATTTCATTGTTATTTAGTAGGTCTTTTTGAATTAGAGACTTATCTATGGGAGCTAAAGTAAGGTCTTCAAATTTATAAGAATTTTTTATTTTTTTAACTGTAACTAAATTTTCAATTCTAATTCCAAATTTTCCATTTTCATAGTAGCCTGGCTCATTTGAAACAATCATTCCTTCTTTTAATTTTACTTTGTTGCCTTTTGATATTGCTTGTGGACCTTCATGGACATTTAAAAAATATCCAACACCATGACCAGTTCCGTGTGCGTAATCTAGATTAATTTGTTGTAAGGGTTTTCTGGCTACTGAATCAATTTCAGAGCCACATGTATTTTTTTGTAGATTATAATTTGCAACCGCAATGTGTCCTTTTAAAACTCTTGTAAAAATATTTTTTATTCTTTTTTTTTTATTATTTAGAGAAATTGTTCTAGTCACGTCCGTTGTTCCAAATTTATATTGCCCGCCTGAATCAACTAAATATAAATCTCCATTTTTTAAAGTTCTGTTAGTTTTGTTATTTACCTTATAGTGAATAATTGCACCATTAGGTCCAGACCCTGATATAGTTGGAAAGCTTAGTGATTTAAAAGTTTTATTTTTTTTCCTAAATTCTAACAATTTGTTTTGAGCACTTATTTCTGTAATTTTTTTATTTTTAAAATTTTTATTAAGCCACAATAAAAACTTGGTTAAAGCTACACCGTCATAAATATGTGCTTTAATGGTATTTCTAATTTCAACTTTATTTTTTATAGATTTAAAAAAATAAATGGGATCTTTCTTTTCAATAATTTTATTATTTTTTTTAATAATATTTTTAAAAAATATTGAACAAGAAGAACTGTCAATCTGAATAATTTTATTTTTAATTTGTAAAATAAATTTTTTTATATTTTTTATATTTATTATTGTGATATTATTTCCTAAATTTTTTTTGAGACTTTCATTAACCTTTTTTAAATCACAAAAAAAATATACTTGGTTTTTATTATTTATAATTAGGTAACTATTTGGTATTGGAGAAAAATCAGAATCTGATCCTCTTAAATTTAATAACCAGGCTATATTTTCAGAAGCAGAAATAAATTGTAACTCAGATTTACTTTTATTTAAAATTTTTGACAATTCTTCAATTTTACTTTTTGCACTTTGGCCCGAATCTTTATCCTTTAATATATAAAATTTATTAACTTTGTTAGTGCTTTTTCTTATCCATATTTTATCAATTAGGTTTTTATTTACCGGTAAAAGCTTACAGTTAGTTTTTCTAAAAAAGCGAGATAACATAAGCTCAGTATGCAATCTAGGATCAAAACCGATAGAAAATTTTTTATTTTTTAATATATCTGAAGGCAATCTATTTGGTATCGTGACTATTTCAAATATTTTACCACTTTGAATTTTAGCTTGAAGAGTATATCGACCATCAACAAATAAATAATTTTTTTTTTTTAATATTAAAGCAAAACCATATGAGCCTGAAAAATTGGATATAAATTTTAAATTATCTTTATTTTCTGGAATATATTCTCCAAAAAATTCATCATTTTTAGGCATTATATAGCCATCTAACTTATGTAAATTAAAAAAACTTCTTAACTTTTTTATTTTATTCATTTGATTTGTTTTAATTTTTTCTTTTGCAATCTCGCCCATCCTGGACTTCTTATTCCTTCATCATAATCAGTATCCTGGTTAAAAAAGAAATCCTCACTTTTTGACTCTTTAATTTCTTCTTTCAGAATATTTTTTTCTGGAAGTTCGTCAATAAACCTAGAAGCTAAAGATTCAATCCAATCTCCTCGATACATTCTGCTCATTACAAAAGATATAAAAGATTCTTTTTTAGCTCTTGTTAAACCTACATATGCTAGGCGTCTTTCTTCTTCTAAAGCTAAATCGCCTTTTTCCTCTAATGCTTTTTGATGAGGAAATAAACCTTCTTCCCATCCGGGTAAAAAAACAGCATCAAATTCCAAACCTTTTGCTCCATGCATTGTCATCAAGTTGACTTTTTCACCATCCCAATTTTGATCTATTGAAGTAGCTAAAGCAACATGCTCTAAAAAACCTTGTAAATTATCAAATTCATGCATACCTCTAATTAATTCTTTTAAATTTTCTAACTTCCCCTCACTTTCTAAATCTTTTTTATCCTTTAACATTTTAGAATAGCCCGATTCATCTAATATAATTTCCATCAGTTCGTAATGTTTTTTTTCTTTTAAATCTGATCTCCATTTATTAAAAAAATTTAATATTTGCATTAAGCCTAATTTTGTTTTGGGCGTAATTTTGTTTTGTTGTAAAAGATCTATTGCTGAGTCTTCCAAAGGCTTTTTATTTTTTCTACCCCAATCATATAATAGTTTTACCGTACTATCTCCTATTGCTCTTTTTGGTACATTAATAATTCTTTCAAAAGCCAAGTCATCATTTTTTTGATTTACTATTCTTAAGAATGCAACACTGTCTTTAATTTCCGCCCTTTCATAAAATTTTGTTCCACCAATTACTCGGTAACCCATACCTATTTTTAAAAATCTCTCTTCAAATTCTCTAGTTTGAAATATTGCCCTAACTAAAATAGAAATATTATTTAATGAGTACTTTTTTTTAAGTTTTTGTTCTATAATATTACTAATGCCAACAGCTTCTTCTTTTCCATTTTTATAACAGGAAAGTTTAATTAGCTCTCCATCTTTGCTGTCAGTCCATAAGTTTTTTCCTAATCGATCATTATTATTAGAAATTAATCCTGACGCTGCACTTAGAATATTTTGTGTTGATCTATAGTTTTGTTCAAGCTTAATAACTTTAGTATTTTTATAAGTTTTATTAAAATTTAAAAAATTTTTAATTTCTGCTCCTCTCCAGCTATAAATTGATTGATCATCATCTCCAACACAACAGATATTATTATTTTTTTTAGCAAGGAGATTAAGCCATTTGCTTTGTATATAATTAGAGTCTTGATATTCATCAACAAGAATATATTTGAAGTTATTGTGGTACAGCTCAAGTATATCTTTATTATTTTCAAACATAGTCACGCACAACAAAATTAAGTCACCAAAATCACATGAGTTCAAAATTTTAAGTCTTTCTTGGTAGAATTTATAAATATTTAAAATAGCTTTTTCTAAAGGAAGGCCTTTTTTTGAAACTACGTTTTGAGGTAAAAGCCCTTTATTTTTCCATTGATTAATAAAAGCTAAAATAAATTTAGGCGATATTTTTTTAACATCAATGTTTTCAGCTTTACATATATTTTTTATTAATCTTAGCTGATCATCTTGGTCAATAATTGTAAAACTTGAATTTAATCCCACTGCATTCGCATGTCGTCTCAAAAGTTTAGCACAAACAGAATGAAACGTTCCTAACCAAGGTAATGAGGATACTTTTTCGCTTAATAAGCTTGCAACTCGATTTTGCATTTCTCTAGCAGCTTTATTTGTAAAAGTGACACACAAGATCTGATTAGGCCATGCTTTTCTTTCTTCAATTATGTGTGCCACCCTTGATGTTAAAACTCTTGTTTTGCCAGATCCAGCTCCTGCAACAATTAAACAGGGGCCATCAATATTAATTATAGCTTCTTTTTGGTTCTTATTAAGATTGATTAAATAATTTTGTTTGCTAATTTCCATTAAATTTATATTTTACCATTTTTAAACTAAAGTAAATTTTAAAAGCAAAATAAATGAAATATATTGATTTGAAAAGGTTTAAGTTTGTCACAATCCTAAAAAAAATTAATTTCAATAATGTTTACACCATATTATTAAAAAAAATTAATTTTAAAAATATTTACAGTATAGTCATAAAAAAATTAAATTTTAAAAACATTTACAACATAATCTTAAAAAAATTAAGTTTTATAAACATTTACAACACAATCTTAAAAAAATTTAATTTTAATGCCATTTATAAAAGTATTATTATTAAAAAAAATAATTTTATTAGACTCTTCAAATTTATTCGTAACAAAAAATATAAATATAATGTTGCCTATTTTTTTGTTTTTATTTTTCTTTCGATTTTTATTTATTTAAGTATTCCATATTTTTATGATTATAATAAATTAAAAATAAAAAATTTAATATGCAAAGAATATAATTTAGAATGTGAAATAAATGGTAAAATAAAATATAGTTTTTATCCCTCTCCTAGAATTAAGCTTAATAATATTATAATTAAAAATTCTATAAATAAATATTATCCTCTAGCTAAAATTCAAGAGATTATAATAAAACTTCCTGTTACTAATTTAGTAAATAAAGATAAATTTAAATATAATAAAATTAAATTAAAAAACGCAACAATTAATTTAAATGTTAATAAAATTTTTGAATATAAAGATTTTTTTAAAAACAAAAAAAAATCAAAGCTAATAACAGCTAAAAAAGCAAAAGTTAATTTTTTTGAAAAAAAAAATAATATAGCAACTATAGAAGATACTAATTTTAAGTACATTTTAAATGATAAAAAAGAAAAAGGTTATTTAAATGGAAATTTTTTAGGTGATAAAATAAATATAAAATTTAAGACTGCCAATAGTGCTAAAAACAAAACAAAAGTTTATGAATTAGAATTTTTAGAATCAAAATTATTCACAAAAGTGGAAATATTTGATTCCCCAACAGATAAAAATTTTTCAAATGGAAATGTTTATTTTAAGTTTAATAAAAACAAAGTTAATGGTATTTTTAATTATAAAGATAATAATATAAATTTTAAAAACGCCACTTTAAGAAATGATATTTTAGACGGAAAGTTTAATGGCAACATACAAATATTGCCTTACTTAGATTTTAATTTAAATATGGATTTAAGCAGTTTAAATTTTAATCGTTTGTATAATTATTTGACTAATTTACAGGAAATAAATAGAAAAAATTTATTTAAAATCAATAAAAAAATAAATGGAAAAATAAATTTATTTATAAATAAAATATTTTCAAAAAATAATTTGATTAATTCACTTGAATCAAGGGTAAAGTTTATTAATGGAAATATTTTAATCGATCAACTGCTTTTAAATATGGGCAAACTTGGAGCTGCAGATATAACAGGTATTATTACTAATGAAAAAAAATATTCTAATTTTAAATTCGAAAAAAATCTATTTATTGACGATTTAAAAGTTTTTTATAGAAAATTTGGCGTTTATAATAAGCAAAAAGATAGCTCTAACTTATATGTTTCGGGAAACTTTAATTTGACTGATTTAACTTTATATTTGCATGAAATATATAATGAAGAAAAATTCAAAAATGAAGATATTTTATATATTGAAAAAGAATTTAATTATTTACTTTTAGATAAAAAATATGAAAGTTTATTTGATTTTAAAAAATTTAAAGAATTTATAAGATTAGTATCAAGTGAAGAAAATTAATTAATATGGTGCAATCATTTTTTTAGGATTTACTATTTTGTGATATTCTTTTTCTGTGATTAATCCAGTTTTTATAGCCTCTTCTTTTAAAGTTGTTCCGTTCTTGTAAGCTTTTTTTGCAATATTTGCAGCATTGTCATAGCCAACTTTGGGAGATAAAGCTGTTACTAGCATTAACGAATTATCTAAATAATATTTAATTTTTTTTTTATCAGCCTTTAAACCTTTAATGCAATAGTTTGAAAAACTTTTTGAGCTATCAGCCATTAAATGAATAGACTGCAAAATATTATGAATTATTAAAGGTTTAAAAACATTTAGTTCAAAGTGACCATGCGAGCCTGCCATTGTGATGCCATTATGATTTCCAATTACTTTAACACAAACCATAGTGACAGCTTCACATTGTGTTGGATTTATTTTTCCTGGCATAATAGATGAACCTGGTTCATTTTCGGGCAATATAAGCTCTCCATAGCCAGCTCTTGGCCCAGATCCTAAAAATCTAATATCATTAGCAATTTTCATTAAACAAACTGCAGTAGTATTCATTGTTCCAGAAAAGTTTACTATAGCGTCATGAGCTGCTAGCGCAGCAAATTTATTTTGGGCCGGTTTAAAAGGAAGTTTTGTCATTTTTTTTAACTCATTAACTATTTTTTTATCAAAACCTTTTTTGGTATTTAATCCAGTACCTACCGCTGTTCCTCCTTGGGCTAAAAAATATATTTCTTGAAGTGCCACTTCTATTCTTTTTATACATTGGCTTAATTGAGCATTATAACCTGAGAATTCTTGACCTAAAGTAATAGGTGTAGCATCTTGCAAATGTGTTCTTCCTACTTTTATAATTTTTTTAAATTCTTTAGTTTTTTTTTCTAGTTCAAAATTTAGCAATTTAAGAGATGGAAGCAATTTACTTTTTGTTCTAATTGCTATTGCCATATGCATTGCGGTTGGAAAAACATCATTTGTTGATTGAGATTTATTAACATGATCATTTGGGTGAACAGGTTTTTTGCTACCCAATTTTCCTCCAAGGATTTGAATAGCTCTATTTGATATAACTTCATTAACATTCATATTTGTTTGAGTTCCTGATCCTGTTTGCCAAACTTTAAGAGGAAAATGCTCATTAAGTTTTCCAGCAACAACTTCATTAGCAGCTTTTATAATCGCTTTACTTATTTTTTTATCAAGACTTCCATTTTTTTCATTAACTATTGCTGCAGCTTTTTTGATCATTGCAATAGACTTAATGACAATTGGCCTCACTAGAACATCACCAATATCAAAATGTTTATTGGATCTTTCTGTAGAAGCACCCCAATATTTATCGTTTGGAACTTTTATGCTTCCTAAGCTATCATATTCATTTCTAAAATTCATATAATGAGGGTATGTTTAAGAACAATATAATAGACTTTTTTGATAGGCAAGATTTTAATTATTAAATAATTCAAAACATTATGATTAATGTTAAAAACAAAGCTAAAATAGAACCTAATAAAGAAATTATAAAATTTATATTAAATTTATTTAATTTAAAAAAATTTATTGAGGCTAAAAAAGAAATAGATAAGCAATTAATAAAGTATCCAAATTCTTCAATTCTATTTAATATTATTGGTGCAGTTTATGCCGGACAAAATAAATTAGACAAAGCTTTAAATAGCTATAAAAAAGCAATAAAAATTAACCCTGAATATGCGCAGGCTTATAACAATTTGGGTACAGCCTTACATCAGATTGGAAAAGCAGAGGAATCAATCGATAATTATCGAATAGCCATTAAACTGGATAATAATTTTTCTGAAGCATTTAATAATTTAGGCAATGCTGTTCGCGATCTTAATAAACCTGAAAAAGCTATAGACTATTTTAAAAAAGCAATAAAAATAAATTCAAACTTTGCTGAGGCATACAATAATTTGGGTTGCGCGTATGAAGAGCTTGGAAATAAAAAAGATGCTTTAAATAATTTTAAAATAGCTACTAAAATCAAACCCGATTATGCAGAAGCTTATAATAATTTAGGAATGGTTTTTTGTGATTTAGCAAAATTTAACGAATCTTTATTAAGTTATAATAAAGCAATTAATATTAATCCTACTTATGAAAAAGCTTATAACAATATTGGTAATTTATTTAATAATTTAGGTAAGTATGATGAAGCTACAAAAGCTTATAATAAAGCTATTAAAATTAAGCCTGATTACGCTAAAGCTTACAGTAATCTTTTATTTAATTTAAATTACAAAAATAATTTTGACCCAGATCTGTATTTGTCTGAAGCAAAAAATTTTGCTTTAAATTGCAAAAATAATAATAAAAAAATTTCATTTAAACACGAATATCAAAAAAACCCAACAAAACTTAGAATAGGTCTCATGTCTTCTGATTTTGGCAATCATCCAGGTGGATACTTTACATTAAGCACACTGAAAGAATTAAGAAAGAAAAACTTTGATTTAATATCTTATGCAGTAGCAGATCGAAATGATGATATTTCTGATCATTTTAAACCTTTATTCATAAAATGGAATTCAGTAAAAAAAAAAAGTGATGAAGAATTAGTGGAGCAGATTATTAAAGACAGAATCCATATTTTAATAGATTTGCAGGGACATTCTGCAAAAAATAGATTGCCAATATTTATATATAAACCAGCTCCAGTACAAATTAGTTGGCTAGGTCAAGGCTCAACAGGAATTTCGGAGATTGATTACTTTATAGGAAGCCCTCACATAACTCCAAAAAATGAAGAAAAACATTATGTGGAAAAAGTAATAAGATTACCTGAAATATCACAATGCTTTACAGCACCTAATTTTGACGTAAAAATAAATATTTTGCCAGCAATAAAAAATAAATTTATAACTTTTGGATCTTTCAATAAATTAACTAAAGTAAATGATGAAGTAATTACATTATGGTCACAAATATTACTATCTATTCCAAATTCAAAAATATTACTAAAAAATAAAGATTTTGATAGTAAAGAAATTTATGGTGATGTTATAAAAAAATTTGAAAAGAATAGTATAAATAAAAAAAGGATAATTTTAGAAGGACGCTCACAAACAAGAAAGGAGCTACTAGAATGTTATAATAAAATTGACATTTCGTTAGATCCATTTCCATTCCAAGGAAACACAACTTCAATTGAATCTGCTTGGATGGGAGTACCTGTTATAACTTTGAAAGGAGACAGATACTTATTTCATTTTGGTGAAAGTATAAATGCGAATTTAGACATGCACGATTGGATTGCTAACAATAAAAAGGAATATATTTCTAAAGCAATAAAGTTTTCATCTAACTTAGAACAACTTTCTTCACTTAGAATGAATTTAAGAGAAATAGCTTTAAAATCAGCTCATTTTAATGCTTCACGTTTTGCTGACCATTTTAGTAAAATGCTTTGGGATGTATGGAGCAAGTTTAGTAAAAAAGTATAAATTTTTATATTAAATACTTAAATTTTAAATAAAAGACCACAAAATTAATGCAACAACAGCAATCATTCCAATTAAAACACGAACACTTAATATATAACTTTTTATCTCAGGAGAGATAGTTTTTTTTTTACCATTTCTAGCTCCAAATGAAATGACTAGATAAAATATAATAAGGAGAATAAATATGACAAGGAGAATTTCGTTTTTTTCCAACATTAAAGTAATTTTCTATTTATATAATATATTGAAAAATTTAATTTGTGTACAGGAAATAGAAAATTAAATGTTATTCCATACCTTTTTAACTTTCAAGTAATAGAAATTAGTATAATTGCAAAAACTGGTTGCAGAAGCAAGATTTCAATGTAGTTTATCAATATGAAAAAATTAATTCGTTTATCAAAGTCATGCATTTCAAATTTAGAGAAAAAAGCTGTAGAAAGAGTTTTAAGCAAAGAGCATTTGGGCATGGGAGATGAAGTTCAAGTATTTGAAAAAAAACTTAAAAAAATGTTAAATAGACCAGTTGTATGTGTTAATTCAGGCACAGCGGCATTACATTTGGCTTTGCAGGCTTGTGGCATTGGAGCTGGTGATGAAGTTTTAGTTCCATCCATAACATACGTTTCATCTTTTCAATCAATATCCGCAACAGGAGCAAAAGCAATCCCATGTGATGTAAATGAGAATAATTTAATAATTAATTTAAAAGATTCCGAAAAAAGATTAACCAAAAAAACTAAAGCAATTATGCCGGTTCATTTTTCTGGTAGCGTTGGTGAATTAGATGAACTATATAAATTTGCGAAAAAAAACAATCTCAGAGTTATCGAAGACGCGGCTCATGCATTTGGAACAACCTATAAAAAAAAAGTGATAGGTAGTTTTGGTGATATCACTTGCTTTAGTTTTGATGGAATTAAAAATATCACTTCAGGCGAAGGAGGTTGCTTGGTAACAAATGATAAAAAAATTATTCAATCATCTAAAGATGCTAGGCTTTTGGGAGTTATAAATGACACAGAGAAAAGGTTTTCAGCACAAAGAAGTTGGGATTTTGATGTCAAAAGACAGGGTTGGAGATATCATATGAGTAATATAAATGCAGCTATAGGCATAGCTCAGCTAAAGAGATTTAAATTGTTAACTAAGCAAAGGCAAAATAGTTGCAAATACTACGATTCTCTTTTTAAAAAACAAAATAAAATAATGATCTTTAAAAGAAATTACGACTTAGAAGTTCCACATATTTACGTTGTTAAAATTAATAAAATGAAAAATAGAAATAATTTGAGAAAAAAGTTAATAAAACTTGGAATTCAAACTGGGGTTCATTATTTTCCAAATCACAAACTTTCAAAGTATAAATTAAACACTAGAAAAAAACTTAAAGTTACTGACAAAATATATAAAAAGTTACTAACTTTACCACTGCATCCAGATATATCAAAAAATGACATAAAGCGAGTTGTTAATAGTTTATCCAAAGTTTTATTGTGATAAAAAAAAATAAATTAATTTATAAAATTTGTCACAAATCAGAATGGGAAAAAGCAAAAAATAATGGAATATTTAAGGGATCATCGAAAGATATTTTGGATGGATATATTCATTTTTCTTCCAAAGACCAAGTAAAATCAACTTATGAAAAATATTTTTTAAATCAAAAAAATTTAATAATAATAGAAGTTGATACAAAAATATTAAATAATTTGTCATGGGAAAAATCGCGTGATGATTTATTATTTCCCCATCTTTATTCTGATCTTGATGTAAATTCAGTAAAAAAAATTTATAAAATTAAAATTCAAAAAGATGGTTCTTGTACATTTCCAGATAATTTTTAATTTAAAACGCTCTATTTTTACCTCTTCGACTTTGATTTTTAAATCTAAAAGAATTTTTAGATTTTTTTTCATTTTTATTATTAGAGCTTTCAGATTTAAACCCAAATTTCTTTTTTCCTCTTGATTGATCATTGTCAGAACGATCCGACTTAAACCCAAATTTCTTTTTTCCTCTTGATTG